>Ga0136614_10000629_pt1 | contig 18418 bp, 17 predicted proteins | sample AntDrymUQ2792106_2_FD_106643 | JGI IMG/M metagenome (GOLD analysis project Ga0136614, IMG submission 106643) | Polar desert sand microbial communities from Dry Valleys, Antarctica - metaG UQ279 (21.06) | ecosystem: Environmental > Terrestrial > Soil > Desert | place: Antarctica: Dry Valley... | reverse complement strand
GCTATCAACCGACATTGGCCGAGGAAATGGGGCGGCTGCAGGAGCGCATCACGTCGACCAAGACCGGGTCGATCACGTCAGTTCAAGCCGTGTACGTGCCGGCGGACGATTTGACCGACCCCTCACCGGCGACGACGTTCGGCCATTTGGACGCGACGGTCGTTTTGTCGCGCGATATCGCGTCGTTGGGCATCTATCCCGCGGTCGACCCGCTCGACTCGACGTCACGGCAGGTCGACCCGCACATTCTGGGTGACGAGCACTACAACACGACACGTCGCGTGCAACAGACGCTACAGCGGTACAAGGAGCTGCGCGACATCATCGCGATTCTCGGCATGGACGAGCTCTCCCCCGAGGACAAGCTCGCCGTGGCGCGCGCGCGGAAGATCCAGCGCTTTCTGTCGCAGCCGTTCAACGTCGCCGAAGTGTTCACCGGGACGCCGGGTAAGTACGTTTCGCTCAAGGACACGATCAAGGGTTTTCGCATGATCGTAGATGGCGAATGCGACCAATTGCCCGAGCAGGCATTCTATATGGTCGGCCCGATCGAGGAAGCTTTCGAAAAGGCGAAGACGCTCCAATAGCAAACATCCAGAGACTGATTGCGAGATGCCACGGGCGAGGTCCGACGTGCAGGTTCGTTCAAGCGGCGTCGGGGCACCGGTGCGATTCCGATGAATGTTCATGCGTCGCCGCTTAACTCTCCTGCACGTCGTTGCAGCCGTCGGCGCAAAATGCTAATGGTCATTCCTCAAGACTTGCCCTAGCCATGGCTAATACTATCCACGTCGACGTTGTCAGCGCCGAAGAGCAGATCTACTCGGGTGAGGCGGAATTTGTCGTCTTGCCGGGGATAGAAGGCGAGCTCGGCATCTATCCGCGGCATACGCCGTTACTGACGCAGATCAAACCCGGCGCCGTGCGCATCAAGATACCGGGCAAGGCGGAAGAGGAATTCGTGTTCGTCCAAGGGGGGTTTCTCGAAGTGCAGCCGACCACGGTGACAGTGCTCGCCGACACGGCGATCCGCGGCCACGATTTGGACGAAGTCCAGGCGCTCGAAGCCAAGAAGCGCGCCGAAGAAGCGATGTTGCACAAGGGCGCGGAGGAAGATTTCGCGAAGGCGCAAGGGGAGCTTACTGCGGCTCTCGCGCAATTGGAGGCGATTCGCCGTTTCAAGAATCGCGCGGGGTGATGCTTTGGTCAGCCAGGGTGTGCGAAGCTAAAGTCCCTCGTGAGTCAAAGCGGCCAACGCAAAGAGGGGATGCGCATTGAGCGCGACGCCTTTGGCGACGTGCGGGTCTCTGCCGAGCGGCTCTGGGGAGCGCAGACGCAGCGCTCGGTTGAAAACTTCCCGATTGGTGTCGACCGGTTTCGTTTTGGCAAGGCCGTCATTCGCGCCTTTGGTCTCGTCAAACAGTGCGCCGCGCGCGCTAACCTGAAGCTCGGCGAGCTTCCGGCCGACCGCGCAGAGTTGATTGCTCGCGCTGCGCAGGAGGTCATCGACGGCCAGTGGGATGCGGAGTTTCCGCTGGTGGTGTTCCAAACGGGCTCGGGCACCCAGTCGAACATGAACGCGAACGAGGTCATCGCCAACCGTGCGATACAGCTCGCGGGAGGTGTTGTCGGCTCGAAACAGCCGGTGCATCCGAACGACGACGTCAACTTAAGCCAGTCGTCCAACGACGTCTTTCCAGCGGTGATGCACATCGCGACCTTGGAGGAGTTGGATCGCGCGCTGCTGCCGGCGACGGAAGCTTTGCGCGCGACCCTGGAGGCCAAAGCCCGCGATTTTGCCGATATCGTCATGCTCGGCCGCACGCACCTGCAAGACGCGACACCGATCACGCTCGGGCAGGTGATCTCCGGTTGGGCGGCGCAACTCGACGAGGCAGCGGCCTTCTTGCGTGCCGCGCGCGAGGGCTTACTTCCCCTGGCGCTGGGAGGAACCGCAGTCGGGACTGGCATCAATGCGCCGGCGCCGTTCGGCGACCGGGTCGCGTTCGAGTTGGCTCAGGCGACGGGCAAGCCGTTTGTTTCGGCGCCAAACAAATTCGCGGCACTCTCCGCACATGACGCAATGGTCAACGTGAGCGCAGCGGTGCGCACGTTGGCGGGCGCCGCGATGAAGATTGCGAACGACGTGCGCTGGTATGCGAGCGGTCCGCGGGCAGGAATCGGCGAAGTCACAATCCCCGACAACGAGCCGGGCTCATCGATCATGCCCGGCAAGATCAATCCGACGCAGTGCGAAGCGCTGACGATGGTCGCCGTTCAGGTTTTCGGCAATGACGCGGCGGTCGCGTTTGCCGGGACGCAGGGACACTTTCAGTTGAATGTGTATAAGCCGATCATCCTGCACAACACGCTCGAATCAATCGCGCTCCTAGCCGATGCGCTGCAATCATTCGATGAGCGCTGCGCGCGTGGTCTTGCCCCGAACGTTGAGCGCATTCGCGATCACGTCGAGCAATCGCTGATGCTCGTGACCGCGCTCAATCCGCACATCGGTTACGAAAACTCGGCGAAGATCGCGCTCGCCGCGCATCGCGAAGGCACTAGCCTGCGCGATGCCGCGCTGAAGCTCGGCCTCGTCACGGCCGAAGATTTCGATCGCTGGATCGATCCGGCGGCAATGACCAAGCCGGGCAATGCTTAGCGCCCGCAGGAACTAACCCAGAGCATTGGGGCGCGTTCTCTTTCGACGTCGAACTGCTCCTGCTCCGGATCGAATCTGGGAGCTCACGCTCTAGCGCTCGCTCTCGATCACGACGATCCGCTCGGCCCGTGCGGCATCGGCGAGCCGTCGGTCATAACACACCATCGACAGCGACTCGCCGAGATCGTTCGCGAGGCGCAGCGCCGAAGCGAGCTGAAGCGCGTCGGAAGCACGAAGCGGATGGGCACGCAGGAGTCGGCAAGCCTGGTCGCGCAAGTCCACCGCCGGCTCGAGCTCAAACCACTCTGCCTCGATCGCGTGCAAATGCTCGAAAGCCGTGGCGGCGGCGGTGCGATCGATTGCCCGTTCACGCAAGAGTCGCGTAAGCGCGGACGTGCACTCGACGACAGAGCCCCACCACACGACCATTTCCGGATCGTCGCGGCGAAGCCGCGTCGCTTCTACGCTGCGCGGTTGCGCCGTCAACAGAGGAACGATCGCCGACGCGTCCCAGAATCTCACCGTTCCTCGTCGCGGTTTTTCACCAATGCTTCGAGGAGATCGCCGCTCGCCACGGGCGGTGATCCTAGACGGTCGAGCAAGTCGGGATCGGGCTTGCGCCGCGGGCGGCGTATCACCCCCCGGCGCTCGAGATCGGCCAATCGTCCTTCGCTATCGCGCTTCCCGACTTTTCCGGCCGCGACTATTCGCGCGATCGGCACGTCACGTTCGAGAATCAGCACTTCCTCGCCGCGCTTGACGAGCTCCAGCAACGCCGACAACTGGTTTTTCGTTTGAGATATAGTAGCGCGCTTCATCTGGCCATTATAGCCTGGATAACGTCAACGCTTCAAGCAGGTCTCACGGTGGGCGAAGTGAGCGATGAGATCTACGACTAAAGCTCCAGCATGTCAGTTGGCACGCCGCTCCCCGTCGGCGTCTCTCGCGGCTGCTCACGCCGCCTTACGTGTCGTCGTTTGCTTGGGCAACTGCTGCTCGGCGAGCACCACCCAGTAACTTGCGCCGATCGGCAATGCATCGTCGTTGAAGTCGTAGTGCGGGTTGTGCAAGTTCGGCGTATCCGGTCCGCGGCCGCTGCCCAGCCAGATGTAGCATCCGGGCTTTTCGTGCAGCATGAACGCGAAATCCTCTGACCCCATCGACGGGGTTGGATCGGTGTCAATGTTCGCAGCTCCGAGTAGCGCCGTGGCCGCGGCCAGCGCGTGTTGCGTTTCCTCGGGCGTGTTGATCGTCGCGGGATAGCGGCGCTCGTAGCGCAAGGTTGCCGTCATATCGAAGGTCGCCGCGACTCCGGCGACGATCTCACCCATCCGGCGCTCGATTGTGTCCTGAATCTCCGGCCGGAACGAACGGACGGTGCCGCGCAGGACGACTTCCTGCGGAATCACGTTCCACGTGTCTCCACCGTGGACCTGCGTCACGCTCACGACTCCGGCTTCCAGCGGATGGATATTGCGCGCGACAATCGTCTGCAGCGCATTGATCACGTGCGCGGCGAAGGGCATCGGATCACGGCCGAGATGCGGCATCGCCGCATGCGCGCCGCACCCGGTCGCGACGATCTCGAAAATGTCATAAGCGCCCATGAGCGGTCCCGCGCGGAGCGCGATCTTCCCAGCCGGGAGCTCCGGCCAATTGTGCATGCCGTAGACGGCGGAGAGCGGAAACCGCTCGAACAGGCCTTCCTGCACCATCACGCGACCGCCGCCTTCGTTCTCCTCGGCCGGCTGAAAAATGAAATGCACGGTGCCGTCGAAGTTGCGACGCTGCGCCAATGCCTGGGCTGCGCCCAGCAGCATCGTCGTGTGACCATCGTGGCCGCACGCATGCATCTTCCCCGCGTGGCGCGACGCGTGCGCGACACCCGATTTCTCCCGGATGTGCAGTGCATCGAGATCCGCGCGTAAGCCGATCGCCCGAGTTCCGGATCCGCTGCGCAACACGCCGACAACGCCAGTTTGGGCAAGACCGGTGTGCACCTCCATTCCGAACGAGCGGAGTTTGTCCGCGACGAACGCGCTCGTTTCCTGTTCCTCGAACGCGGTTTCCGGATGCGCGTGCAGATGGTGCCGCCACGCGCGCAGATCCGCGGCGGATTCGGTGATCTCGGGCACGATGTTCATGGCGAAGGTCTTATCGAGGAAAGCGGGGAATCAATGCTACCGCACCCCGGCGGCTGCATCTTACCGATGCCCGCCCTGGGCTATCCAGGGCGGGGTCGGCCCATGAGTTGGGGCTGAAGGGGTGCCTTCGTTCAGCCGGCGCTGACGCCGAGTTTCTCGGCGGCCATCTTCGTGCCTTGGACGCGATTGGTGATCTTCTGAAACGCAACATCGCGCGCATAGTCGGGCGAGCCATGGTTGGGCTTCACATCGATGCTGAAAGGGGAAAAGCCGCAGTCGTCGGTCGACCCCAGTTGCTCTTTCGGAATGTGCTTGGAGGCGGCGACCAACGCATCGCATACTTCCTGCGCTGACTCGACGCGCGGGTTGCCCGGATTGGTGACGCCAATGTAGGCCATCTGCTTCACCCCGTTCGCGTCTTTCCTAAGACTGGCGCCGATGTCCTTGTACACCTGCTCCTAGTTTCTTTCACTCGCGAGCTGGATCAGAAAATATCCGGCGTTGATCTTGAACATGCTCGGCAGCAAATCGTTGTACGGAACGTCGGCGCTGTGCACCGAATCGCAGTCGCCTCCCGGGCACGTGTGGATGCCGATGCTCTTGCGCTCCTCGGGTGTAAAGCGGTCGAGCACGCGGTTGTTGAGCTCGATGAAGTGCGGCAGCATCTTCCGGCCCGTCCAGGGGTTGCGCGAATCATTTCGACAACTCAACCTCCCTTCGGTGAAATCAACCGAAACACGGGCTGCGCCGGTGGCAAAGGCTTGCCGGATGTCCTTCTCGCATTCGTTGGCCAAGTCTTCCTCGAACTTCTCCCGCGAATAACCGGGGAGCTCTTGATCGAGCGGATACAGGAGCGCCAGCATCGATGGGGCGATGACCGCCTGCTTCATCGGCTTGGTTGCCATCTTCATCGATTTCTTGAGCGAGTCGGAAGCAAATGTCTTGTAACGAAACGGTCCGCCGGTCAGGCGCGGCAGTTGCCGGTGGTGGCCGTCAGCGAAGATCGCGAAGTATTGGCCGCCGCCGGCCAGGTTGGGCGCAAGCCCGGTCCCTGCCAGCGTGTCGGTGATCGGGTAGGTAGCAAAGCTCGACCAGCGCTGCTCGCCATCCGAGACAATCGGCGAGCCGGTCGCCTCCATGCGCTTGATCGAATCGCGCGCCGCTTCCTCCTGCTCGGCCTCCAACTGCTCGCGTTTGATCTTCCCGGCGTCGTAGCCCGCGTAGGCGGCCTGGAGTTTGCTCGGCCGGGGTAGTGAGCCCACGGGCTCGGTGGGTATTCCGGTAGCGGTCCTTGGGTCGTAACTCACGTTCCTCTCCTTCCGTGTTGCTGTAGCCGACGATAGGGCGGGTTTTCCGACTTGTGAATCAAACATCGCGTTCGGCGGCGCGTGCCGATCGTGTCACTCGATTTGTGCCTCGCTTCGAGGTGGTTGAATTATGCCCCGGTCCGGCACATCCGGTCGGGGCCTCGCTTCGGGTCGGGCCCAGGGCGTTTCCGTGCGGTCGCTCGCGGGGCGAACTGGAAGGCGGAAGACGGATTTTGCCGCGAATGGAATGGGGCGGGGCGCTTCGAGGGGGACAAGCAGGCTCAGTCAGTGGGATGAATCCCACTTTCGCCCCAACAGTTGCAAGTGGGACGCAGAAGCGTTTAACTTCTGGGCTAGCCTCCATTGAACCTCCATGCCAAACGCCTCCGAGAGCAAGTTGCAAAGGCCGACGTTCGCTGCGCGAAGACGCGCAGCGAACGAGGAGCTATTGCAAGAGATTGCGTCGTTTTGCCGCGTCGTTGGCATGGCCGAATCGACCTTCGGCCGCCGTGCGGTCAACGACGGCAAGTTCGTCGCTCGGCTGCGCTTCGGCGGACGCGTCACCACCCACACCGCCGAACGCGTGCGCTTGTTCATTGCGCACGGCGGCGCGCAACTGCCGGCTCGCGCTGCCGCCAGCACGCAGCGCGCGGCGCCTTTTGTCCCACAGATGATCGCTCTTTCGCAGTTCGAGTCTTCGGGGTCTCAATCGATGAAAACCGCTATCCGATCCACCGCTGAGGCACCTGCCGAGCGTGCGACGCGCCGAAGCGAGAACGCCGTCCTCGCGAAGCCCCGCAAATTGCCGCCGCGCGATGATTCACCGCCTCCCGCGAATAGCGCCCGTACCACCGGTCCGAATTTTCGCTTTTACGATAACCGGCAAAAATACCTGCTGTTCGTCAACACCTGCGCCGAGAAATGGGTCGTCGCCCAACGCCTCGAAATGGAGCTCGCGCTGATTCGGCCGCGGCCTCCCGCGATGCGCTTGTTCGACGCCGGGGTGGGCGACGGAACCGTGATGACGCGCGTGCTGCGCACGATGCACGACCGCATGCCCACTGTGCCCTTCTACGTCGTCGGCAAGGAGATCAGCCTCGAAGACGTGCGCCTCGCGCTCGAGAAAATGCCCGACCGCTTCTACGAGCACCCGGCGACAGTGCTAGTGATGACCAACATGTATTACGCGGAAGCGCCGTGGCTGCGCCCGAAATCACTCGCTGCGGCAAGTGGATTGGAGTGGCACGAAGTCACGTTGAGGGGCAACACGTCGAGCCAGTTCGAGCGCCAGATCACCGACCTGCAGCCGTTCCTCGCCGAGAAATGGACCGCCAAGTTGAGCCAGACCACTGGCGGACTCGCCTACGAGCGGCCGGTGGTGCTCGTCATCTATCGCGAAGACCATAAGCTCTTGCTCGACGCGGTTCGGCCTAAGCAAGGCGCGGTGCATGCTGACTTCGACCTCGTCATCGCTTCGCAGCCGTATCGCGCGCGCTCGCCGGTCGAGTTCAAGGCGTCGAAAGTGATCGCGCCGCTTGCGCGCGCGCTCGGCCCGGGTGGGCGGCTCGTCGGTTTCCACTCGTACGGGCACGATCCGGGGCTCGAGATCATTCAGCGCATCTGGCCGGGAGAGAATCCGTTCACCACCGACCGGCATCAACTGCTCAAGGCAACCAAGCAGGCGCTTGGCCACGATGCGCGCGGTCTCAACTTCAACACCTATGCCGACAAGCGCTCCATCTACCAATACGAGATGCACACGTTGCCAAGCGAGATCTCTTCGTCGATTGGCACTTCCACGCTGATGGCCGCGTGGAACGCCGCCGTCTACGTTGCGCAGATCGACGACGAGCGCCTCGCCTCGGTCATGGGCAACCCGCGCTATCTCGAAGCCACGCGCGATGTCCTGCAAAAGCACGGCAAGCTTTGGTTCTTGAACGAGTCGTACGTGATCTGGCGCAATCGGTTCGAACGGTGACCGCCGCTGCACAAACGGGGGAGGCTGTGCGCGCGCTACCCAAGGTCGCCAACGCCTTGAAGCAGGCAATACAGGAGAGCCGCTTCTTCTGGACGATCGAGTTCATCCCATCGGTGGACAAGATCCTTCACGATGCGCTGCATAAGCTCGGCGGCGTGGCCGAGATGATGCGGCAGGAGCCCGAGCTCGTCGCGTTCTCGGTCACCGATCGCGTGATCTCGGACCGCGATCCGGAGCCCGTGGCGCCCGCGTCGCGACTGCTGGATGTGAGCTGCAAGCAACCGCTCGTGCACTTTTCGGGCAAGGGGCGCGACCTTACCGATTTGCACGCGTTTCTCGAGCGCATGCAGGAGGGCAACCTCGAGAACGTGCTCTGCCTTTCGGGCGACCGGTTGCGAGATGAGAAGAAGGGCGAGCGCGCACGCTATCTCGAATCGGTGCCGGCGATCTTCGCAGCCAAGGAAGCCCAGAAGGGCCTGCAGATCGCGGCCGCGCTGAACCCCTTCAAGTACCGCGAAGAAGACGCAATGGCGCAGTATTTGAAGCTCGGCAAGAAGGTTGGTGCCGGGGCGGACTTCATCATCACTCAGATCGGCTTCGACATGGTCAAGTACGAGGAAGCGCGCCTCTGGGTCGATACGCACAACTACCAGGTGCCCTTGGTCGCGAACCTGTTGCCGATGTCCGCGGCACGCGGGCGCTACCTGCGTCGACATCAGTTGCCCGGGGTGACGATCACCGATTCGTTCCTTGCCCTGCTCGAAGCAGAAGAACGTTCGATGCCCGACAAGGGATCCGCTCATGTCCTTCGCCGGCTTGCGCTGCAGATTCTTGGCGTGCGCCTCCATGGCTACGCGGGTGTCCAGGTCACGGGAATTCATTCGGTCGAACAGATCGAGGCGCTGCGCAGGGAGGTCTCGCTCGTGGCCGAGCTCTGCAGCGACCGCATCGCCTGGAACCGTACCTGGGACAAAGCACTGACCTTACCCGAGGGCATACGCGCGAATCCTGTTCCTGCCAACGCCCCCTGGTATCTTGCCAATCGGCGCACGCAGCATGCGCGGACGGGAGAGCGGATCAAGTACAAGGTCATGGATGCCGTGCACGAGTTTGCCTTCGACCGCGGCGTGGCGGCGCGTCTGCTGCGACCGTTGTTCGTTCCGATCAAGCGGCACAGCAACGCCGATCGAGTGGTCGAGCGCGTCGAGCGCGCGGTCAAGGGCCCGATCTTCGGCTGCGAGACTTGCGGCATGTGCCGTCTCGCTGCGACCCAGTACGTGTGCCCCGAAACCTGTCCGAAGGGACTGGCCAACGGTCCATGCGGCGGCACGACGGACAATCTCTGCGAGTTTCGTGACCGCGAATGCATTCACAGCGTGAAGTACCGCATCGCCAGCGCCATGGAAGTCACCGAACAACTTGAGAAGTGGCTGATCCCCGCGGTGCCGGCGAACATCCGAGGGACGTCTTCATGGCCGCCTCACTTCAGGGGAGAAGCCCCAAAGGTCGAGGTCATCGATTTTGTGCATCCTAAACACAAGCACACTTAAGGGAATCGTGAGCCACGCAAAGGAGCATGCATGAAGAGCGACATTCAAATCGCGCACAAGGCGAAGCTGCGGCGCATCTCCGAATTGGCGCAGGAGCGCTTGGGCATCCCCGAAGAATATTTGGAGCCCTACGGCCGCTTCAAGGCCAAACTTTCGCTCGACTATATCGCTGGTTTGCAATCGCGCCCCAACGGCCGCCTGATCCTGGTCAGCGCGATCAGTCCCACGCCAGCAGGCGAGGGCAAGACGACGACCACGGTAGGCCTCGCCGACGGTCTAAACCGCATCGGCAAAAAAGCGATCATCTGTCTGCGCGAGCCCTCGCTTGGTCCGGTATTCGGACTGAAGGGAGGCGCCGCCGGCGGCGGCTATGCGCAAGTGGTGCCGATGGAAGACATCAACTTGCATTTCACCGGGGACTTCAACGCGATCGCGCTCGCCAACAACCTGCTCGCGGCGCTGATCGACAACCATATCCACCACGGCAACGAGCTCGGGCTCGACGTGCGCCGCATCACGTGGAAGCGCGTCGTCGACATGAACGACCGCGCACTGCGTGAGGTCGTCGTCTCACTCGGCGGACCGGCAAACGGCTACCCGCGCCAGGACGGCTTCGACATTGTCGTCGCCTCCGAGATCATGGCGATCTTTTGTCTCGCCGAGAGCCTCAAAGACTTAAAGACGCGCATCGGCAGGATTGTCGTCGGCTACACGCGGGATCTGAAGCCCGTGCTGGCGAGTGATCTCAAGGCGCCCGGCGCGATGACCGCGCTCTTGAAGGATGCCATCAAGCCTAATCTCGTGCAGACCTTGGAGAATAATCCCGCGTTCATTCACGGCGGACCGTTCGCAAACATCGCCCACGGCTGTAACTCGGTGATTGCAACGCACACGGCATTGAAGCTTGGCGACTACGTTGTCACCGAGGCCGGCTTCGGCGCCGATCTGGGTGCTGAGAAGTTCATCGACATCAAGTGCCGCAAGTCCGGGTTGCGCCCGGACGCCGTGGTGATCGTGGCGACGATCCGCGCGCTCAAGATGCACGGCGGCGCGGACCAGAAGGAGTTGAACAAGGAGGACTTGCACGCGCTCGAGCACGGCATCCCCAACCTCGAGCGCCATGTCAACAATGTGCACAATCACTATGGCCTGCCTTGTGTGGTGGCGATCAACCACTTCACGTTCGACACCGAGGCCGAGCTCGCCCTTCTCAACCGCAAGATGGCGCACCACGGCGTGCCCATCGTGGTGGCGCGCCACTGGGCCGAGGGCGGCAAGGGCGCGGAGGAGCTCGCGCGCACGGTGGTCAAGCTGATCGAAACGATGCCCGCCGACTTTCGATTCGTCTACGAAGACGACGCGACCTTGTGGGAGAAGGTGACGGCAGTGGCGACCAAGATTTACGGCGCGGGCGAGGTGACCGCCGACTCAAAGGTCCGCGCGCAGATCAAGAAGCTGCAGGAAGACGGCTACGGCCGCTATCCGGTCTGCATCGCGAAGACGCAGTACTCATTCTCGACCGATCCGCTGCTGCGCGGCGCACCAAGCGGGCACGTGATCAACATCCGCGAGGTGCGGCTCGCGGCGGGAGCCGAGTTCATCGTGATGGTGTGCGGCGACATCATGACGATGCCGGGTTTGCCCAAAGTGCCTTCGGCTGCGGCAATCGATGTCGATGACGACGGGTTAATCGTCGGGTTGTTCTAGGGGTGCGGGCCAACGCGTGTCTGAAGCAACGGCGCAGAAGGGACAACGCAAGAGACCAATGCCAAAAAGTAACCGGGACAACGAGTCCGGCGCTGGCGTAACGCGAACGGAGACGCTACTCGGCCTTGATCCCGGCGGTCTTGACCACTTGCTCGTACTTCGCGAGATCCGATTTCAACTGCTCGCCGTATTGCTCGGGCGTGCCAGGCGTCGCCGCGATGCCCAGTAGGGCGAGGCGCTCGACCACCTCGGGTGAGGTCAGGAGTGCGTTCATCTCGCGATTGAGTTTTTCCACGATCGCCCGAGGCGTCTTCGCGGGCGCAAGGATGCCGACCCACGCGCTGACATCGAAATGCGACACGCCGGCTTCGATGAACGTCGGCACATCGGGCAACGAGGACGCCCGGTTGCGACTGGACACGGCGATTCCGACGAGCTTGCCGGACTTCACGTGCCCGACGGCACCGGCGACAGCGGTGTAGACGAGCGGAATGCTGCCGCCAAGCGCATCGCCCATCGCTTGACCGCCGCCCTTGTACGGCACGTGGACGAGCTTGGCACCCGTCCGCTGGTTCAAGAGCTCGCCGGCGATGTGCGGGGTGCCTCCGATCCCGAAGTACCGTAGGAGATCCCTTTCGGATCCTTTTTCGAAAGCGCGATCAATTCCTGTACCGTCTTGCCGGGGAACGAGGGGTGAGCGACGAGGATGAGGGTTGCATCGCCGATCTTCCCAACCGGCGCGAAATCCTTAAGCGTGTCGAAGGGCACCGTGGCGAAGACATGGGGGTTGATGACCATCGTGCCGTCGAATGCGAGCACCAGCGTGTAGCCATCGGGCGTTGCGGTCGCTACCGACTGCGTGCCGATGTTGCCCGACGCGCCGGGTTTATTTTCGACCACCACTTGTTGCCCGAGCCTTTTGGACAGCCCTTCGGCGATCAAGCGTCCGCTGGTGTCGGTGACACCACCGGGAGCGAATGGCACGACCAGGCGAATCGGCCGGTCGGGATAATTGCCCTGCGACCAGCAGGCGAGCGGCAATAGCAATGCGGCGAAACCGGCGATCAGGCGCTTGATGGTCATCGTTGCTTTCCTTTCTTGGTGACGCGGCGATTCATTCCGCGTGATTCCTGTCGGAGTCCCAGATGTCTTGGAACCCCATCAGCAGCGACATTTTTTCGAAATCGAAGAACGGCGTCGGCATGCCGCTGGATGACCCCGTCGCCTTGATGTGACCGTAAGCGCCGGCCATTGCCGCAATGGTCGCGAGGAAGGCGGCACCGGGAAGATCGCCAGCCGGTAGCCGAGAGATTCGAGGTCCGCTTTCGCAAGCACCGGCGTTTGTCCCTTCTCCACCATGTTGGCGACGAGCGGCAGATGCGCACGACCGCCCGATCGTCCGCATCTCCGTAGCCGGTCATGTAGAGTGCGTCGAAGCCGAACGTGTTCACGAGCCGGAGCGAGACCATGTCGTAAACACTGGGTGCGACCACCAGCGACGGGGCAGCGAGTCTCTGTCGCAGGAGAGAACTTGCCATCGGGCGCGGAGGTGATCAGACTCGGGACGTCGGGAAGTGAGCATGGTAGACGATACTGGTCACGTGCTCCGTACGTTCTTCGCCTTCCGCGAGCCCACTACGATAGGGTACAAAACATGGGAACAACAATCGAGATCGCGTCCGCTGACGGCCACAAGCTCGCTGCGTATCGCGCGGCACCCGCCGGAAAAGCGAGAGGAGCGGTGGTCGTGATCCAGGAAATATTCGGCGTCAATAGCCACATTCAATCGGTTGCGGATGGCTATGCGGCGGATGGTTACGTCGCGATTGCCCCGGCGATGTATGACCGCGTTAAGCGCGACTACGAGACCGGCTACGCGCCACCCGACATCGAAGCCGGGCGCGCGATCATGCAGCAGCTCGACTGGACGCACACGATGCACGACGTCGACGCGGCGGTCGCGCAAGCGAAGAGCGCGGGAAAGGTGGCGATCGTCGGGTTTTGTTGGGGCGGGACGGTTGCGTGGGTCGCCGCGGCGCGCAACGCGCAACTCGCCTGCGCAGTGGCCTACTATCCCGGCGGCATTGCCAACTTCGCCGACGAGGCGCCGAGATGCTCGGTCATGTGCCACTTCGGCGAGCAGGACAAGTCACCCACCCCGGAGCAAGCGAAGGCGGTGATGGCCAAGCACCCATCCGTCGTCGCGCATTTCTACCCCGCGGGGCATGGCTTCAACTGCGACCAGCGCGCTTCGCATGACTCCTCATCCGCCGCCCTGGCACGGACCCGGACGCTTCATTTCCTACGCGAACAAATAGGGTGAATGCGCGGCGTGGGCCGCTCGCCCCGCGCGCCTTTAAGTCAACGTTGACCCTCCGCCGCAGTCAATCCGCAGCGTCTGCGGTCGCCTGCGTTTGCGCGGCGTGGGCCGCTCGCCCCGCACCTTTAAGTCAACGTTGACCCTCCGCCGGAGTCAATCCGCAGCATCTGCCGTCGCCTGCGTTTGCGCGGCGTGAAGCCCGCCTTTTGGGTCGATCTCCGCCGGGTACATCCCAAGCTCCTCTGCGGACGCCCCGAGCGCCCGCCAGTTCGTCGTCTTAAGGACGATGCCCTCGAACGACTTGAGTTTCGCGACCGGGATGTGCGGCTCGGTCGTCCCGATCGCCGGCTCGCCTTGCGCGAACCGTCGCACCGCGTCGACCATCACTCGCCGGAACTGCACGATCGCGATATCGCTTGCGCCCAGGCGCTCCTGCGTGCGATCGGCGATCGGCCCCATCGTCTCCCACATCGCCATGTCCTGATTCGGGATGCCGGGGATGCCCGTGTAGTCGCCGAGCTTCATCGCCTGTCGGTCCTGCAGGTAATTGTTCTCGCGGGTGCGGATGCGCCGGTAATTCTGATCGAGATCGACTCCTACGCGCGCTGCGCAGAATTTGCGGAACGCTTCCTGGTCGATTCCCGGCCCTTCGCTCCAAGCGATGAAATAGAACGTCGTATGCGTATCGTCTTCCGGGACGTTCACGTTGGCGAGGCTGTACACGTTATTCGGCGGAATCAAGACAGTGATTGGCGCGACGAATGCCGTGATGCGGACGTAATCGTGCGTCTGCGAATTCTTGATCGGGCGGCGCAGCGCCGCGTAGCGCATGCCGTAGTTCGTGAGCTGCACCTGGATGCGTGGCGACTTGTCGGTCGTCGGACGCGACCACACGCCGCCGGTGAGCGTGGTCTGTTCGGTGCGGCCAGGCGGGATATCGGTCGAATGCAAGCTCGAGCTGTGCGCCGAGTCGATTGCACCTTCGAGAATCTGCGCCCAGTTGCAAGGCACCCGGACCTTGACGATGCTGACATTGGCTTGGTCGGTCGGCGCGAAGGGCGGCGCCTCGAACTCCGGCATCGTGTCTGCCGGACCCATGTACACCCAGACGAAGCCACCGGCTTCGTGCGTCGGATACGCCGTGTGCTTGACCTTTTCCGCCAGCCGCGATTCCGCAGGCTCGGAAGACATTTCGACGACGTTGCCGTCGACGTCCATTTTCCAGCCGTGGTAGAGGCAGCGCAGGCCGCATTCCTCGTTGCGTCCGAAGAGGAGCGAGGCGCGCCGATGCGGACAATACTCGCCGATGACGCCGACTCGCCCATCGGTGTCGCGAAACGCAACCAGATCCTCGCCCAGCATGCGAACGCGCACGGGGGCTCCGTCCGGCTCCATGACTTCCTCGATCATGCACGCGGGCATCCAGTGGCGGCGCATCAACTGCCCCATGGGGGAATTGCCTTCGACGCGGCAGAGAAGCTCGTTTTCTTCGTGGGTCAGCATCGCTGTCTCCTCGGTTGCACGAGATGATATCCCCGAACTCGACGGCTACGCTGCCCATGATGACATTGGGTTGTCCCCCTTCCTGTCCTGCTCATAGTCCGCTTCACATCACAGGTCGAGCGTGAGCTCGGGGGAGTGGGCGCGCGAGACGCAGACGATGACCTCGCGCCGCCGCTGATCATCGCTCAAGACCAGATCGCGATGATCCGGCTCGCCTTGGATCAGGCCGACGCGGCACGATCCGCACGTGCCGCTTTCGCACGAGCTCCTGATCTCGCAACCGTGTGCCCTGAGCGTTTCCAGCATCGACTTGTCCGCTGGGATTTCGATGACGTCGCCGCGCCGCACGAGGCGCACGGCGAACGCCTTGTCATCGACGGTGCGGGTCGCTTGTCCAGCGCCGAAGTCCTCGAAATGCACGGCGGCTGACGACCAGTGACCGGTCATGTCGCGGACCGCTTCCATCAACCCCCGCGGTCCGCAGCAATAAAGATGGGCACCCTTGGGCTTTTCGAGAAGCGGCCACAGATCGAGCGATTGCTCTGCGTCGCCCAGGTCGTAGTGAACGACCGCTTTGCCGCGATACGCTTGCGCCGTGAACTCGGCGCCGAATGCCGTCATCTCCGGCGTGCGAGACAGGTAGTAGAGCTTGTAGGGCTTGCCGCCAGTGTTGCGCAGGTGGTGGATCATCGAGCGGATCGGCGTGATCCCGATGCCGCCGGCAATGAACATGTAGCTTGCCGGGTTGCCGCCAAGCGCGAAATCGTTACGCGGAACCGACGCTTCGAGCATATCGCCAGGCTTCGTTTGGTCGACGAGACTCACCGAGCCGCCGCGGCCGTTGGTCTCGCGCTTCACCGCGATGACGTACCGGTCGCGCTCCTGTGGCGCGTTGGTGAGCGAATAACGCCGAATGAGTTCGCTTGGTGTCCTAACGAGAATGTGCGCTCCTGGCGTGAACTCGGGTAGCTCCCCGCCGGCCGGGTGCGCGAGCTCGAAGAGTTGCACGTCCTGCGCGACACGCTCGGCACGTACGACGCGCAGCGGTGTTAACTCTTCGGTCGCCTCGCGCGCGCGCCGCTCCCACGAATCAATGGGGACAGCAGGCGCCACGGTCTCTTATCGCCTCGTGCCGACCTGCAAGCGCAGCGGCACATCGCGCCGCTCGCGGGCCGATGCGAGGATTGCGAGACAGGCTTCGAGCGTCGCCCGTGCCCACGCGCCATCGTGCACGGGCGGCTCATCATCGACGACCGCGCGCCATAGCTCATCGATGACTTCAGCGCGCGCAACGTGCGGCAGACGCAACGGCTCGAAGCGCCGCTCGCGATCGCAATAGATAGCCACCCCCCGCGCCGTCGGGCGCAAATCGGCGCGGTCGCAGGAAACGACGAGAAACCCGAAGTGATTGAAAGCCTGAGGGGGGGTCATTGAGACCGGCGCCCAATGGGCACCGCCATAATTGCGCGCTGCCTTGAGCGACGCTTCCTGCCCCTCATCCACACCCGCAAGACGCCGACGTGCGCTGCCGTAGTCGTCCGGCAACCTCGCTTGACCCAATTCGCCGATGCCATCCATCAATTCGTCCGAGTCGTAGTGGGCAAAGCCGCTGTAGGTCGTCGACGCGAAAGCGCCACTCTCGAATGACAGCAATGCGCAATAGGCGCCTTCAGTCGGGCGCTCCCGATCCCATGCACCGACAGCGGCACGCACATTGGTCAGGAGACCGCCACCGACGAGGCGCACGATATCGATCTGATGGGCGCCTTGGCTCAAGATAACACCGCCGCCCTCTGTGGTCGCAAGCTCCTCGGGGCGCCGCGGCCGGTACAGAAAATCGGTGAAATTGAGCGCGGTCATCATGCGCACGTCGCCGAATTCGCCGCTCTCGCACATCTCGCGAATACGCGCGATGGGGCGATTGAAGCTATGGCTGTGACCGACGAGCAAGTGACGGCCGGAACGCCGAGATGCGTCGATCATCGCCGTGCATTCGTCGAGCGTGATCGCCATCGGCTTTTCGAGCAGCACATGCTTGCCATGGACAAAGGCGAGCTCCGTGTGGACGGCATGGAACTCGTGCGGTGTCGCAATGTAGATGATGTCGGTGGCGGCGTCCTCGCACAGCCGTTCGACGTCTGCGTACGCCGGCGCACCAAAGTCTCGCGTGAACTGATCGCGCGCAGCAGCAAGCGGATCTGCCGCGGCGACCAGTTGGACGCGGGGATCGCCGAGGAACGTCGGCAGCATGATCGTGAACGCTCGGCCGAGGCCGGCGACGCCGACGCGCATCGTCGCTCTAGCCCTGCCTTGTTGCGCGCTCGATCGGTCATTGCCCTGCGGATTCGGTTGCACAATGGATATCGGACAAACCGTTTATGTTGAACTACTATCGCTCGAAGCATCTAGAGAATACGCGCGAACCGAGCTTGACATGTAGCCACGGTAACCGGCCCGCCCGCCGCCTTCCCGCGTCCGGCGCTGCTGCGAACTTCCTTTAAAAACCAGGAGTCACCATGAATCATCGCTTGCTTCTTGCCGCCATCGCGGCGATTCCCACCATCGCGCTCGCCCATCACGGCTGGAGCGAATACGATTCCACGCAAACGCTCAAGCTCACCGGCACAATCGAGGAATCGGGCTACGAACATCCCCACGGGCACATTCGGCTCAAGACTAAAGAAAAAATGTGGAACGCCGTGCTCGCACCCCCGTCGCGGATGGAAAATCGCGGGCTCACCAAGGACATGATGAAGGTCGGTGCGAGCGTGACGGTCGTCGGCTATCCCAACAAGACCAAGCCGGAGGAAATGCGTGCCGAGCGAATTATCATGGGCGACAAGACAGTTGAATTGCGATGACCGAGGTGGTCCTTGCGATCGAGCGCTCCGGCCTCGGCCGGATGATGCGCGAGTCGCTGTGGGCGTATCCGATCGTCGAAACGCTGCACATCATCGGGCTCGCGACAGTCTACGGATCGATCCTCGTCGTCGATTTGCGTTTGCTTGGCCTGTCGCGCAGCGTGTCGGTATCGCGGCTCGCGCAACACGCATTGCCGTGGACGATTGGCGCATTCGTGCTCGTCTTGTGCACCGGGCTCATGATGTTCACCGCGCACACGATGGATTTTTTGGGCAACGAGATCTTTCTGCTGAAGATGGGGCTGATCCTCGCTGGCGGCGTGAACGCGGGTTTGCTGCATGCGGGGGCGATGCGAGCCGTGGGTGCGTGGGACTTAGGATCGATG
>Ga0136614_10000628_pt1 | contig 18424 bp, 18 predicted proteins | sample AntDrymUQ2792106_2_FD_106643 | JGI IMG/M metagenome (GOLD analysis project Ga0136614, IMG submission 106643) | Polar desert sand microbial communities from Dry Valleys, Antarctica - metaG UQ279 (21.06) | ecosystem: Environmental > Terrestrial > Soil > Desert | place: Antarctica: Dry Valley... | reverse complement strand
GCTCGGAGATCGTGGGCCCGGACGGGCGGTCCCAGCCCGTCGAGCTCAAGCTCACGCGCGAGTCGTCGGGCGAGCGCGGCGGTGGCCGCAAGCTCCTGTTCACGTTCAAGCCCGAAGGGCTCGTCCCGGGGAGCTACGCACTGAAGGTCACGGTCGTGGAGCCGAAGGGCGGACGCGCGTCGGAGGGCCTCGCGCCGTTCGAGGTGAAGTGAAACGCCGGGCCGCGCAGGCGGCCCGCGCCTACGTTCCGGGCCCTCCCGACTTGAGCGCCTGCACGCGCTCCTTTGCGGCCTGCACGTCCGGATGCTGGAAACCGAGAAGCTCCGCCACGCGCCTCGCGAGCTGGCTCTCGACGGCCGCCAGCTCTCCGTCGCAGTAGACGACGCCCCAGATCGCCTCGATCAAGCGGAGCCTCTGCTCGCGCGTGAAGCTCCCCGTAATGAGCCGTGTGAAGTGGTAGAGGTCGACGCTCTCTCGCCGCTGCGTTTCCGCGGCGCGCAACACCTCGCGCACCTCGCTGTCCCGGATGCCGAGGTCCTCGCGCGCGTGCCGCAGGACGCGCTCGGTCTCGTCGGGACCGAGGAATCCGTCCGCGTGTCCGATCTCCAGGAGCAGCGCGCAGGCGGCGACCGCAACCGGATCGGGTGGCCCGTCGGGGTCGCGCGCGTCGCGCGATCCGAAGAGCGAGCGGAGGCCTCCGATCACCATGCGGCGAGTCTAGCAATGGACGGCGGCGGGCGCCGCGGCGTCGGACGGGCCGCGCCGGAGCGCGGCAAACGCCAATTTTCGGCGTAAACCTTCGAAACTTTCGACCCGTCCAAAGCGTAATAGACAGTCGAGAGGCCATATGAACCGCCGTGAGCTCGAGACGCTGATGCTGACACTGGAATCCACCCCCGCGCTGCTGGCCCGCGCCGCCGCCGCCCTGTCTCTCGCGCAAACGCGTCGGTCCCCGAAAAACGGGGGCTTCTCATTCGTCGAGCACGTCTGGCATCTCGCGGACCTCGAGCGCGAGGGGTACGGCGTGCGGATCCGGCGCCTCTTGAACGAAGAGACCCCGATGCTGTCGAACTTCGACGGGGATCGCGTCGCCCGGGAGCGCGCGTACGGACAGCGCGACCTCTTCGAGGGCCTGACGGCGTTCGCGCGCGCGCGCCATGCGAATGTCGTGATCCTGCGCGAGGCTTCTGCGGACGATTGGAAGCGCGACGGAGAACAGGAAGCGGTGGGCCGCGTGGCGCTGTCCGACGTGCCCCGCATGATGACCGAACACGACCGGGCCCACACGACGGAGATCGCCTACCTGCTGTCCGAGCTGTCAGGGGAAACGGCGCCCGCCATTTCCCAACCCGCCTCCGCAGTCGCCTGAGAAATTCCCCGGCGCCCGACGGCCTCTCAGCCGTCAGACTCTCAGCGCGAGAAGAGGTTCCGGAGCCCCTGCCCCGCGAGCAACGCCCCCGCGAAGAGCGCCGCGAAGTACGCGACCGTCGCCAGGATGAACGCGTAGCCGAGCAGCACGAACACGCCGTCCTTCTGCAGGATGCCGACGGCGAGGAAGAGGATCGCGAGGCCGGGCAGGGTGTTGGAGAAGGGCACGAGGCCCAGCGGGAACATCAGCAGGATCCCCGCGACGACGAGCATCACCCCGTTGAAGCGGCTGACCGCCGCGCCGGTGGTCAGCGCCCTGAGCCGCGGATGAAGGAACCGCTCGATCCGCGCGACCAGGCGCGCGCCGTGCTCGAACGCCCGGACCAGGTGCGCCGTCGGAACGCGGCGGTCCATCAGGCGTCGCGGGAGCCAGGGCGTCCGGTTCGCCGCCACGCCGATCCCGATCAGGGTGATCAGGAGACCGAACACGGTGCTCACGCCGGGGATCGAGACGGGAACGAGAAACGGGATGATGAGGAAGATCGCGAAGACGAGCATCCCCTGCTCGCCGATCTGCGCGAGCAGCTCGCGGACGGAGACGTCCTCGCCTCGCATGGCGAGCGCGACGTCGTTGAGGACGCCGGACAACGGCTTTGCGCTGCGGTCGGTTTCGTCCAAGGCGCCGCGATGATAAGCCGATCGGCGGGAGCCGTTAAGATCCGCCCGATGCCCGAGTACACGGAGGAGCACGCGCGCGCCGGCGTCGACGCGCCGCTGCCGTTCATCGAGACCTGGCCGAACCAGTACGCGGACTACGAGATCGCGGTCGAGATCCCCGAGTACAACGCGATTTGCCCGAAGACCGGCCTGCCGGACTTCGGCCACCTCACGATCCGGTACGTCCCGGACCGCGCGTGCCTCGAGCTCAAGTCGCTCAAGCTGTACATCGTCGCCTACAGGGACCTCGGCATCTTCTACGAGAACGCGGTCAACCGGATCCTCGAAGACTGCGTCGCGGCATGCCGGCCGAAGCGGATGACGGTTACGGGACGCTTCTCCTCGCGCGGGGGCATCTCCTCGGTCGTCGAGGCGAGCTTTCCGAGGGGAAGGTCTTCGCTGTGAGGTGAAGGGTGTGAGGTGAAAGGTGTGAGGGACAAGGCACACCTTCCACCTTTCACCTTCCCCCGGCGAACTCGGCCCTGAGGATCTCCGCGAGCCGGGCGCACACAGGCCCCGGCCGTCCGGCGCCGATCGGCCGCCCGTCGACCGCCACGACCGGGTAGGTCCAGAGAGTCGTCGACGCAAAGAAGAGCTCTTCGCCGGCGAACATCTCCTCGACCGTGAAGGCGCGCTCTTCGACGCGCAGCCCTTCGCATCGGGCCGCGTCGAGGACGGCCGCGCGGGTCACGCCGGGGAGAATGCGCGGACCGTTGGGCGCCGTGCGCACCGCGCCTTCGGAGACGAGGACGAGGTTGGCCTTGGTGCCCTCCAGGGCGAAGCCGTCGCGGACCAGGATGGCGTCCATCGCGCCCGCATCGCGCGCGGCCTGCGCGGCGAGGACGTTCGGGAGGAGCATCACCGTCTTGATGTCGCAGCGCCCCCACCGCTCGTCCGGGAGCAGGATGGCCGTCCCCCCCGCCGGAGACGGGGGCGGGTCCGTCCGTCGCGCGAACGCGAAGAGCGTGGCGGGCGTCCCGGCCGGGGGGAAGTGGTGGGCGCGCGGCGCCGCGCCCCGCGACACCTGGAAATACACGAGGGCGTCGGCATCGGAGAGCCCGTTGTCGGCGAGCAGGCGGGCGGCGACCTCCGGGAAGCGCGATACGTCGGCGGCGATCCGCACGGCGTCGAGACCCTCCCGCAGGCGCGCCATGTGCTCCGCGAACCGGTAGGGGCTCCCCCGATGGAAGCGAACGACTTCGTAGATCGCGTCCGCAAAGAGAAAGCCGCGATCCTCCGGGGAGATGCGGGCCTCCTCGCGCGGGACGAACCGGCCGTCGAGAAACATGATCATTCCGGGGATCTCCCGAAGTCGCGGACCGCGCGCGCGAGGTCCGCGCTCCCCTCCAGGGTCCGGTAGGCCTCCTCGGCGCGCGCCAGGTCGCGCTCGAGGACCTCGCGGCGCCGCCGCCGTAGCAGGCCGCGCACCGCCGCGAGGGCCGACGGGCTCCGACGGGCGAGCGACCGCGCGAACGCGGTCGTCTCCCTCGGGAGGTTCGCCGCGGGGACCGCCCGGGAGACGAAGCCCGCCGCCTCAGCCTCCCGGCCGGAGAAGACCGCGCCCGTCAGGATCCACTCCGCGGCGCGGGCCTCTCCGATGCGCCCGGGCAGAAAGACGGCCGCCCCGGGCGGGAAGCACGCGAGCCGGATCTCCGGAAAGCCGATCCGCGCGTCCTCCGCGGCGAGCACGACGTCGCAGACGGCGGCGATCTCGGCGCCTCCGCCGAGGCAGGCGCCGGAGATTGAGGCCACGGTCACGGCGGGTGTAGCCACGAGGGCCGTCAGCGCGGCGCGCATCGCGCCGAGCATCGCGTCGATCGCGGGGCGCTCGGGGACGTGCTCGGCGACCTCGACCCCGGCGGAGAACGCGCGCGGCCGCCCCGAGAGGACGATCACGCGCGCCTCACCCGCGACGGCGAGGCAGCGGGCGATCTCGAGGAGGTCGCGCGCGGCCAGAACGTTGACGGGAGGAATGTCGATGCGGAGCTCAGCGACCCCGCCGCGCGCGGGCTCGAGCGCGACCCGAGGCGCGGCCGAAGCGTCCTCCGCCGATCCCGGGCGGCCGCGCGCGGGGGGCTGCCCCCGCTCGTTCACCGGCCCTTCGGCGACGGCGTCGGGCGCCGGACGGAGGCCGGAGAGGGGGTCGCTTTTGCCACTCGTTCCGTCTCGAGCTTCATGACGGCTTTCACGTTGGCGACGTGGTCGTCGCTCACCGCGACGTTCTCGATCCGGTTCTCCGGCTTGCGGAGCTCGACGTGGACGTACTCCTCCGGGACGCGCGCCTGCAGGAGCTGGGTCGAGAGGGCGTTGACGCGCCGGACGTACGCCAGGGTATCGGCGATCCCCGCGCGGGGCCCGATCTGGCCGTGTCCGGGCACCATCGTTTCCACGGGCGCCGCCGCGAGGCGCGGAAGGGTCCGCTCCCAGCCGGGGGGATCCGCGTCCGGGGAGCGCATGAAGGGGAGGGAGGCGGTCAGGGCAAGGTCCCCCGAGAACAAAACCTTCTCCTGAGGCAACAGCACTACGAGGTCGCCGCGCGTGTGGGCGGTCCCGAGCCAGTAGATCTCCGCCCGGCGGGAGCCCCCCACGAACATCAGCCGGTCCGCGACGGCCACGACGCCGAGGCGCTGCCCGGCCGGCGAGCCGGAGGGGTTCAGGGACGCGAGGACGCCCGGCGCGGCGTTCTCCTGGCAGATGATCTGCGCGCCGGCCTCCGCGAACGTGCGCGCGCCGCCGGCATGGTCTCCGTGCGCGTGCGTGATGACGACGTACCGCACGGGCTTCGCGGCCGTCTCCGCGACGTCCTTGAGAATCCGCCGCGCCGCGGCGGCGTCGCGCCCCGCGTCGACCACGACCACGCCATCCCCGAGCGTGAACCAGCCCACGTTGGAGCCGTTGTCGGTCGGCGACGCCCAGACGCCCTCCGCCATCTTCTGGAGGGGCGCGCGGTCCTGCGCCGCGGATGCGGCCGCGAGCATCAGCCCGAGCGGGAGAAGCAGCGCCGACGGAAATCGTTTCTTCATCTTCTCGTCTCCTTCGCCTGAATGTGATGGTGACGCGGCGGCCGTCGCGGCCCCGCCGGAATGGTGTTCCTCAGGGCTCCCGGGCCCTGGCCCGCTCCCGCGCCGCGCGGACGAACGCGGCGAAGAGCCGCTCGGAGGGCCCGTCGCCGGCGAGGTTCTCGGGATGCCACTGGACGCCGACGAGCCACCGCCCGTCTCGCCCCTCGACCGCCTCGATCACGCCGTCGGGCGCGGTGCCGGTCACCGCGAGCTCCCCGGCGGCCGCGTCGATCGCCTGGTGATGCCGGCTGTTGACTCGCAGCGCGTCTCCCCCGGCGATCTCCTGGAGGCGCGAAGGCCCGGCCACGGTGACGGGGTGGTCGCGGCGCGTCTTCTCCGCGCGGGGGGCCTCGTGGAGGACGTCCGAGGGGCGCTCCGTCGGGAGGTCCTGCAGCAGCGTGCCCCCGAGGGCCACGTTGATCACCTGGAGGCCGCGGCAAATCCCGAGGATCGGCGCCTTGCTCTCCCACGCCCGGTCGAAGAGGGCGAAGTCGGTCGCGTCGCGGCCGGCGTCCACATCGACCCGCGCGTCCGGCCGCGCCGCCTGGCCGTAGCGAGCCGGGTCCACGTCGCCTCCGCCGCCCAGGATCACGCCGTCGAAGTCGCCGGAGGGCGTCTCCCCGGGCGCCATCAGCACGATCTCGTCGCGCCGGAGCCCCGCGTCGAGCAATGCGCGGACGTAGTCGTTGGTCTCCCTGGCGAGGGCGTCCCGGTCCAGGGTGAGGGCGATGCGCACCGACGGATCTTAGCCGCTAGCTGCCGCTGCCCGACGCGGTTCTCTCGAAGAGAACGGCCATCCCCATCCCACCCGAGACGCAGAGTGTCGCGACGCCGAGACGCACGGACCGGCGCCGCATCTCGTGGAGGAGCGTGGTCGTGATGCGCGCCCCCGTGGCGCCGATGGGGTGGCCCAGGGCGATCGCCCCCCCGTTGACGTTGACGCGCGCGAGATCGAGCGGCAGCTCCCGGGCGCACGCGATCACCTGCGCCGCGAACGCTTCGTTGAGCTCGATCAGGTCCACGTCCGAGAGGTCGTGGCCCGTGCGCGCGAGCAGCGCGCGCATGGCGGGCACCGGGCCGATGCCCATCCGTTCCGGCTCGACGCCGGCCGATGTCCAGGCGGAGACCACGGCGAGCGGCTCCACGCCGGACCTGCGGACGGCCGCCTCCCCCGCGAGGACGAGCGCGGCCGCGCCGTCGGTGATCCCCGAGGAGTTCCCCGCGTGGACGGTTCCGGACTCCGCGTCGAAAACGGGTGGGAGCTTCGCGAGGGCCTCGGCCGTGGTGTCCGGGCGCGGGTGCTCGTCGGCCTCGACGAGGGTCTCGCCGCGCTTGCCCGGGACGGAGACGGGCGCGATCTCTTCGCGGAAACGCCCGGACAGGTTCGCCCGCGCCGCCCGCGCCTGCGACTCCGCCGCGTAGGCGTCCTGTTCTTCGCGGAGGATCCCGAACTCGCGCACGAGGTTCTCCGCCGTCTCGCCCATGAGCTGCCCGCAGAGCGGACAGAGGAAGCCGTCCCGATACATCCCGTCGGCGACCTCTCCGTGGCCCATGCGGAGCCCGAACCGGGCGCGGGGCAGCAGATACGGCGTCGCGGACATGCACTCCGTCCCGCCGACGAGGACCACCTCGTTCTCCCCCGCCGCGATCGAGAGCGCTCCGAGCGTCAGGGCCTTCAGGGAGGAGGCGCAGGCCTTGTTCACGGTGTACGCCGGGACGGCATCCGGCACGCCCGCGCGGTGGGAGACCTGGCGCGCCGTGTTCGGGCCGCCCCCGGCCTGGCGGGCATGGCCGAAGATCGTCTCGTCCACGGCCGCGGCCGGCAGCCCCGAGCGCTCGAGGGCCGCCCTGGCCGCGACGACGCCGAGGTCCGCGGCCGACAGGGACGCGAAGGCGCCGCCGAACTTCCCGATCGGCGTCCGGGCGGCGGAGAGCACGTACACGGGTTCCATGGCCGGAGGACTCTAACGAACAGTCGGCTCGAGGCGAAACTTCCTGAGGAGAGGTGAAAGGTGAGAGGTGAGAGGTGGAAGGGACAAACCCTACCACCTTCCACTTTCCACCTACCACCTACCACCTACCACCTACCACCTACGCCGCCGCCTCGCTGCGACGACCGCCCACCCGATGACAAGGGCGGCGAGTGCGGCGGCGCTCACGGCCGCCCCCCGCCGGAAACTTGCCGGCCGGTACGCGAGGTCCACGCGGTGATCGCCCGCGGGCACACGAAACGCGAGGAAGGCGTGGTTGGCGAACCGCAGCGGCAGCGCCTCCCCGTCGCGCAGGGCCCGCCACCCGGCCCACGCGGTCTGCGACACGACGATCCAGACGGGCGCCGCGGCGCGGACGCGGATCTCGAGATCGCTGCCGCGCCGCCGGGTGCTCACCGCCGCGGCGGGATTCTCGACGTCGCCCGGCGGCCGGGACGCATCTTCGATCCAGGCGAGCTCGCCGAAGTCCCCGCACGACGCCATCGCCTCCACGGTGCGGTGCGGGTCGGTGACGAACCGGATGCGGCGGGGCGCGAAGGCCCGCGGCAGAGAACGCGTGTTTTCGAACACCGCGCAGTGGCGCCCCCGCGCGAAGAGCCGCCAACCCTCCGGAGGAGCGGCCGTAGGCTCCGCGACCGCGAAACGCACGTTCAGCATGGAAAGAAACGGCCGCGTCAGGTCATCGATCCGGTTGAACCAGATCGGCTGCTGCTGGGACCAGAGCGGGAAGGTCGAGAAGAGGCGCCCGAAATTGAGCGCCTGGTAGCCGCGCGGGTCCTCGAGCTCGTAGAGAGCGGAGAGGTTGGGCACAAGCGTGTACCCCTGGCCCGTGACGCGATAGGGCTCCCCGTCCCGGGGAAGCTGGGAAAGCTCCGCCAGCGGCGGGAAGAAGAGCTTCCGGTCGAACGCATAGGCGAGCTCGGGCTTCTCCGCGAGGCGCGCCGTCAGCAGCAGGCCGAGCGCCGAGGCGCCGAGAGCGCGCGGCCGCCGGAAAAAGGCGGCGGCGAGCGCGAACAGGACGACGGGCTCCAGCATCAGGAAGAGCGAGGCGTCGAAGGCCGTTTGGTCCACGGCGCCCTCCGCGAAGCGGCCCCGCCACGCGAGCCCGAGCGCCGCGACAGCCGCGGAGAACAGGAGGAGGAACGCGACGCGCGGACGGCGAGGCCCCGCGATCACCGACTCCAGGCCCAGGGCCGCGAGGGCGGCGATGGCGAACGCGGTGATGCCGACGAGGTAGCTCTGAATCGATATGGCGAAGAGCGGGAGGCGGCAGACGGCGTCGGCGACTCCCGGAAATCCCATCGCGGTCATTCCGGCGATCACGCCCCCGACGAGCAGCGCGAAGGCTTCACGGCGCCGGGTCAGGCACCCGAGGAGCGCGAGGCCGAGCGCCAGTCCGCCCAGGTAGCCGCAGGTGGCGTAGGCGAACGCGCCCGGCATCGCCGGCGAGGGGAACTCGTCGCCGTAGGCCTTCGGGAGCAGCATTCCGATGCTTCCGCGCAGAGCCTCATCGAGAGGGATCGACTTCGTCTGGACGGCGTACCAGGCCGAGCGGTGGGGGCCCTGCAGGGTCTGGGGCGACGCCTCGAGAAACGGGAGGAGCGTCACCGCGCAGAGAGCGAGCGCCGCGCCGCCGGCCGCGACCGACGCGGCCACGGCGGCCGGCCAGAGGCGCGATCCGGCCACCTCGAAGAGAAAGAGGACGCCGGCTCCCGCGAGGCCGAAGAGCACGCTCTCGGGGTGGCCGGCGAGGAGCATCAGGACGAGCGCCGCCGTGGTCACGCCGAAGCCGCCCCGCGCGCGGCGGGCGAGGCGCCGGGCGCCGAGCAGGAGGAGCGGATAAAACGCGAACACCAGCGAGTTCGGCCTTCCGTCGAGGAGGATGGCGTGCGACGAGAGCATCCAGGCCGCGCCGCCGAAGAGGGCCACGGTCTCGCGCAGGCCGAGCTCGCGGAGGAACAGGAAGCCGCACAGCGCCGTCGCGAAGAACATGAGCGCGGAAGCGAGGGTCCAGGCCGTGGAGAGCGGGAGAAGGAAACCGAGCCACGTCGCCGGATGCAGCACGGCCGGCATCAGGGTGGCCATCAGGATGTCCCCGCAGAGCATGAAGCGGTTCATCAGCGGCCACCGCCGGCTCGCGACGGCCTCCCGGACGGCCTTGCGCCAGGGAATCATCTGGATCGCCGCGTCGGATCCGGCGTGGTTGCGGTAGGAACGGTTCGGGAGCTCGGAGCGCAGCGCGGCGAGGGGCGCGGAGTTGTAGGCGAAGTTCAGCGGCCCGAAGTGCGCCCCGGACGCCATCGCACGGCCCACGAGGAGGAGGGGGAGGAGGATCAGCGACGCGGCCGCCACGCGCGAGATCCGGAGCACCAGGCGGTCCGCGAGGGCGAGGGATGCGACGGCCGTCCCGCCAAAGAGGGCGACCAGCCGCAGGGCCTCCACGGCCCTAATCTACGGCCGGCGGCCGGAACATGTTGGGGGCGAAAGACGACCGGCACCCGGGTACGTGGCGCGCGGAGTCTCCCCTGGGGCTCCCCGTCGCGGCGCGCGTAGTCTACCGGGTGGCGCCTCCCCCGGTCGCGGCGCGAGGAGTCTCCGCCCTCGGAGGAGCCTCGCGCGGCGGTAGCGGGAGCGACCGACGAAGCAGCCGAGCGGCGAGCCCGCATCCGGCGATGCCACGAGGCGATGCCGAAGGCAGCGACGGAGGGAGCGAGAGCGACGTTACGTCAGGAGCGCCAGCCGGACCGTGAACGTCGTGCCGCGGTCGAGCGCGCTCTTGACCTCGACCGTGCCCTTGTGCGCCTCCACGATCCAGCGCACGATCGAGAGGCCGAGGCCCGACCCGCCGGAGTAGGCGTGCCGCGCGCGGTCGCTGCGGAAGAATCGCTCGAAGACGTAGGGAACGTCCGCCTCGGGAATGCCGACCCCGGTGTCCGAAACGTCGATCCGGGCCTCCCCCGGCCGGGACGTGAGCCGGACGTGGATCTCACCGCCGGGGGCCGTGTAGCGCATCGCGTTCTCGAGCAGGTTATGCAGCACCTGCTGGAGCCTGTCGGCGTCCGCGAAGACCAGGACGGGATGCGGCGGAAGCTCGAGGTGCAGCTTGAGGTTGCGGTCGTCGGCCGCCGGGAGGAGATCCCGTGTCCAGTCGGCCATCAGTTTTCCGAGGTCGACGTTCGCGAACGACAGGGTGATCCGCCCGCTCTGTCCCCGCGCGAGGAAGAGCAGGTTCTGTGAGAGGCGCGTCAGGTGCCGGATCTCCAGCACCGCGTTCCCGATCGCCTCGCGGTACTCCTCCGGGGGCCGCTCCTCCTCGAGCGCGACTTCGAGCGTGCCACGCAGAACGGTCAGCGGCGTCCGCAGCTCATGGGAGACGTCCGCGATGAACTGCTGCTGCTCTTTCTCGGCGGAGGCGAGCGCATCGAGCCGCGTGTTGATCCGCTCCGCCAGCGCGCGGGCGTCGGGGGAGAGGCCGGAGGCCGGGATCCGTTTCAGCGGGTGCCGCTCCGTCTCGGCGAGGCGATCGGCAAGGAGGACTAGGGAACCGCGGGCCGCCGCCTCCTTCTCCTGCCGCCGGAAGAGCGTCAAAGGCTACGGCTCGTCGTGCGGATCGCGCACGCGGTACCCGACGCCGCGAACGGTCTGGATGATCCGGTCGCGGGAGCCCGTGTCGATCTTCTTGCGGAGCGCGTTGATGTACACGTCGATGATGTTGGTCGAGAGGTCGAACGAGTCCTCCCAGATCCGCGCCTGGATCTCGGAGCGCGACACCACGTTCCCCTTCCGGCGCAGGAGGAGCTCGAACAGGGCGCCCTCCCGGGCGGTGAGGTGGACGACCTCTCCCTCCCGCGCGACTTCGCGCGACTCGGGGTCGTACCGCAGGCCGCCGAGCGTCAACGGTCCCGGGGCCGCGACCTCGGTCCGCCGGAGCAGGGCGCGCAGTCGGGCGAGCAGCTCGCGGAATGAGAACGGCTTGACGAGATAGTCGTCCGCTCCGGCGTCCAGCCCCTCGATCTTGTTCTCGACCGTGTCGCGGGCGGTGAGCATGAGGATCTTGGACGCGACACCGCGCGCACGGACCTCGCGGCAGAGCTCGAGACCGTCGCGGCTCCCCGGCAGGAGGAGATCGAGGATCAGGAGGTCGAAGGGCTCCACGTCCAGACGCGCGAGGGCTGCGTCGGCGTCGCCCACCGCCTCGACCGTGTAGCCCTTCTCGGCCAGGCCCTTGCGCAGGAACTGCGCGATCTTCTGCTCGTCCTCGACGACGAGCACCCTCACGGCGCGCTCCCCGGCTCCCCCCCGCCGCCGCGCGGGTTCTTAACGGTCGCGATCACGAAGACGAGCCCCGCGCCGGCCGCGAAGCCCGCCGCGAAGGAGGAGAGGGGCGGCTCCGCGGCGATCGCAATGACGGCGGCCGCCGCCACCATCCCGAGGAGCACGATCCGCGAGACCTCTACGGGAGGGACGAACGGCAGCACGTCTCGGACCGAAACGGAGGCCGCGGACCGGCGGAGCTCGGCCGCGTCACGGGATCGGCTTCATCGTGAGGGGATCCCGCAGCGGCACGTCCACCAGGCGGTTGCCGGCGAGAGACTCGAGCGCGATCGTGTGCTTCAGGTCCCCGGCGACGATGTCGCTCTTCTTGCCCACGATGAGGATCACGAGCTTGTCGGGGCTCAGGAACTTCTTCGCGACCCGCTGGACTTCCGTCGGCCCGACCGCCTCGACGCGCGCGCGGTAGCTCTTCCAGAAGTCCGGGTCCTTCGCATAGCGGCCCGTCAACTCGTCCTGCGCGAAGGTCGTCGCGATCTGCGTCTTCGTCGAGAAGTTGCGGGGGAACGTTTCCGTGAAGGACTTCTTCGCCGTATGCATCTCGTCCGTCGTCACGGGATCGGCCACGATCTTGCGGATCTCCTCGAGGACGACGGAGGTGGCGTAGGCGACCGTCCGCGACTTCGACTGGAATCCCGCCCGGAAAGGAAGGGGGTAGTAGACGCCCCCGGGGAACGTGGAGCCCGCGCTGTAGGCGAGGCCCTCGTCGGAGCGGACGCGGTTGGTGATGCGCGAGGTGAACCCCCCGCCGCCGAGGATGTCGTTCATGACGAGGATCGGAAAGTAGTCCGGGTCGTCCCGCGTGATGCCGGGAAGCATGACCGACACGCGCCCCTGGTTGACGTCCTTGTCCACGACGTAGACGCCCGGCTTGGCGAAGGCCGCGTCCGTCGGGACGGCGGGGGCGTTTTCCCCTTTGAACGGCCAGTCCGCGAACAATTTCTCCAGGCGCGCCGCCATTTCGGTCTTGTCGAAGTCACCGCTCGCCGCGACGACGAACTGGGCGGGATGGAACCACCGGCGGTGGAAGGCCTCGAGGTCCGCCCGGTTGACCCCCTTGATCGACGCCTCCGTGGGGTAGCGGTTGGCGAAGAACTCGTCGCCGAAGGCGAGGAAGTTCCGCTCGCGGGCCTCGATGGCGCCCGACTCGTCGTTGCGCTGCTTCATTTCCTGGAGGAGCTGATCCCTGCGGAGCGCGAGCTTGTCCTCCTGAAAGCGCGGGGCAGTGAGCACCTCGCGCAGGATGGCGAGCCCCTCGTCGAGGTCCTTCGAGAGGAGGTTCAAAGAGACGCTCCCCTGCGTCTCACCAACACCGGAGTTGAGCTGCGCGGCGAGGAACGCGAGGCGCTCCTCGAGCTCTTCCGCGGTCTTGGTTTTCGTGCCGCCGCGCGCCAGCAGATAGCCGGCGAGATCCGCCAGGCCCTCCTTGCCGGAGGGCACCACGTACTGCCCGGCCCGGACGTACACGACGAGGTTGACGAGCGGGAGCTCCTTGTCCGGCACGATGTAGGCGACGGGCCCGGCCTTGAGCGCGACGCGGTAGTCGGCCGGAACCGGCGCCTCGTAGGTCAGCGGCGGGAACTTGAGGCGCTCCGGACGCGGCGGAATGCTCGCAGCGGCGCGCGCCGGCGGGACCGCCTTCGCCGGGGTCTGCGCCGGGGCCTGCGCACGGGCGCCCGGCGCCAGGGCGGCCGCCGCGAGCACCGCGATCGCGATCCGGCGCGCGCGGATTCGAATGGGCTGAGTCATTTGCTTCCCTTCCCCTTCCCTTTGTCGAGCGCCTCGATGCGCGCCTGCAGCCTCTTGCGCATGACCTCGAGGGCGGGCTTTGCTTCCGGCGGAGCGGACGCGGCCTGCGTGTCGAACATGCCCTGCATCTGGCGGAGCTTGTCGCCGTCCTGCACGGTCGCGAGCTGCGCCGTGAACTGCCTCACCATCTGCTTCTGCGGGTCGGTCAAGCCGGCGAGGTCCGGCTCGTCCGCCGCCGGCGCTCCCGCCTTCCGGGTGTAGACGGCGACCGTGCGGTTCTCACGGGTGAAGTACTCCTTCGCGACCCGCTGCACGTCGGCCCCCGTCACGGCCTGGACCTTCCGCCCGGCTTCGTTGACCTCGCGCCAGTCGCCGAGCCCGTCGTTGACGACCAGCTGCACGAGGATCGGAAAGTTCGACGCGAGCCTCCGGTACTCTGCGGCGGCGAAGTTGTTCTTGACCTTCTGGAGCTCCTCGGCGGGAAGCGGCTCCTTCTGGAGCTTCTCGATCTCCGCGTAGATCCCGCGCTCGACGTCCTCGGGCTTGCGTCCGCTCTTCGCCTCGCCGCCCGCGTTGAAGAGGCCCGCGTACTTGAGCGACTGCTGGCTCGCGGACGCCTGCGTGGCGACCTGGGACCCGAGGACCAGGCCCTTGTAGAGGCGCCCGGTGCGCGTCGAGAGGATCTGCGCGAGGACCTGGAGCGGGTAGGAGTCCTTGTGGCCGAACGGGACCGTGTGCCAGAGGATGTCGATCTGCGGATTCGCCTCCGCCTCCGCGAACATCCGCTTCTCGACCTGCTGCTCGACCTCGAGCGTCACGACCTCGGGCGCGTCGCGCTTGCCCCGGGGGATGCGGCCGAAATAGCGCTCCGCCTGACGGACGGCCGCCGCGGGCTCGACGTCTCCCACGAGGATCAGCGTGATGTTCTGCGGGGCGTAGTAGACGCCGTAGTACTCGTCCGCCTGGGCCTTCGTGATCGCGGGGATGTCGGAGGGCCAGCCGACGACCGGCCATCCATAAGGATGCGACTCCCAGAACATCGCCTCGAAGGACTCCTCGAACTTCCCGAGCGGCGTCGACTCCGTCCGCAGGCGTCGCTCCTCGAACACGACGTCCCGCTCCGCGTAGAACTCCCGGAACACGGGCCGCAGCAGCCGCTCGGACTCCATCCACATCCACAGCTCGAGCTTGTTCGAAGGGACGGTGATGAAGTAGCCGGTCATGTCCTGGTTCGTGAAGGCGTTCATCCCCGAGCCGCCGGCGTTCGTGTAGACGCGGTTGAATTCGTTCGTGACGAGGATCTTCCGCTGGTCCTGGATCGTCCGCTCGAACTCCTTATCGAGCTCGCGCAGGCGAGGGGTCTTGTTCTCGGGCTTCGACACATCGTCGATCTCGCCGCGGCGGTAGGCCGCGCGCAGCTTGGCCTCCTCCTTGCGAATTTCCGCGCGGAGGCGCTCCTGCTCGGCGATGATCGCGAGGTCCTTCTTGTAGTCCTTGGTGCCGAGCGTGGGAGTCCCCTTGAACATCATGTGCTCGAAGAGGTGGGAGATGCCCGTGATCCCCGGCCTCTCGTTGGCGCTGCCGACGTGGGCGACCCATCCGCCCGCGACCGTCGGCTCGTCGTCGCGCTGGACGATCAGGAGGCGCATCCCGTTGGAGAGCGTCTTTTCCTCGACGGGAACCTTCTGGCCGGCCATCGGCGCCGCCAGGCAGACGCCAAAGAGGGCGCAACGGGCGAAACGGGAGATTCTCATCGTCATCCTTTCCCGAAAACGGCGGGCGTCCCGCCGCGAGAGGGCGCATCCCGCTCGGAATGCGCCTGCAAGCCCTTTCTTCTATCATCACCGCAGCGAAGGAGGAAAGAATGAGAAAAGGACTGCTCGCCATTTCCGCCGCGGCCTGCGCGCTCGCGGCGGCCTGCGCCACCACCCCCGCCGCCCCCGAGGGGAGCCAGGCGCGGACCACTCTGGAGTCTCGGAGCGGGTCCACCGTCACCGGAACGGCGACCTTCACGGAACGTTCCACGGGGGGCGTCCGGGTCGAGATCCACGTGGAGAACGCGCCGCCCGGATCCCACGGGCTCCACGTCCACGACGTCGGGGACTGCTCCGCGCCGGACGCGTCCTCCGCGGGTGGCCACTTCAACCCGGGCGGGACGCCCCACGCGGGACCGTCCGAGCTGAAGCGGCACGCGGGAGATCTCGGCAACATCGAGGTGGAGGCGAACGGAAAGGGGCATCTCGAGCTGGTCTCGGACCTGCTGACGGTCCGGCCGGGGCCCAACTCGGTGGTGGGCCGCGCGGTCGTCTTTCACGAGAAGCGGGACGACCTGACGTCGCAGCCGACGGGAGACGCGGGCGGACGCCTCGCGTGCGGGGTGGTGCGCTGAACTCCAGGTGGAAGGTGAAAGGAGGAAGGTGTTAGGGAAAAACCCTTTCACCCCTCACCTTTCACCTCTCACCTTCACCATGGCCACCCGAAGAAGTGGTGGCCGGCGAAGAACGCCAGGGAGCCTCCCACGATCGCGACGCAGACGATAAGGGACGCGCTCGCGAGGCGCGGCCGCGAGAGTGCGGAGAGCGCGACGAGGCTCGCCGTGAAGCTCCAGACGTGGCACATCGGGCTGGCGCCCAGTCGGGTGATCCACCACGCGTTGGCGGCGTTGTCGCAGAGGCAGTGAGGCCAGAGAACGAGCGCGGCGACGGGGAGGAGAATCTCGGACGCGAGGCGGCGGCCTCGGATCGGCGCCAGCGCGGCCACGGCGAGGAGCGGGATGCCGCCCCACCGAATCAGGGTGCAGACCGGAGAACATCCGGCCGCGGCGACGGACGCGCATCCCAGTGAGGTCGCGACGAGGGCCAGCGGCAGGACCGCGCGCAGGGCGAGGGCCATCGGGCCCTCCGCCGCCGAGCCGCCGGGCATCGCGGCGAGGATGTTCCGCGCCGCGACGCCGAGCGACACGATCACGAGGGCCGCGAACGCGAGGACGAACGCGCGGCGCACCCCGCCGAGCGGCCAGAATGACGCCGCGAGGTCGTGCGTGAACCGGCCGAGGAGGAGCGCGGCGGCCATCCACCCGGCGAGAAACCAAAATCGCCGCATCCGTGTTCGAGGGAGAAGCATAGTTCGATCGAACCCTCGAGGAGGTCTCCATGAGCCAGCGTGAGGGCGCCCGCGGCCGGGCGCCGCACGACGCCGCGCGATTCGACCTGCCGCCGGACGAGATCCGCCGCATCGGCCGCCTCGCCACGGACGCGGTCGCGGAGCACCGCGAGAAGCTCCTCGCACGCCCCGTGTTCGGGAAGGTCGGCGGCGACGCCGCCACGTTCGACGAGCCCCTCCCGGAGGAGGGGCAACCCTTCGACGACGTGCTCGCGTTCGTGCGACAGCACGTCCTCCCCCGCCCGATGGGCAACTCGCACCCGCGCTTCTTCGGCTTCATCAATGCGACCGCGGATCCCGTGGGGGTGATGGCCGACTACCTCGCGGCGGCCATGAACCCGAACTGCTGGGGCGGCGACCACGCGGCGATTCACGTCGAGAAGGCGGCCGTCCGATGGATCGCGGAAATCCTCGGGTATCCGGCGGGCGCGGAGGGGATCCTCGTCTCGGGGGGCTCCATGGCCAACTTCACCGCGCTCGCGACCGCGCGGCGGGCCGTGACTCCGGGGAACGTCCGCGAGGAGGGGCTCGCCGGCGACGGGCGGCCCCGGCTCGCCGTGTACGCGTCCGACCAGGTCCACCACTGCGTGGACAAGGCCGTGGACCTCCTCGGCATTGGCACATCGCGTCTCCGGAGGATCCCGACGGGCGACGACTTCCGGATCCGGATGGACCTCCTCACGGAGGCGATCGCGGCGGACCGCCGGGCCGGGCTCTCTCCCGCGATCCTCGTCGGGAGCGCCGGGACGGTGAACACGGGCGCCATCGACCCCCTGGAAGAGATGGCCGCGCTCGCGCGGCGCGAGGAGCTCTGGTTCCACGTGGACGGCGCCTACGGCGGCATGGCGGCCGCCTCGCCCCGTCTCCGGCCCCTCTTCCGCGGCATGGAGCGCGGCGACTCGATCGCGGCCGACCCTCACAAGTGGCTCTACGTCCCCTACGAGGCCGGCGCGACGCTCGTTCGCGAGCCCGGGCGGCTCGCGGCGACGTTCCGCAAGTTCCCGGAGTACCTCGCCAGCGACGCGGAGAGCCCCTTCCCCGGGCCGGCCTGGTTCGCGGAACGCGGGGTCGAGCTGTCGCGGGGCTTCAAGGCCCTGAAAGTGTGGATGGGGCTTAAGGTGCACGGTCGGGCCGGGTACGCGGCCGCGATCGAGCGGGACGTCGCTCTCGCGCGCTTCCTCTCAGACGCCGTGGACGCGCGACCGGACTTCGAGCGGCTGTCGGACCCGGTCCTGTCGATCGCCAACATCCGCTACCGGCCCGCCGGGACGGACATTCCCGAGGAGGAGCTCGACCGCATCAACCGCGGGATCGTCAACCGGCTCGTGGGGGACGGGTCCTTCTTCCTCGCGCCGACGGTGCTCAAGGGCCGCACCGCCCTGCGGGTGGCGATCGTGAACTTCCGGACGACGGAGGAGGATCTCCTCTTCCTGCTCGAGGAGGCGGCGCGCGTGGGAGGGGAGATCGCCGCCGGCGCCGCGCGCGGTCAGGGCCGAGAGTAGCGGAACGTCACCGCGCGGCGATAGGTCCGACCGTCGGCCGACGTGTCGAACCCCGCCGTGTACGAATTCGGGCCGATCCCGGTCATCGTCCACCGCAAGTGCATGGGCATCCCGAGGAAGAGGGCGCGGCCGTCGCAGACGAGGTCGTCCTTCTTCCACACACAGGTCAGCTCCATCACCCCGGGCGTGACGCTGTCGGCGAGGTGGAACTCGTAACCGCGTTTCTCCGGGTCCCACGCGAGAATTCCGTGCCCCGCGATCTGCCCCTGTGGGCCGGAGGACTTGTAGTCGGTCAACACGGAGAAGCCGCCCGGCCCCGTCACGACGGTCTGCGTCCCCCGGCCGCCGCCGGACGGGCCCCAGTCCGTCGTTTCATGGATCTCGAGAACGCGCCACGAGCCGACCATCCATTGGAGCCGGCGCATCTCCGGTCCCGGCATGAGGGCCTCGACCGACGGCGCCGGGGTCGCCGTGGCCTCGGGGGAGGGTCGGGGCGTGGGGGTCTGAGACTGGCCTGCCGTCGAGAGCAGCAGCAGCAGGG
>Ga0136614_10000627_pt1 | contig 18428 bp, 19 predicted proteins | sample AntDrymUQ2792106_2_FD_106643 | JGI IMG/M metagenome (GOLD analysis project Ga0136614, IMG submission 106643) | Polar desert sand microbial communities from Dry Valleys, Antarctica - metaG UQ279 (21.06) | ecosystem: Environmental > Terrestrial > Soil > Desert | place: Antarctica: Dry Valley... | reverse complement strand
GTCTGATGGCAGCACCACCGGCGTGCTGTCGCGGGGGGCCGGAGTGAGTTCCTCCCCACGACCGAAGACCAGCGAGCCGACGAGGAAGAGCGCGCCGGAGATCACCACCAGCCCGAGAACGAACCCGAGAACGGCTAGCACAGTGTCGATGGTGTCACGCGAGATCCGGACGGTCTCGAAGATCATCCTGATCTGCGGCGGCGATCACTGCTACTGCCTCGTCGACGTCGTCGGTCACTGTGATCAGGTCGAGGTCGCGAGGTGCGATCTTGCCCGCTGGGAGCATCACGTCGCGGATCCAGGCCAGCAGTCCCGACCAGTACGCCGTACCGAACAGGATGACCGGAAAGCGGGTGACCTTTCGGGTCTGGACCAGGGTCAGCGCCTCGAACAACTCATCCAGCGTTCCGAAACCGCCCGGCAGGATCACGAAGGCCTGGGCATACTTCACGAACATCGTCTTGCGGGCGAAGAAGTACCGGAAGTTCAAGCCGATGTCGACCCAGGCATTGAGCTCCTGTTCGAAGGGCAGTTCGATGCCCAGACCCACTGAGAGCCCGCCGGCCTCTTGTGCGCCCCGGTTGACCGCCTCCATCACGCCCGGTCCGCCACCGGTGATCGCGGCATACCCGGCTCCGGCGAGGGCGGCCCCCAGCGCGTACCCCGCGTCGTAGTCCGGATGGCCCGGCGGCGTTCGTGCACTCCCGAAAACGCTGACCGAGCGCGGCAGTTCGGCCAACAGGCCGAATCCCTCGACGAACTCCGATTGGATCCGCAGCACCCGCCATGGATCTGTATGCACCCAATCCGAAGGACCGCGTGCGTCGAGCAGCCGTTCATCGGTGGTCCCGGGCTTGACTTGACCACGGCGCAGGACGACCGGGCCGCGGTGCTTCTCCGGTACGACTTCGCGCTGATCCCCGCGCGAAGGATGCGGCGGGGTATGGGGCGGCGGCTGGGACTGATTCACGTGCCCGATCCGGCCAGGTGTGCGCTGAGCAGGCGCTCGGACTCGCGGATCGTGCTCATCCGGACATGCTCCTCTCGCTTGTGTGCCAGGTTCGGGTCACCCGGGCCGAAGTTCACTGCCGGGATACCGAAGGCAGCGAAACGGGCGACGTCGGTCCAGCCCAGCTTGGCCTGTACACCTACTTCAAGGGCAGCGATGAACGCGCCGGCGGCCGGTTCGCTCAGTCCGGGCAGCGCACCCGGTGCCGCGTCGGTGATCTCGATGTCGAAGCCGCGGAAGACCTCTCGGACATGCTCGGTGGCCTGCTCGATGCTGCGGTCCGGGGCGAACCGGAAGTTGACCTCGACCTCGCAGAGGTCCGGAATGACGTTGCCCGCGACACCACCAGTGATCCGCACGGCGTTGAGCCCTTCCCGGTAGGTGCAGTCGTCGATGTCGACAGTCCGCGCCGGGTAGGCCTCGAGCGTGGCAAGTATCGGAGCAGCTGCGTGAATAGCATTGGCGCCCAACCATGACCGAGCGCTGTGCGCCCGGTGACCACTGGTACGTACGGCTGCCCGCAACGTGCCCTGACAGCCGGCTTCGATGACACCACCCGTGGGTTCGAGAAGCACCGCCAGGTCGCCGTAGAGCAGCGAACGGTCGTTGCGGGCCAGTCGGGCCAACCCGTTGCGCGAGGACTCGACCTCCTCGTTGTCATAGAAGATCCAGGTGAGGTCCTGTACGGGCTCGACCACGTTGTGCGCCACCCGAAGCATCACCGCGACTCCGGACTTCATGTCGGAGGCGCCGCAGCCGTACAGCAGCTCTCCGTCGTCGTGGCTGGGCAGGTTGTCGGCAATCGGAACGGTGTCCAGATGGCCGGCGAGCACGATCCGCTGGTCGCGCCCCAGCGTCGTACGGGCGACCACCGTGTCACCGTCGCGCCGTACGTCGAGTCGATCGAGCCCGCGAAGTGCTTCCTCCACGGCATCCGCGAGGACCCGCTCGTCTCCGGACACCGAAGGCAGGTCCACCAGCGCGCGGGTCAACGAAACGACGTCGAGGGACAGGTCAAGAGTGAACACGTCGGCGAGCCTAACCAGCCCACTACCGTGACCGGGGTGACCAGCCCGCCTCATCCCGCCGTCGCCGACGATGTCCGCGATCTCCCTGTCCACCGTCCGGCGAGTGCGATCGGCCTGGCCACCGTGGCCCCGAGTGGCACCGTGCTGGACGCGTGGTTTCCCGATCCTGCGTTGTCCAGTCCGGCCGGGGCATCGCCCGGTACCAGCGTTCTGGCCGCCGAGGACCTCCGAGCTCGTACGACCTCGGAGTTCGCCGTGCTGGCCACCGACGATGAGCTCCGCGGAGTCTCGGTGGTCGGGGTGCACACGGTCATCGCCGACCTCGATGCCGCGCCGACCGACAGTTACGACGTGTGGTTGCGGCTGCAGCTGCTCAGTCACCGGTTGATCGCCCCGCACGGCGCCAACCTGGAGGGGATCTTCGGCCTGCTGACCAATGTGGTCTGGACCAGCGCGGGACCGTGCCTGCCTGAGGGGTTCGAACAGACCCAGCTGCGGTTGCGGACGGCCCGTGCGGCCGTGCATGTGTACGGCGTCGACAAGTTCCCTCGAATGGTGGACTACGTGCTGCCCTCGGGCGTCCGGATCGCCGACGCCGACCGGGTACGGCTGGGCGCGCATCTGGCTCCCGGGACGACGGTCATGCACGAGGGTTTCGTGAACTACAACGCCGGAACGCTGGGTGCCTCGATGGTGGAGGGACGGATCAGCGCCGGGGTGGTGGTCGGGGATGGCTCCGACATCGGTGGAGGGGCCTCGATCATGGGAACGCTGTCCGGAGGGGGCCAGGAACGGATATCGGTCGGCAAGGGCTGCCTGCTTGGCGCGAACTCCGGGATCGGGGTCTCCCTCGGGGACGGCTGCGTGGTCGAGGCCGGCTTGTACGTCACGGCGGGTACCAAAGTCCGGCTGCCCGACAACACGGTCGTCCCCGCTCGCGAACTCTCGGGTCGTTCCGGCCTGCTCTACCGCCGGAACAGCTTGAGCGGTGCGGTCGAAGCGCTGGCGCGGACCGGTAAGTGGGGCGAACTCAACGCCGCCCTGCACGCCAACTGAGCCCCGCTCGGTTGATGGCACCTATGACGCCGCTTCCGTTCGCACCAATGTCCACGGTGTTGGATTCTGCCGAGCTTCCAACATGGTCGGCTCGACGGCTGGAGCAGTGGAATCTTATGATCCGCATTCTGATGGGGAGGCCCCGACTGCATTTTATTGTTCTATCAGAATTCTCAGAGCCGGGCGGTGCGCCCTCCGCAATGGAAGCCACTCGGATGTGGCGGACACCCGACAATGACATTGACTCTGCCACCGGAACTGCACGGTTTGCGGCACGCGGCACAGCTCTCGATAACTGACCATTCCGTTGGGACCCTCGCAGAATGAAAGGATCCCATGGAGATGATCGGATATCCGGTTCAGATTCCGTCTTACGCGCTGGAAACAGGAGATCATCCCTGGGAGACTGCGGAATGCATCGTCGATGCGATTCCTTTCGAGTGGCGTGTTCTTCGAGGCGAGGAGCGCGAATTATGGTATCGCGACGCAACTGCATCGATAATCTGCTCTTCGGAATTAAGCATGGTTCGGCCGGTCTCGGTAGGAGCGTGATCCGTCGGCGACGAGCAGGATCCGAAGCCGGTAGTTGGTGTAATTGCGAAAGCCATGGGCAATGCGGCGAGTCTTCTCGATCAGCAGGTTGATCGCCTCGGTGCCGCCGTTGGACACGCCCTTGGTCGCGAAGTACGCCAGGAGCTGCTGGCGCCAGGCTCGCAGGGTGCGGCCGAGACGGGCGACTTCGGGTCCTAGGCGCGACACGGCCCCCGGCCTGCGTGTTCAGGCTTTCCCTACTTGTTCAAGGCTGCGTTCAGCGGGCGGACCCTGCCCAAGCGCGGTAAGATCCGCTGCGGCCGTGACGCCGATTCGAAGAGGGAGCGTTTCCCGGTGGCGGGCAACTGGCAACTGCCGAATACCTACAGCAGCGGCGCCGGCCTTGTCCGCTGGAACTGCCTCGGCGATCCCGACATGGACCCGGTCGTGCTCCTGCACGGTACGCCCTTCTCGTCGTTTGTCTGGCGCGGCGTCGCCCAGTCCCTCGCCCGGCGTCACCGCATCTACGTCTGGGACATGCCGGGATATGGAGCGTCGGAGAAGTCCGAGCGCCAGGACATCTCACTGGCTATGGAGAGCAACGTATTCGTCGAGCTCTTGACGGAGTGGGACCTGACGGAGCCCACTGTGCTGGCCCATGATTCCGGCGGCGCCGTCGCGCTCGGCGCCCACCTCCTACAGGGCGTGCGGTACCGGAGGCTCGCGCTGGTTGACGCCGTCGCCCTGGGGCCTTGGGGTAGCCCCTTCTCCCAACTGGTCGGCGAGCACGCCGACGTGTTCGAACGCTTGCCGCCCTCAGCGCACCGCGCACTACTGCGTGAGTACCTGAATTCTGCCAGTAGTCCTGGGCTGCATCCAGCCATACTTGACGCGCTCGCCGAACCCTGGGTGAACGACGGCGGCCAGTCGGCCTTCTACCGCCAGCTCGCCGCGCGCCTAGAGGACCAGGACTACACCGACTCCATGCAGGAGAAGTACGACACAATCGACATGCCTGTTCTCGTCTGCTGGGGCGAGGATGACACATGGGTTCCTGTCGAGCGCGGGCGCGAGCTGGCCGCGCAGATCCCGAACGCCGAACTCAGGGTCCTTTCGGGCGCCGGGCATCTGGTTCACGAGGACAAGCCGAGTGAACTCACCGGCGCATTGTTCGACTTCTTGTCCGACCTGACCTGATGGCCTGGCAAGCGAGCCCACGCCGGGCGGGCAGGTCTCCGGGATGGCCGGCTGAGCAGGCGCGCGGGCAAGATAATCTACTCCAGTGCAGTGGCAACAAGCCTCCGATTGCGGTCGCTCGGTGAGACGAAGATCGCTCTTACTGGTCCCGCTAACATGGCGGATGGTTTCCACTAACGACTGCCAGTCGATGTCATGGGTCCGGCGTCGACGGCAATTGCAAAAGGCCTTTTAAGCACCAGTGCGTGATGAGCACTCCCGTGGAAAAGCGTCGCGGCCCCCGTCCACTCGCCAGCTTGCTTGTGTCGAGCCGGGTGACAAGGCAGGTGACTGTACCAGGTGCCGACAAGCCTTAGGGCTTGACCTTCCATAGACAAGGTGTCACCATTGCCTCGACATTTTGTCGTCAGGGAGAAGCATGCTCGCCGTCATGACGATCGACCAGCGTGGCAGCCGCCGCGACGTCGACCGGGTGGAGCCCCTGCTCGCCACGCTGGTCCCGGAGCAGGTCGATCACGCCGACCCCGAAGGCTGGCTACTGCCCTTCGAGCGCACAGTTGGCGATGAGGTCCAAGGGGTGCTGACCGATCCGGCGCTCGTACTGGAACTGACCCTGCGCTGCGCCCGGGAGCGGCGCTGGAGCGTGGGCATCGGCCTCGGCTCGATCCGTACCCCGATACCCGACAGCACCCGCGAGGCTTCTGGCTCCGCGTTCGAGAACGCGCGGGCCGCGGTGAACCGGGCGAAGGGAGCGCTGGACGCTGTCGCCGTCCATGGGCCCGACCTTGCTGCCAGCGGGTATGCCGAGGCAGTGCTGCGCACCTTGGCGACGGTGCTGCGTCGCCGGTCCTCGGCGGGATGGCAGGCGGTCGATCTGATCTCCCAGGGCCATACGCAGACCGAGACCGCCGACATCCTGGGCATCAGCAAGCAGGCGGTCAGCCAGCGGCTGCATGTCGCCTGGTGGTGGCATGAGCAGGCCCTGCGCCCGGTCGCCGTACACCTCTTGGCCGAGGCGGGCCGATGACGGCCGTGGCACTCGCGATCCTGCTCGGCATCGTGCTCGTCGTCTCGCTGACCGGTTGGTGGCAGCATGCGCCGGTCTTCCCGGCGGTGGCGACCGGACTCATGTGTGCAGCGATCGTCGTCGCCGCCAGCGTGGAGGGTGTCGGACGGGCGGCGCTGATCGTCTGTACGGCGTTGGCAGTCACCGCTTCGGCAGCCGGCGGGGGACCGTTGACCGTCGCCATCCTGGCCTGCGCCTCGTACAGCACCACGCCACGGGTGCGCGAACCCGGCCGGCCGGACCCGACGCCGGCCGAGGACGTGCTTCGCGGTGGGGCCTGGATCGGAACCCTGGAACGCCTCGCCGTGAGCGCCGCGCTGATCGCTGGGTGGCCGGAGGGCATCGCCGTCGTCCTCGCGGTGAAGGGACTGGCCCGCTATCCGGAGCTGCGCTCCCCCGGTGCCGGGGCATCCGAGCGCTTCATCATCGGGACCTTCACCAGCGTGCTATGGGCCGCGGCCTGTGCAGTCACCGTCCTGCTCCTGCGCTGACTGCGATCTGCCGGTCAGTCGGCCAGTCGTCGAACCGCGGCTGCGACTCGCTCGTCGGCGGCCGTCAGCGCGATCCGTACGTGCTGGCCACCAGCCGGACCGTAAAAAGTGCCTGGCGTCACCAGGATCCCCCGCTCGGCGAACCAGTCCACTGTGGACATCGAGTCCGAGTGGCGCGTGGCCCAGAGGTAGAGGCCGGCCTCGGAGTGGTCGATCCGAAAGGCGGCGCTGCACAGGGCCGCCGCCAGCTGCGTACGCCGGGCGCGATATCGCTCACGCTGCTCGGCGACGTGTGTGTCATCACGGTAGGCAGCCGCCATGGCCGCCTGGATCGGATCGGGCACGAGCAAGCCGGAGTGCCGCCGCACGTTCCAGACCGTACGGATCAGCGCAGGGTCACCGACGATCAAACCGGCGCGGTAGCCGGCCAGGTTGGATCGCTTGGACAGCGAATGCACCGCCAGAACTCCGGTCTGTGAATTACCGATGACGCTGGGATGCAGAATGCTGACGGGCTCGGCCGACCAGCCCAATTCGACGTAGCACTCGTCGGCCACAATCGGCACGGAGAAGGTCCTGCCCCAAGCCACCCAGCGTTGAAGCTCGGTCGCGGGCAGCACCGCTCCGTGCGGGTTGGCCGGTGAGTTCAGCCAGACCAGGCTGATCCCGGCCGAGTCCTCCGGTGGGCACACCGCTCGCCGTACCTGCGCTCCGGCCAGCAGTGCACCGACCTCGTAGGTGGGGTAGGAAAGCTCCGGGATCAGCACCGTCGAGCCGGGCTCGATGCCGAGCATCGTCGGCAGCCACGCCACAGTCTCCTTCGAGCCGATCGTCGGAAGGATCGAATCCGGAACCACGCGGACGCCCAACCGGCGCTGCAGCCATCCAGCGGCAGCCGTACGAAACTCCGCCGTGCCCAGCGCCGTGGGGTAGCCGGGCGCGTTCGAGTGTGCGGCCAAGGCGGCGGCAATGAACGACGGAGTCGAGTCGACCGGCGTTCCCATCGACAGGTCGACGAGTCCATCCGGGTGTTGCTCGGCACGGTCTCGGGCCGCAGCCAGACTGTCCCAGGGGAAGTCCGGGAGGTTCAGCGACAGCTCAGTGCTCGTTCAACGTCAGTGCTCGTTCACCTGCGGCGGCAGCGCCGCGACCAACGGATGGTCCTTGTCGATGTCGCCGGTCTTGGCCGCGCCGCCAGGCGATCCGAGGTCGTCGAAGAACTCGACATTGGCGTTGTAGTAGTCCTTCCACTTCTCCGGGGTGTCGTCCTCGTAGAAGATCGCCTCGACCGGGCAGACCGGCTCACAGGCACCGCAGTCCACGCACTCGTCGGGGTGGATGTAGAGCATTCGCTTGCCGGTGTAGATGCAGTCGACCGGACACTCGTCGATGCACGCCTTGTCGAGAACATCGACACATGGCTCGGCGATGATGTAGGTCACTGTGCTCCTCCTGCGGGTGCTGCGGGCTTCCTAGTATTGCCTTCCTGGGGCGCACATGGGTGGAGGGGGCAGGCAATGCACGGTGAATCTGCCCACGTCAATATCGGCGTCGCCGAGGTCGAGCAGATCGCTGCCCTGGGTTGGCGCGGCCTCGAGGAAGCTCACCTGGGCTCATGGCTGTTGCGCGCGGCTGACGGATTCACCGGCCGCTCCAACTCTGCCCTAGTTCTCGGCGACGCATTGATCTCCGATGCCGGCTGGGAGAGTGCTGGCTGGGTGAGTGCCATCGAGCACTGGTACGCCGAGCGTGGGTTGCCGCCGATGGTTCAGGTACCACTGCCCGGCGGTGAGGCCGTCGATGCGGTGCTCGCGGCGGCCGGCTGGCGGACCCATGACCTGGTCCGCTTTCTCACCGGCGACATCGACGAGGTCCAGAAGCTGGCATCCGCCGCCCAGTCACTTCGGAGTGAAGGACCCCCTGTATCGAACCTATTGGCTCAAGGCGTCCTTCACTCGGAAAGATCCGAGGCTTCCGCGCACTTGGATGCCGAGCCCGATGACGCCTGGTTGGCGGCCTACCACTATCGAGGCGCGGCTCTGCCGCCGACCGCGCGCGCAGTGCTGCTGCGTGCCGGGGAGGCCACGGAGCTGTGCTTCGGCTCGATCCGCGCCGCTGAACCCGACGGTGGGGGCGATGCTGTGCTCGCGGTGGCCCGCGGGGCCGTGGGTCAGGGCTGGCTCGGCGTGACGGCCGTGACGGTTGCCGACCAGCACCGTCGCCGGCGCTACGGCACCTGGCTGATGTCCGAGCTGGCCACCTGGGGTGCACAACATGGTGCGCGGTGGATCTACCTCCAGGTGGCCGCGGACAACGCTGCGGCCCTGCAACTCTATGAACGGCTCGGCTTCCACCACCATCACGACTACCGCTACCGCGCCGGACCCGTCCCGGAAGCTCCGTCGGCCTGAGCCGGCCGAGCTAAGGGCTGCGGAAGGGCGCTCAGGACTCGCCGTACGGCGTCCTCCTCGCTGTCGTAGTAGGACAGCCCCCACCGCGCCACGTGGGCGGGAAACTCGAACGCCGGCTCGTTGTCGATGCCGTCGAGCACTGCCCGCAGATCGCGACGCTGGGCGGCCAGCGCGGCGTCGTAGGCCTCGAGCATCTCCCGGACCTGCGCCGGATCGAGGAGGTGACCTAGTAGGAGCCGCAGGGCGATCGGGTGCTTGAGGAGCGGAAACCCGGGATCGGAGTCGGCCAGCCAGCGGCGGAGTGCACGTGTTCCCTTCGCGCTGACCCGGTAACGGGTGGTGGTCCGGTTTGGTCCGCCGTCGACCTCACGAGCCAGGACCAGTCCCCGCTCGGCCAGGCGCTTGAGCTCGGTGTAGATCTGGCTCATCGCCGGGGCGGTCCAGTAAAAGCGCAAGGTCGAGTCCGCCCACTGCTTGAGCTCGTATCCGGACAGCTCCCGACCGAAGGTGAGCAGCCCGAGAACCGCGTACGACGTGGCCGGCAGCCCCCGGTCTTGACTCACCGGCCGAACTCTACTATTCCTAACCGGAAGAGCTTCGACGATGCTGAAGGAATCACCGATGACCCAAACCATGGTGCTGATCGGAACTCGCAAGGGTTTGTGGACAGCAACCAGCGATGATGACCGCCAGAGCTGGACGGTCCGCGGACCAGATCTCGGGTTGAACGAGGTGGCCGCCTGCGCCATCGATACCCGCGGCGCAACGCCACGGTTGTTCGCGGGCGCGAGTAGTTCGCACTGGGGACCGGCGATGTCCTACTCCGATGACCTCGGCGCGACCTGGACCGAGCCCGATCCCGCACCGATCAGCTTCCCGCAGGAAACCGAGGCCGCCCTGGCCAGGGTCTGGCAGATCATGCCCGGGCCAGCCGACCAACCGGACCTGGTCTGGGCCGGCACCGAACCCTCCGCGCTGTGGCGCAGCGAGGACCGCGGCGTCTCGTTCAGGTTGAACCAGGGCCTGTGGGACCACCCACACCGCAAGGAGTGGGAGCCGGGCGGCGGCGGGCAGGCCCTGCACACGATCCTGCCGCATCCTGCTGACAGCCGGCAGATGCACATCGCGATGTCCACCGGAGGCGTCTACCGCACGACCGACGACGGAGTGAGTTGGAACCCGGCCAACAAGGGCATCCAGGGATCATTCCTGCCCGCCGACGAGTTTCCGGAGTACGGGCAGTGCGTGCACAAGGTGGCCCGGCACCCCGAACGCCCGGACCAGCTCTTCGCCCAGAACCACGGCGGTGTCTACCGCTCCGACGACGAGGGCGAGACCTGGGTCTCGATCGCCGACGGCTTGCCGGCCGACTTCGGCTTCAACATGGTCGTCCACCCGCACGCCCCGGGCACCGTGTACGTCATCCCGCTGGTCGCCGACGTGGAGCGGATTCCACCGGATGCCCGCTGCCGGGTCTATCGCAGCAGGGACGCCGGGCAGACCTGGGAAGAGCTGTCGAGAGGCCTGCCCGAGGATCGGTTCTACGCCACAGTCATGCGCGACGCGATGTGTGCCGACGATGCGCCAATTCCCGGGATCTACTTCGGAACCCGCAGCGGTTCGGTCTTCGTCAGCGCCGACGAGGGGGAATCCTGGTCGGCGATCGCCGCACACCTGCCTGACGTCCTGTGCGTCCGCGCTGGGATGGTCGGCTGATCCATGGCTGTCCTGGTCCGCATCCCGGGAGCACTGCGTCAGTTCACCGACAACGCCCGAACGATCGAGGTCGACGTACCGGCTGACAGCGACGTGGCTCAGGTCCTGGCCGCGCTAGGGGCCGAGAACCCTGCTCTGGGGCGGCGGATCTGCGACGAGCAGGGCGCGGTACGCCAACACGTCAACGTCTTCGTCGGGACCGTCAACGTCCGCGACGGCGACGGTCTGGCCACCAAGGTCCCCGAGGGTGCGGAGCTCTACGTTCTGCCGGCAGTCTCCGGCGGCTGACTGTTCCCGATCTCGTGGGCGACGGGGGGTCCCTCAACAGGGGAAGATTCGTAGCTGCCTTGCGTTGCAGGGGGCCCCTGCCTCCCTACAGGGCGTCGCAGGGTTCCCACCGTAAAGGCCACGGCCAACGACCCGAGGAGCAGAAAACCGAGGTTGACCACAGCCGTGGCAGTGGAGGCGCCACCGTCGGTGATCAGCAGATCACCTTCCGGTCGGGCGATCGCCGAACGTCCGATGACGGCGAGCCAGACCACCCCTGGCAACATCGCCGGCCAGACCGACCCGGCGACCTCGTACATCGCCCGGGTGAAGGCCACGTTTCCCGCGACAGCAGCCAGGACCGACACCGGAACCAGAACCGGTCCGGCTCGCAGCGGCAGGTAGAAGACCTCGACGATCGCACAGATCGCCGCCAGTACCAGGATGACTGCCCCCCCGGCGACTCGCCGGGTCACGGAGATCGGGCCTGCGCGCCGCACTCCAGCCCAGCGAAGAGGTCTCCCTCGTGCCCGTCCGCACCGTCGGCCGGACCCCGCTCCCCGCGTACGAGCTGGTAGTACTCGACCGCGAAGGCCTGGTTGGCGATGTTGTTGGACAGCGCGAAGAACGGGCCGTCCACCTGGATCTGGGTGGCATGGGCGCGCATGGCAGCCAGCTTGGCGGGCAGGTGCTCCCGGCCATCCACGGCCGTACTGACCAGTTCGTCCGGAGTGCCCATGGGCAGCTCGTCGGCGTCGGTCACGTCGAAGAACGTCTCACCCGCGGCGCGCATCGCCTCCATGGCGGCCCGGAGTCCGGAGATCGGGGTCGCGCACCAGTAGGCCTTGGCCACCGACCAGGCCGGCCCCAGGTCGGAACGGTACGCCGGATCCGCGGCCGCATCGAGGGCCGCCATCGCGACCCGGTGTGCCTGGATGTGATCCGGGTGGCCGTACCCACCGTTCTCGTCGTAGGTCACCAGTACCTGTGGCCGTACGTCGCGGATGACCTGCACGGCCGCGGCGCAGATCTCGTCCGGATCGGCCCGCCAGAACGCACGTGGGTGGTCGTTGGCCGGCGTTCCCATCATCCCGCTGTCCCGCCAGCGGCCGGCACCGCCCAGAAAACGAAAATCGGTGATCCCCAGCTCGCGTAGGGCACCGGAGAGTTCGGAGATCCGGTAACCACCCAGCTGGTCTGCGTGCCCGACGGCCAGCCCGGCCAATTCCGGGACGAGGACTTCACCTTCCTCGCCAAGAGTGCAGGTGAGCAGGGTGACGCCAACCCCCATGGATGCGTAGCACGCCATCGTGGCGCCGTTGTTGATCGTCTCGTCGTCAGGATGCGCGTGTACGAACAACACTCGACGATTCGGGCCGACCTCGGTCACGTCCGCAACCCTATGTGGGCATCCGGATGCCGGGCTTGGCGCCGCTAGCAGGTCAGAGGACCGTACGGACCGCCGAGTAGTGGCAAGCCGAGGTGTGCCCCGGCTCCTGTTCGGCAAGCGGCGGCTCGATTGTGATGCAATTCTCCTTCTGGTCCTCGGTGAGTTCGAGCGCGAACTTGAAGCACCTGGTCCGGAAGCGGCAACCCGAGGGGGGGTTGGCCGGGCTCGGAATGTCGCCAGTCAGGATTATTCGCTCGCGGCGACGCTCCCGCTCAGGGTCGGGGATCGGGATGGCCGAGAGCAGTGCCTGCGTGTAGGGGTGCATGGGTCGGCTGAAGAGGGTGTCTCGATCAGCCAGCTCGATGATCTTGCCGAGATACATCACGGCCACCCGGTCGGAGATGTGCCGCACTACGGACAGGTCGTGGGCAATGAACAGGTAGGACAGACCGAGCTGGTCCTGCAGGTCCTCCAGCAGGTTGATCACGCCGGCCTGGATGGAGACGTCCAGCGCGGAGACCGGCTCGTCGAGGATCAGCATCGCCGGTTCGAGGGCCAGGGCCCTGGCGATGCCGATCCGCTGCCGCTGACCGCCGGAGAAGTCCGCCGGATAGCGGTTGGTGTGCTCCGGGTTGAGCCCGACCATCTGGACGAGATCCTTTACCCGGCTACGGAGGGCCTCATCGCCCTTGACCAGGTCATGGATGATCAACGGCTCGGCGACGATGTCGAAGACCGGGAGCCGGGGATTCAAGGACGCATACGGGTCCTGGAACACGATCTGGATGTCGCGGCGAAGCGGGCGCATCTCCGATCGGGACAGCCCGACGAGTTCGCGGCCTCGGAATTTCACCGAGCCGGCGGTGGCCGGCTGAAGGTTGAGGATCGCCCGACCGGTGGTCGACTTGCCGCAGCCTGATTCGCCGACCAGCCCGAGCACCTGGCCCGGATAGACCTCGAGGTCGATCCCGTCGACGGCGCGTACGTGACCGACGACCCGCCGGATCAGTCCACCTCCCTTGATGGGGAAGAGCTTCTCCAGGCCGGTCACCTCGAGGATCGGTTCCCCGGTGTGCGGCGCCGGGACGCTGGTTTCCTGCTCGAGGGTTGTCATACCTGCCCCTGACCGCTGGATGATCCGACCTCGGCGACGGTGCCGTCCGAGCCGCTGGTGATCAGCAGATCGTCCACCGCTGTCGCGTCGAAGATCTCTTCGGCGTGCGTGCCGGTACCGACCAACTCCTCGCTGCGGATGCACGCGGCCAGATGGCCCCCGCCCACCTCCATCAGCGGAGGCTCTTCGGCGTCGCACGCGTCGATGTGCAATGGGCAGCGTGGCCCGAATGGGCATCCGGGCGGCATGTTCACCAGCGACGGTGGTGAGCCCTTGATCGGTGTGAGCCGTTGTCGATCGGTAGCATCAAGTCGGGGCATCGAGCCCAACAGGCCCAGGGTGTACGGCATCCGCGGACGGTAATAGATCTCGTCGACATGACCCAGTTCCACCGGCCGGCCCGCGTACATCACCAGGACCCGGTCGGCGACACCGGCCACCACCCCGAGGTCGTGGGTGATCAGCACCATCGCGGCACCGGTCTCGGCCATCGCCGTGTTGAGCACCTCGAGGATCTGGGCCTGCACGGTGACGTCCAGCGCGGTGGTCGGTTCGTCGGCGATGATCACATCCGGCTGGTTGGCCATCGCGATCGCGATGACGACGCGCTGGCGCATCCCGCCGGAGAACTCATGGGGATACTGGTCGATCCGCTCGTCTGCGTTGGGGATCCCCACGAGCCGGAGCAACTCGACCCCGCGGTCCCGCGCATCCTTCTTTGACATCGAGTCATCGTGGGCACGCAAGGTTTCCGAGATCTGGAAGCCGATCTTGTAGACCGGATCGAGTGAAGTCATCGGATCCTGGAAGATCATCGCCACGCCCTTGCCGCGGATCTTGCTGAACGACTTGTCGCGCATTCCGAGCAGCTCGGTCCCGCGGTAGCGCACCGAACCGCTGATGTCGGCCGAGGCCGGCAACAGTCCCATGATGGCCAGCGAGGTCACTGACTTGCCGGATCCTGACTCGCCCACAACGGCCAGCACCTCACCCGAACGCAGGGTGTAGGTCACACCGCGTACGGCGTGCACGATGCCGTCCTCGGTGGGGAAGCGGACGTTGAGGTCGGTGACCTCCAGCAGCGTGTCCGACGCCGAGGTGGATGCCGCCGGTGCGCCACCGGGGGCGGGGCTCAGCGTTGTCGAAGGGCCTGATGTCATGGGGCTTGGTGTCCTGTCGCTGGAGTGGGCAGGGACGCGCTCAGGCGCGGACTCGCTTGTTGGACGGGTCAAAGGCATCTCGGATCCCGTCACCGATGAGGTTGATGGCCAGCACGATGAGAAGGAACATCAGCCCCGGGAAGTAGAACAGCCACGGCCGAGTGCTTGCGGCCTGGACGCCGTCGGAGATCAGGGCACCCAGGGACGTGTCCTGAGGGCCGACGCCGAAGCCCAAAAAGGTCAGGGTCGCCTCGGCCAGGATTGCCCCTGCTGCTGCCAGCGTGGTCCAGACGATGATGGTCCCCAGCGAGTTCGGGATCAGGTGGCGAGTGATGATCCGCCAGTTCGAAGCGCCCAGAGCATGGGCGGCCTCGATGAACTCCCGTTCTTTCAAGGACAGGAACTGACTGCGGACGATGCGGGACAGATCCAGCCAGCCGAACAGTCCGAGAATGATGGCCACCCCGACGGCGGTCCGCGCGTTCGGGAAGTTGCTGGCCACGATCAACAGCACCACCAGCAGCGGAATCGTGAGAATCAGGTCGACGAACCGCATCAGGGTGTTGTCGATCCACTTTCCGAAGTACCCGGCCAGGGCCCCGACAAAGAGCCCCAGGGCCAGCGAGATGACGACGGCGATGATAACGACCAGCGTGCTGCGCTGGATGCCCAGCATCAGCCCGGCCAACAGGTCACGACCGATCGCGTCGCTGCCCAGTGGGTACACACGGCCCCCCTGGTTGGTTCCGGGCGGGACGGACTGTGCCGCCGAACTCAGATCGAGGTAATTGACCCGATAGATCAGCGGCCCGACGAAGCCGAAGGCGAGCAACAGCAAAAAGCCCACCAGACCGGTCATCGCGAGTTTGTTGTGGAAGAACCGGCTGAGAATCTGCTGCCGCTGACTGCGGGCCTCGACGGTGAATTCTCGATCAACCGGCGCCGACTCGCCCGCGCCCTTGGCCGCGCCGGGTGGAGGAGCACCTCCGGCTCCAGGCTGAACTGCGGCGACTTCGTTGTGAGCTGCCTCTGGATCTGCTGAGCCCTGAGTGGCGAGCCGGTCTTCGGTGGTGGACATCATCGACCTTCCACGAGGGTTAACTGAGCCTGATGCGCGGATCGAGCACGGCATAGAGCAGGTCGGCAATCAGATTGAACATGACGACGAAGAATGCGGAGACCAGCAGCCAGCCGAGCACAACGTTGATGTCGTTCTTTCCGATCCCTTCCTGGATGAGGTATTCGCCCATCCCATGCCAGACGAATACCTGCTCGGTGACGATCGCCCCGCCGAAGATGGCACCGACGCCGATGGCGACCACCGTCGTCAACGGGATCAGCGCGTTTCGGAGGCCGTGCTTGACGATCACTCGACGCCAGGGCAGTCCCTTGGCGCGGGCCAGTCGCATGTAGTCGGCCGACAGCACGTCCAGCATGGACGCTCGCTGGAACCGGCTCCAGGCAGCAAACGTCAGCAGGCCCAGCGACAGGGTGGGCAGGACCAGATGCCCCATGCGATCCCAAAAGATCATCGACGTCGTTCCGTACGACGAGATACCTGGCGTCTCGTCGCCCAACGTGAACAAGATCTTGTCACCGGCGAGATTGTTGATCCCGATCGCCACGAACTCCTTGAGCAACGCCGCGAACCAGAACGTGGGCAGCGCGATGAGGATGTAGGCAATGACGGTGAAGACGTAGTCGCTGGCCTTGTACTGGCGAACCGCGGACACAACGCCGACCACGATCGCGAGCAAAACGGCAAGCACCATCGCTGCGATGACCAGTCGTCCGGTCACGAGCAGTCTGCCGAAGAGTTGCTCGGCGACCGGCACGTTGTTGATGTTCACCCCGAAATCACCGGTGACCGCGCCCTTGAGCCAGTCGAAATAGCGGACCAGCAGCGGGTCGTTGAGTCCCAGCCGCTCTCGAAGTGATTCGAAGAACTCCGGCGGCGGCGGCGGCTGTACCTGCCGATACTGCGCCAGCGGGTCGAAGCTGAACGCGGTCATCAGGAACACCAGGAAAGAACTCGCGATCAGGACGACAACTGACCCGAGGACCCGCCGAATCGTAAAGAACAGCACGGGCAGACCCTACGCCCGAGAGGCGGAGAAGTGCAGGCCCTGCGGACATTCCGCTCCTTCAACGGGCGAAGAACGCGGGCATTGTGACCCGGCCGTGACTACGCAACACGCAAGTGGCCCCCCGAACCTGGTCAGGTTCGGGGGGCCACTTTGGTGGTGCTCGACCTAATGCTTACTGGACCAGCGTCCACTTCTCGCTGTTCCACAGTGGACCGGCCTGGGTGGCGTTGTCCTCTACTCCTTCGATTGCCGAGGAGTAAGCCAGGAAGGTCGGCTTCTGGTACAGCGGGATGGTGTACAGGTCTTCCCAGAGCACCGCATCGATCTGGTTCGCCAGCGCAGCAGATGCGTCTGGGTCGGGCTCTTCGAGGAACTCCGTGTAGAGCGAGTCAACCTCTTCGTTGCCACCCTGGGTGTAGTTCTGACCCTGGATCCCACCCTGTGCCTCGAGGCTCAGGTAGATGGGCGCGGTAGCGGTACGGAACGGCGATCCGACCCAGGCGAACAGCGCGATGTCGAAGCCGCCGGCCTCCAGGCTGGTCGGCGCCGTGGCATCGGAGAAGATGTCCGGATCCGGCCGAGCGCTGATCTCGATGCCCGCCTCAGCGGCCTGCGGGATGATCACGTCGATCGTCTGCTGACGCAGCGGGTTGTTCACGGTCGTCGAGATCGCCAGTGCCAAGCGGCCGCGGTCCGGGTGCTCGTACACACCATCGGCGCCCAGCGTGTAACCGGACTCCTCCAACAGACCCGTGGCACCAGCGACGTCCGGAGCGTTGTACTGATCCGGTGCGGTGTCCTCGTAGTTCGGCTGATTGTTGAAGATGATCCGGTTGTTCAGCACCGCGGCATCACCGGAGAACTGGCCGACCGTCTGATCGACGACCTCCTGCCGGTCCATTGCCAGACCGAACGCCTGCCGGACGTTGATGTCGGCCAGGTGCGGGTTACGGGTGTTCATGTCCAGGTGCTCGAAGGCCAGTCCGAACTCGATGTTGTTGACCACGTTCGGCTCGAGCGCGGCGACCTGATCCACCAGGTCCAGCTGTGGCTGGGGGTAGATCATCTGCACCTCGTCGTTCTGGAGCGCAGAGACCGCGGCACCCGGGTCGTTCCCGATGTTCTGGTAGACGAGAGAGGCCAGCTTCGGCTTCTCGCCCCAGTACTCCGGGTTCGGGGTCAGCGTGATGACCTGGGACGCGACGTCGATGCTGTCGGCGTTGAGCTGCCACGGTCCACCGGAGATTCCCTCCGGAAGGCCCTCACTGATCGGCCAGCCGGCGGTGACGGTGGCACACAGTTCCGCGTCGTCCTCGGAGTCCATGATGTGCGCGGGGAACAGCGTGAACAGGCTCTGCCAGTCAGCGAAGGGCGTCTCGTAGGTCACCGTGACGGTCTTGCCGTCATCGGAGCCCTCGATCGACTCGATCTGGTCGTACCCGGTTGTGCCCAGGATTCCGCCGTCGGGGCAAGCCTCGACGAACTCGCTGTCCTGCATCTTCGCGGCGAAGATGAAGTCGTCGGCGGTGATCGGGGTGCCGTCGCTCCACACCGCGTCCGGGTTGATGGAGTAGGTGTTGACCTGCGCGCCATCGACGTCTTCGAGCGTCGGCTCTTCGGTCAGCAGTTCCGGGTCGAAGGTGACCGAGAAGTCCGGCAGCAGCTGAGTGACGCCGGGCAGGATGCGGACGAGGATGTTCGCGACCGAGGTCGCGTTGCCCGAGGAGATGATGGGGAAGAGGTTGTCCGGGAAGTCCGTGGACTCACCGAAGACGACGGTTCCGCTGGCCTCGGTATCGTCACCGCCGCCGCCGCCACCGCCGTCATCACCCCCGCCACAACCGGAGAGCACCAACGCGCCGGAGATCCCGGTCGCCATCAGCGCAACGCTGCGCTTACCTAATT
>Ga0136614_10000626_pt1 | contig 18434 bp, 23 predicted proteins | sample AntDrymUQ2792106_2_FD_106643 | JGI IMG/M metagenome (GOLD analysis project Ga0136614, IMG submission 106643) | Polar desert sand microbial communities from Dry Valleys, Antarctica - metaG UQ279 (21.06) | ecosystem: Environmental > Terrestrial > Soil > Desert | place: Antarctica: Dry Valley... | reverse complement strand
TGCGGCGTCGGTCGCGCCGCATGCGGGCGAGATCGAGGCCGCCCTGGCCGAACGACGGGGCGGTCACAGCGGGAGCTTGTACGCCTCGACCGCGTTGCGCCCCAGGATGCGCGCCTGGTCGTCGTCGGGCAGGCCGGCGACCGCCTCCTTGACCTCCTTGACCACCTCGGGGTGGAACTCGGGGTGCGGGTAGTCGGAGGCCCAGAGCACCCGGTCGGTGCCGAGCCATTCGGCGCAGGCAACCAGGTTCCACTCCTCGGGCTCGAAGCCGGCGTAACACTGGCGCCGGAAGTACTCGCTCGGCAGCAGGCTGAGCCAGCGCTTCTCGAGCGGGAACGCCTTCACCTGCTCGTCCATCCGCTCGAGTTGCGTGGGGATCCACCCGCCGCCCGACTCGAGGAACAGGAACCGCAGCCGCGGGAACCGCTCGCACACGCCGCCCATCAACAGTCGACCCATGCTCACGACCATGTCGACGGTGTTGCCGACCGCCTGGCCCAGGCCGGAGCCGCCGTGCAGCTCGTCCATCGCCATGTTCGTGATCATCATGTTCTCGCTCTCGGCGACGAGCCCGAACTTGCGGCACGCACCGGGCGTGTCGACGTGGACGCCCGGGTGGAGCGCGACGGGGACATCGAGCTCCTGGCACGCGGCCCAGAACGGGTCGTAGACGGAATGGTTGAGCGGGAGCTCGTCGACGTACGCCGACGGGCGGATGAACACCCCCTGGAGCCCGAGGTCGCCGACGGCGCGTCGGGCTTCGGAGACGGCGCGGTCGACGTCCTGGAGCGGCACCGCCGCCATCGCGAACAGGCGCTCCGGGGACGCCGAGCAGTACTCGGCCACCCAGTCGTTGTAGGCGCGCTGGCAGTCGGTGACGAACTCGATGTCGTGCAGCGCCTCGATGAGGTCGTTGGGTCCGAAGAACATCGCCATGGACGGGTAGAGCACCGCGACGTCGATGCCGTCGCGGTCCATGTCGGCGACGCGGGCGTGGGGATCGTGGCCGCCCGCCACCCGCAGGCTCTCGAGCATGTCGTGGAACTCCTTGGGCGTCATGCCCACGGCCGCGCTCATCGCGTCCTGGAGCTCGCGGCCACCACTGCGGATCACGCCGCCGGTGTAGGTGGTCTCGTAGACCTCGTCTTCAACGACCTTGCGCGGGATCCAGTCGCCCCAGCGGGCGTGGTCCATGCGCTCGACCCACAGGTCGGCGGGCTCGAAGGTGTGGCCGTCGCCGTCGACCACGAGGTGCTCGGGCATCGCTCACCCCCCAAGCTGCATGGTGCCACCCGGCGGCGGGCGCGTCGACGTGACGCTTGGGGTGACCGAGGGGATTCGAACCCCCGACCTCCGGGACCACAACCCGGCGCTCTCACCAACTGAGCTACGGCCACCATGGCAGCCGACGGTGGGTACCGGCGGCCGGCGCGCCCGGAGGGATTCGAACCCCCGACCCTCGGATTAGAAGTCCGACGCTCTATCCAGTCTGAGCTACGGGCGCTCGCCCTGGCGGGAACGTCAGTCTACCGGGGCGGGTGTTCGAGGAGCGCGAGGATGCGCGCCTTCGCTACGCCTGCGTCGACGTCGACGACGACCTCGTGCTCGGTGCCGTCGGGCGTGTCGACGAGTCTCCCGTCGGGCTCGACCGCGAGTGAACGGCGCTCGGTGCGGACGACCCGCTCGCCGGCGAGGGCGAGGAGCGCGAGCGGGTCATGGAGGCAGATCGGCGCGCCCGGCGCCCGGCGCGCCCAGGTGTCGAGCTCGGGACGAAGGCGATCGTCGGTCGCCAGTCGAGCCGTTTCGTCGGAGTCCAGGACCATGCGGAAGGTCACGTCGAGAGGGCACACCAGGCCGCCGGGATGCTCGTCGACGACCGTGGCGGCGGCGCCTGGATCCGACGCGAAGTTGTGCTCGACGGCCATTGTCATGCCGCGGTGGTGGACGGGGCGGCGGGTACCACCCATGAGCGCGAGCCGGCCCGGACGGTAGCCGGCGCCGAGGAGTCGGGCGACGTTCGTGAGCGGCCCGACGGCGAGGACCGCTTGCGGCTCGGCCGCGCCGATGGCATCGACGTCGAACCGCGACCCCGCGACGACCGGCACGTCCACCAGGCCGCGGGCGATGGTTGCTCGTTGCTCGGTGTCGCCGTGCACGGTGCTGACGCCGACCAGCTCGACGGCTGGATGCGCGGCCGCGGCGAGGAGCGCGACCGCGTCGTCGGGGTCGTCACCGACGTCGGTGTCGATCCACAAGCGCAGCCGGTTAGGCAGCCGGCTTCCCCAGGAGATCGCGCAACGCGGGCTCGAGCTCGGTGTGCCGGAACCCGTATCCACTCGCGGCCAGCCTCTTGGGAACAACCCGCTGCCCCGTGAGCAGCAGGAGATCCACCAGTTCCCTGCCGTAGAGCACTCTGAGCGGCGTGATCGGCGTGGGGACCGCGGTCGGGCGGCGCAGCACCGCTCCGAGGGTCTTGGTGTACTCGGCGTTGGTCACCGGGTTGGACGCGGTGAGGTTGACCGGCCCCGACACATCGGCGCGCCCGATCAGGTGGCAGATGACGCCGACCTCGTCGTCGAGCGAGATCCAGCTCATGTACTGCCGTCCCGTCCCGAGGCGCCCGCCCAGACCCAGCTTGAACGGAAGCAGCATCCGCTCGAGGACGCCACCGCGGGGCGAGAGCACGACACCGGTGCGGATCTTCACCACCCGGATCCCGGCTTCCTCGGCCGGGGCGGTCGCCTGCTCCCAGGCGAGGCACACGCCGGCGAGGAAGTCGTCGCCGGCGGGGCTGTCTTCGCCCAACTCCTCGTCGCCGCGAGGGCCGTAGTACCCGATCGCCGACGCCGACACGAGGACGGCGGGCTTCTTCGCCAGGCCCGCCAGCGTCGCGGCGAGCAGGAGCGTCCCCTGGGTACGGCTCTCACTGATCGCACGCTTGCGGCTCGAGGTCCATCGCTTGTCGCCGATCCCGGCACCGGCCAGGTGCACGACCGCCCCGAGCCCCTCGAGCCCGGCGGCGTCGATGCGCCCTTCGGTCGGGTCCCAGCGCAGCGTGTCGACGCCCTTCGCGCCGGTCTCGCGAGTCAGCCGAACGACGCGGTGACCGTCCCGCTCGAGCACGGGGACCAACGCCGAACCGATGAAGCCGGCCGCGCCGGTCACGAGCACATCCACACCGCCACCGTAGGACAGGCCGATACGATGGTCCGCCACGCGCCCCTAGCTCAACTGGATAGAGCAGCTGACTCTTAATCAGCGGGTTCGGGGTTCGAGTCCCCGGGGGCGTACCGACGATCGGGTCGCTAGAACGTCAGGACGCGATCTGCCTGCGTAATGAGCTGAGCCGCCGCGGTCGGGTTCGTGTACGTGCCGCCTACCTTCGCGAGGTCGGCTTCGGACACCCCACGGGCGTCCGCGCACCCCTTTCAGACGTAGACCGGCACCTCGTGCTGCCGCAGCTTGGCGACGAGGTCGCGCATCGGCGGGACGCCGACACCCTCGGCCTTCTCGAGGGCGTCGCCGACGAGGTACTCGGTGGCGTCGCCGGCGAGCGCGATGCTGGGTTGGTCACCGACCTCGAGGGTGCCGTTCACCGCCAGATGGATCGGCACCGACGCGCCCGTCGGGTCGGCGGCCCCCCGAGTGATCATGTACAGGACGAGCATGCCTGTCCTCCTCGCATCAACGTGTCAACCGATATCGACGACTAGGCGGGTTGGATCGGCGAGCGTACTCACCTTGAAGTCGCGTACCTCGTCGAGCCCGACGACCCAGGCCAGGATGGCCTCGAAGTCGCCCGTGCGCGCCGCTTCACGCGCGTACGTGGTGTCGCCGGGCGCCAGCCGGGCGGGCCCGGTGTAGCTCGGGACGTTGGCCTCGAAGTCAAAGCCGCTGGCCGATTGCATGCGGATCTCGAGGAACACCGACCCGGCCAGGTCGACGGGGTTGCCGGTCGGGTCCTCGGTGGGCGGGCTCTCGAGGTAGCCGACCTCGAAGCCGGGCGGGCCGACGCCCTCGAATTCGAACACGATGCGGTCGAAGCACGGATGACCGGCCATGCGGACGTCGGTGAGCAGCAGCGTCTCGGTGGGGGGCGCCCGCTCGACCGAGGCTCGGCCGCCGTCGAAGCTGCAGCCCGACCCGGTGGTCGCGGGAGAGCTGGTGCCGGGCGCGGAGCTGTCGTCGCCGTCGTCGTCGCCGCACGCGCCCGCGAGCAGCGCCAATGCGAGGCAAGCGGCGAGAACAGTGCGTCGTCGCGACGCGCCCGTCATGGGCAGGACGATAGCCACCCGTACACTGCCGGCCGTGCCGCCGGTCGATCCTCTCTCGACGTTCCGACTCGACGGGCGCGTCGCGATCGTGACCGGCGCGAGCTCGGGGCTCGGCGCCCGGTTCGCTCGGGTGCTCGACGCCGCCGGTGCCGTCGTCGTGCTCGCAGCCCGGCGCGTCGACCGGCTCGAGGCGCTTGCGGGCGAGCTCGGCGACGCCGCCGCGATCGGTTGCGACCTCGCCGAGCCCGACGCGGCCGAGACGCTCGTCGAAACGACGATCGCGCGCCACAGACGAGTCGACGTGGTGGTCAACAACGCCGGCACCTACGAGCGAGTCCCGGCGCTCGAGGAACCGCGCGAGCGCTTCCGCGAGGTACTCGACGTCAACCTGGTGGCCCCGTTCGTCCTCGCCCGGACGGCGGCGCGCCGGATGATCGAGTCGGGAACGGGCGGATCGATCGTGAACATCTCCTCCATCTGGGGCGTCGTGGGCGTGGGCCAGATCCCCGAGGCGAGCTACGCGGCGTCGAAGGGCGCACTGGTGAACCTCACCCGCGAGCTCGCGGCCCAATGGGCGCGACAGGGCGTGCGGGTCAACTCGCTCGCGCCGGGCTGGTTCCGCAGCGAGATGACCGAGGGCACGATGTTCGGGGACGAGCGCGCCGAACGTTGGATCAAAAACCGCACGCCGCTCGGGCGGGGTGGCGAAGAGCACGAGCTCGACGGTGCGCTCCTCTTCCTCGCGTCCGACGCGAGCAGCTACGTCACCGGCCAGGTGCTCTGCGTCGACGGCGGCTGGACGGCCGTCTAGGGCACGTAGTCTCTCGGCTCGTGATCTCGGTCCCCTGGACGGCGCGCCGGGCCGGGGTGGTCGCGCTCGCGGCCGTCGCCGCCGCGTGCTCGGTCAGCACCCCCTCGCGCGAGGGAGCGAACGACCTGCCGCCGGCGGAGGAGCGCGACTCGGGCGAGCCCGAGGTCCAGACGACGGAGACGATGCTTCCCGCCCCCGGGAACTTCCTGCTCGATGCGGGCGTGGCCCAGCAGGTGATCGACGACATCACCGACGAGCTCGGGCCGGTCATGGTCCGGTCAATCGACATCTACGACCAGTACGCCATCTTCGACGCCCAGGACCCGACGATCCCCGAGAACATCGACACCTACACCTACCGCGACGGGAAGCTCGAGGATCCCGAGCCGGTTCACGTCACCAACCGCGATCTCGAGGAGCTCCCGATGCGCGTGTTCCTGCTGTCAGACGTGCGCTGGGACCTGGTCGCGCAGCTGTCGCAGACCGCGATCTCGCAACTCGGGATCGAGGACGCCATCGTGAACCACATGGGCGTCGACCGCATCCACGACACCTTGGAGCTGAGGCTGTCGCTCTCGGTCACGGGACCGCGGCGGAGCGGCTCGCTGGAGGCAACCGCCGACGGCACGGTGCTCGAGGCTCGGCTCTTCTAGCCGGCGAAGACGACGGTCACGGTCTCGTAGCCGTGGGCCTTGCCGAAACGGGTCAGCCACTGCTCGAGGTGCCCCTGGCGGTTACCAGTCTCCCACGAAGAACCGACATTCCGGACGCGCTCGTCGGCGCGGCCCGCTAGCGCTGTTCCCGGAGCTCGTACAGGTCGGCCAGCACCTCGGCCGGGTGCGCGGGGATCTCCGACACTTTGTAACTCTTGGCGATGTTGCCCTCGGGATCGATCAGGTAGCTGAGCCGATTGGCGAAGCTCACCTTCTCGGTGCCGGGATCGCGGGTCTCGTACGCAACCCCGACCTGCTCGTCGTAGTCCGACAGCAGCCGGAACGGGAAGTCGAACTTCTCGCGGAACGCCTTGTTCGCCTCGGGCGCGTCGAAGCTGATCCCGAGGATCTCGCAGTCCATTCCCTCGTAGTCGGCGGCCTGGTCACGCAGGCCCTTCCCCTCGATCGTTCAGCCGGGGGTGTCGGCCATCGGGTACCACCACAGCAGCACCCACCGGCCCCGTAGATCGGAGAGCGTGACCGGGATGCCGTCCTGGTCGGGAACGGTGAAGTCGGGGGCGGACGTTCCGGGCTCGAGCATGTCGGCGACCCTAGACTGCCGCCTTCTCGAGCACGTGCACCGCGCACGCCGAGCCAAGCCCGATGACGTGGGTGAGCCCGACCTTGGCCCCCTCGATCTGACGGTCGCCGGCTTCGCCGCGCAGGTGCGTCGCGACCTCGTAGAGATTGGCCGCGCCGGTGGCGCCGATCGGGTGCCCCTTGGAGATGAGTCCGCCCGACACGTTCACGGGAATGTCGCCGTCGCGCCACGGGCCGCCGTCGTCGATGAACTTGCCCGCCTCGCCCGGCGCGCACAGCGACAGGTTGTCGTAGTGGATCAGCTCGGCGGTGGCGAAGCAGTCGTGCAGCTCGACCAGGTCGAGGTCCTGGGGATCGACGCCTGATCGCTCGTACGCCTGATCGGCCGCCCGGCGGGTGAGCGTGCTGACATCCGGCTGCACCTGGTCGCTGTCGGTCCACTCGTCCGACGTCATCACCGACGCCGAGATCTTGACCGCCCGCTCGCGCTGCTCCGCGCCGAGGGTGTCGAGCTTCTCCTCCGACACCAAGACGAGGGCGGCGGCACCGTCGCCGGTGGGGCAGCACATGAGCAGCGTGTTCGGGTAGCTCATCATCTCGGCGTTCATGACCTCGTCGAGGGTGAACGGCTTCTGGTACTGCGCCAGCGGGTTGAGCGTCGAGTGCTGGTGGTTCTTCTCCGCCACCTTGGCGAACTGCTCGAACCCGACGCCGCCGTGCTCGTTGGCGTACTCCATGCCCGCCTTGGCGAACACGCCGGGCATGAGCCCGGTACCGAGGATCCCTTCCACGCCCATGACCGAGCCGTAGCGGCCCTTGGGCTCGTACACCTTCTTCTCGTCGCGGGCCTTGCCCGCCGCGCCGAGCAGGCCCTGCTTGCCCATCTGCTCCATGCCCACGGCGAGGCCCATGTCGGCCTCACCCGCTTTGATCGCCATGTACACCGCGCGCACCGCGGTGGCCCCGGTCGCGCAGGCGTTGGACACGTTGTAGACGGGGATGCCGGTCTGGCCGATCTGCTTCTGGAGGCGCTGGCCCACGCCGGTGGCGGCGTCGAACAGGTTGCCGGCGCCGAGCACGTCCATGTCGTGGATCGTCACCCCGCCGTCGTCGAGCGCGTCCATGGACGCCTCGGCGCCCAGGTCGATGAGGTCCTTGTCGGGGTAGCGGCCGAATCGGGTCATCGACGCGCCCAGGATCCAGACGTTGTCGCCGTTGTCACTCATGGGCGCACTCCCTTTCCGCTCTCGGCCCTTCGGGCTGGGCCGCTCGGGCCCCGGCTCGGTCTCACTTGGGCTCGTAGCCGAAGGCGACGGCTTCGGTGCCGTCGTCGTCGGTGCCGGCCACGAAGGTGGCGAGCTTCACCGGCATCCCGAACGAGATCTGGTCGGGATCAGGGTCCACGTTGACGACGTTGGCCTTCACCACGCCGCCCCCCTCGAGGTCGACGATGGCCGAGACGTACGGCGTGGGCACACCGGGGGCGGCGCGGTGCACGATCGTGAAGCTGCGGACGGTCCCTTCAGCCGGAAGCGATCGCGGCTCGAACGCCCGCTGGCCGCACTTCGCGCAGGCGTTGCGCCGGTCAAAGTAGGAGGCCCCGCACCCGGTGCAGACCTGCGCCCGCAGATGCGGCGGGCCATCGTCGAGGATGAGGTAGTCGACGATCGGAACCTGCTTGCCCATACCAGCGGCACGCTAGCGCGAGACTGGCGTGACGCGAGCGTGGCGGAACTGGCAGACGCGCCAGCTTTAGGAGCTGGTGCCCTTCGGGGTGTGGGGGTTCGAGTCCCCCCGCTCGCACCTTCCGACCCGCGCGGGTCCGACAGGCAGGCGCGGAGAACGGAGGACGGACACCTCCGGTTTCAGCCCTTCTTCTTCTTGCGCTTGCGGCCGAAGCGGCGCTTCTTCTTGCTCTTCTCGAACTCCCCGCGGATGTCGGGGGCGGCGGTGTTGACGATGTCCTCGGCCTCGTCGAGGAGGGCGGCGATGTCCTTGCCCATGGGCTCGGGCGGGGACGGCTGGGGGGCGCGGCTCAGGCTGCCGTATTGCCAGCCAGCATCCATCCGGCGCTTGACGAACGCGGGACAGTCGTCGGGGCAGCGCCACGGCGCCTCCGGAGCCAGATCGAGCCGGCACTTCTGCACCACTTCGCCGGACGGGTACGTCCGGCTGTCGTAGTGCTTGCAATCCCTCCGCATCGGCACGGTGCCCATTGTGGCGCGCCTAGGAGCTGCCATCGGCTCACGAGGGGGCCGGGTTCCCCGGCCCCCTCGGCAATTAGAGGCGTGCGGGAGCAGCGAGCGAAGCGAGCGCGACCAGAAGAGTCAGCCCAACCAGTCGGTCGCGCTTTCCAACAGGTACCGGCTGACGGCCAAGCAGTGCTCGAGCGAGTCGCACGACACCGCGTCGCCCTCCCGGATGCGCAGGAGTGACACCCGCTGGTGGGCGACGATGCGCAGGCTCCGCTCGGGCGCGTCGGTGGCGGCGGGGATGGAGTCGATCGCCGAGACCTCGAGCGGCAGATCGGGCCCGCCGAAGCCCGCCAGCTCGGTGGCGAGCACGAGCAGGTCGGGCCCGTGCGGCAGCGGCGGGAGCGCCCAGGTGAAGTTCAGCGGGAAGTGGAAGGCGTCGGGCGGGTCGTCGCCCTCGGCCCGGCCCATCACCTCGTCCTCGAACGTGAGTAGGACCCGGGGGTCGATGTCGAGCGAGAGATAGAGGTCGACCGGCCCGGCGCATCCCTCCTCGGGATGGACGTCGACCTCCCAGGTCTGGCGCAGCGAGTAGCTCTCGACGAAGTGCCGCTCGTCGTGCACGTGGAAGGCGTGCTCGACCGCGTGGTCCTTGAGGTCGGCCACGAACCCGGCGACATCGATGACCGCCATCTGGCCTCCTCTTCCGCTCCGGCCGCTCGGGCCCGGCTCGCTGCGGCGCAGGGTACCTGCGCCGCGGTCGCTCGCCTCAGGTCCCCAACGCCTGCCGCAGCGCCTTGGTGACGTCGTCGAAGGCCTGCTGCGCCGGTTCCATGAGGTCGCGCATCCCGAAGAACCCGTGGAACACCCCGTCGTACCGGCGGGCCTCGACCGGGACGCCGGCCGCTTCCAGCCGGCGGGCGAAGGCCTCGCCCTGGTCGCGCAGAGGGTCGAACTCGGCGGTGAGCACGAACGCCGGCGGCACACCCGAGAGGTCGTCGGCACGCGTCGGCGAGAAGCGCCAGTCGGTGCCGTCGCGCTCGTCGCGCAGGTACTGGTTGTAGAACCAGCGCATCGACTCGAGCTCGAGGAAGTAGCCGGTGGCGTTCTCGTGCATCGAGGCGCTCTCGAACTCGTAGTCGGTGACCGGGTACACCAGGAGCTCGAACGCCAGCGCGGGCCCGCCGCCGTCGCGCGCCAGCAGGCTGACGACTGCAGCGAGGTTGCCGCCGGCGCTGTCACCGCCCACCGCGATGCGCTTCGGGTCGCCACCGAGCTGGGCGGCGTGCTCCGCGACCCACTGCGTGGCCGCGAACGCGTCGTCAGCCGCGGCGGGGAACTTGTGCTCGGGCGCGAGCCGGTAGTCGACGGAGACGACGACGCAGCCGACCGCGTTGGCGAGCGAACGGCAGGTGTTGTCGTGCGTCTCGAGGCTGCCGATGGTCCAGCCGCCGCCGTGGAACCAGACGAGGACCGGCAGCGCGCTGTCGTCGGTCGGCCGGTACACCCGCACCGGGATCTCGCCGGCCGGGCCGGGGAGGCCGCGGTCCTCGACGTGCGCGACCGGTTCGGCGGCGGCACGCCCGGCGGTCGCGAACGCTTCGATCGCCTGACGGATCGTCACCGGGTCGGTCGACTCGTCGATCACGAGCCCGAAGTCGCTCATCAGGTCGAGCACGGTCTGTGCCTGCGGGTGCATCGGCATCAGCTGGTCCCCCCGGTCGAATTCTCCGTCTCGTCGACCACCCGTAGGCCCTGGGCGAGGGTGCGGAACGCCTCCCCGCGGTGGGAATGCACGTGCTTCTCCTCGGCGGTCATCTCGCCAAAGGTACGACCGTCGCCGGCGATCGGCACGAAGACGGGGTCGTACCCGAAGCCGTTGGCGCCCCGGGGAGTGGCGGTGACGAGGCCGTCGACGCTGCCGAGCGCCGCCACCTCGAGCCCGCCGGGCCAGCGGGCGACGGCAACGGTGGAGAACCGGGCGGTGCGGCGCTCGAGCGGGAGCCCGTCGAGCTCGGCGAGCAGGCGGGCAACGTTGGCGTCGTAGGTGGCGCCGGCGCCGGCATACCGGGCCGAGTGCACGCCGGGCGCGCCGCCGAGGGCGTCGACCTCGAGCCCGGTGTCGTCGGCGATCGCGGGCAGGCCGGTAGCGGCGCACAGCGCGGCCGCCTTCAGGCGGGCGTTGTCCTCGAGCGTCTCGCCGGTCTCGTCGACCTCGGCCACGTCGTCCGGGCGCGCGACCAGTTCGATTCCCTGATGCGCTTCGCGTAGCACCGCCTCGATCTCGCGCGCCTTGTCGGGGTTCGCGGTCGCGAGGACGAACCTCACGCCCGTCGCGGCGGTGGTGGTTCGGCCAGCGTCGCCCGCTGGAGCTCGAAGATCTGCCCGATACCGGCCTCGGCCAGACCGAGCAGGTCGTCGAGCTCGGCGCGCGAGAACGGGAGGCCCTCGGCGGTGCCCTGCACCTCGATGAAACGGCCCGAGCCGGTCATGACCACGTTCATGTCGACTTCGGCGCGGACGTCCTCGGAGTAGTCGAGGTCGAGGTGGGCGAGCGTGTCGACCACGCCGACGGAGATTGCCGCGCAGGTGTCGGTGATCGGGTGCGCGCCCATCGTCTTGGCCGCCACCAGCCGGGAAAAGGCGTCGTGGAGCGCGACGTACCCGCCGCAGATCGACGCGGTGCGGGTACCGCCGTCGGCCTGGAGCACGTCGCAGTCGACGGTGACTTGCACCTCCCCCATCGCGGTCAGGTCGGTCACGGCGCGCAACGACCGGCCGATCAGCCGCTGGATCTCCTGGGTCCGGCCCGACTGGCGGCCGCGCGCCGCCTCGCGGTTGCTGCGTTCGCTGGTGGAGCCCGGGAGCATCGAGTACTCGGCCGTGACCCAGCCGCGCCCCTTGCCCCGCATCCACGGCGGCACCCGTTCCTCGGCCGAGGCGGTGCACAGCACGCGGGTGCGGCCGAACTCCACGAGCACCGAACCGGCGGCGAACTCGGTGTAGTCGCGGGTGAAGACGACCGGTCGCAACTCGTCGGGCTCTCGCCCGTCCTTTCTCATCCCCATGGCCTCATCCCCATCGCCTCATCTCCATCTCCTCATCTCCTCAGATCGTGGTGACCAGGTGCGGCGCCGCCAGCGTGACCGGATCGCCGAAGGCGTCCGATCCTTCCGCCACCGACACCTTCGGATCCAGCTCCGGCCACAGGTGCGTCAGCATGAGCCGCCGCCCGCCCGCCTCCCGCGCGGCGCGCCCCGCTTCGGCGGCGGTGAGGTGGAGGGGCCAGCTCTTCTGCCCCTCCTGATACGTGGCCTCCGACAGCACGAGATCGGCGCCGTCGCCGAACGCCCCGACGGTCCAGTTCGGGCCGGTGTCCGCGGTGTACACGAGGCGGCGGTCGTCGCCCTGCAACTCGACCGCGTAGGTAGGCGGCGGATGGTCCGTTCGGGAGAAGCGCAGCGCGAGGTCGCCGACGGTGACCCCGTCCGCCTCCCCAATCGTGTGCCAGTCGAACGTGCCCCCCCACCCGCTGGGGAGCAGGCCACCGAGACGATCGTCGAGCCCTTCCGGTGCGTACACCGGGAGGCCGGTGCGCTCGACGCCGTAATGGAAGAGTACGTGTAGGCCGTAGATGTCGACGCAGTGGTCGGGGTGCTCGTGGGTGATGACAACCGCGTCGAGCGCTTCGGGGGCGACGTGCTGCTGGAGGTTCGCGAACGTCCCGTTGCCACAGTCGAGCCAGATGGTGGTACCGCCGGCCTGCACGAGGTAGCCGCTGCACGCGCCGCCGACGGGCGAGCCGTACGACCCGGAGCAGCCGAGCACGGTGAGGTCCATCAGTGCGTCACCATTCCCACCGCTGCACCGACGCAACCTCGGGACCGAGGAACCGCGCGCCGAGCCGCCGGAACGTCTCGACATCCCCGCTGGTGAGGAAGGCGTGGCGCGCCGAGCTCTCGGGCGGAGCGGCGAGATCGCCGGCGGCGAGCAGCTCGCGCACCTCGAACGCGGTTTCGTCGGCGCTCGACACGAGGATCACGTCGCGTCCCATCGCGTCGCCGATGGTGCGAGCCAGCATGGGGTAGTGCGTGCAGCCGAGCACGAGCGTGTCGACGCCGGCGTCGCGGACCGGTGCGAGCAGCCGCTCGGCGAGCACGTGCACCTGGTCCGAGTCGACGTCGCCGGCCTCGACAAACTCGACGAACCCGGGACAGGCGGCGCAGGTGAGCGTGACGTCGGTGCCACTGGCGTCGGCGGCACGCTGGTAGGCACCCGAGGCGATGGTTCCGACGGTGCCGATGACCCCGATGCGCCCCGAGCGGCTCGCCGCGATCGCGGCCCGCATCCCGGGATCGATCACGCCGATGACGGGGATGTCGTGGCGGGCCCGCAGCGCGTCGAGGGCAACCGAGGCGGCGCTGTTGCACGCAACCACCAGCAGCTTGGCGTCCCGCTCCGCGAGGACGTCGCCGATCTGGAGCGCGTATTTGAGGACCTCGTCCCCAGGCTTCGGGCCGTACGGGAACCGGCCGGTGTCACCGAAGTAGACGACGGGCTCGTTGGGCAGCAGGTCGATGAGCGCCCGCAGCACGGTGAGCCCGCCGAGGCCGGAGTCGAAGACACCGATTGGTCGCGCCGTCATGGTGGGCTCCCGGCCGCCCGCCGCAATCGATCGGCCACCGCGGTACCGACACCCATCTCCGCCGGGGGCACCGCCAGCAACACGTCGAGGCTCTCGTCGTCGGCGGCGCGCAGCCGCGCGTACAGCACGCGGGCGTAGTCGTCGGCGTCGCGGGGCGGTTCGAGCAGAGTGACGCCGGCGGGTAGGTCGTCGGGCCCCTTCTCGGCCAGCACGCCGACACGGTTGCCGTCGTCGATGCAAGCTGCCGCTCGCTCAGCGACGGCGTCGGAACCGACGACGACGACCCGGGCCCGGGGGGCGTAGTGCGACGCCAGCGTCCCCGGGGCGCGCCCGGTGGCATCGGTCGACACCGGGACGGTCCGACCGACGATCTCCTCCACCCGTTCGCGCGTGACGCCGCCCGGTCGCAGGATCACCGGCTCGAGACCCGTGCAATCGAGGATGGTGGACTCGACGCCGACCGAGCAGGCGCCGCCGTCGAGCACCAGGTCGACGTCGCCGCCGAGATCGGCCCGCACGTCGGCGGCGGTAGTCGGGCTCACCCGACCGAAACGGTTGGCCGACGGCGCGGCCAGACCGCCGCCGAACTCGCGCAGCAGCCGCAGGGCCATCGGGTGGCCGGGGACGCGCAGCCCGACCGTGTCGCGCCCGCCCGTCACGTCGTCGGGCACCCGTCGCGACCGTCGGAGCACGAGCGTGAGTGGACCGGGCCAACACGCTCGCGCCAACCGGTGTGCGACTTCGGTCACGTCGACCGCCCACTGGTCGACGTGGTCGGGTTCGCCCAGATGCACGATCACCGGATGCGTGGCGGGACGGCCCTTGACGGCGTAGAGCCGTCGCAGCGCATCGGGGTTGGCAGCATCCGCCCCGAGGCCGTAGACGGTCTCGGTGGGGAACGCGACCAGTCCGCCCTCGCGGAGCGCCGCGACTGCATCGGCCATCAATTCATCGGTCGGCACTTCATCAGTCGGCACTTCATCAGTCGGGCCGTCATCTCGCACGGCACCATCTTCGCCCACTTGTAGAGTGGTCATCGTCATGGCCGTCGAAGTCCGTCTCCCCACCTTGCTCCGCCAACACACCGGCGGCGACGCGTCCGTACCAGTCGAGGGCGCGACCGTGGGCGAGGCGTTCTCGGAGCTCGTCGCGCGGCATCCCGGCCTGGCGGGTCAGCTTGTCGACGAGAACGGGGGCCTGCACAAGTTCGTCAACGTGTACCGCAACGACGACGACATCCGGTACCTGGAGCAGCTCGACACCAAGCTGTCCGACGGCGACGTCGTGTCCATCCTCCCGACCGTCGCCGGGGGCTGAAACCGGGCGCGGCCGGATCCATGGCCCGCTACGACTCGATTCTCGATCTCGTCGGCGACACGCCTCTGGTCGCGCTGCACCCGCTCTCGCCCAACCCTCGGGTGCGTCTCTGGGGAAAGCTCGAGGACCAGAACCCCGGCGGCTCGGTCAAGGACCGCATCGCGCTGGAGATGGTGGAGGATGCCGAGCGTCGCGGCGTGCTCGAGGCCGGCGACACAATCCTCGAGCCGTCGTCCGGCAACACCGGGATCGGGCTCGCGCTGGTGGCGCGGCTGCGCGGCTACCGGCTGCGGATCGTGCTCCCCGAGAACGTGTCGATCGAGCGCCGTCAGATCCTGGAGATCTTCGGCGCCGAGGTCACGCCGTCGCCGGCCGAGGAGGGCAGCAACGGCGCGATCCGTCTGGCCGAGAAGCTCGCCGCCGACGATCCGAGCCTGGTGCTGCTGTTCCAGTACGGAAACCCCGCAAACACCGCCGCGCACTACCAGGGCACCGGCCCCGAGATCCTGCGCGACTGCCCCGAGATCGACGTGTTCGTCGCCGGCCTCGGCACCAGCGGGACGCTCATGGGTGTCGGCCGTTACCTGAAGGAGCAGAAGCCCGAGGTGCTGGTGGTCGCGGTCGAGCCGCCTGCCGGCGAGCTCGTGCAGGGGCTGCGATCGCTCGACGACGGCTTCGTGCCTCCGATCTTCGACCCCGACGTGCTCGACCGGAAGTTCATCGTGCGGCCGCGCGAGTCGATCGAGTGGACCCGCCGGCTCCTCGACGAGTGCGGCGTGTTCTCGGGCATTTCCGCCGGCGCGGTGGTCGCGGGCGCGGCCAAGATGGCCGAAACGATGGACGAGGGCACGATCGTCACCCTGATCCCCGACGGCGGCTGGAAGTACCTCTCGTCCGGCGCGTGGACCGACGACCTCGACGTCGTCGAGGAGCGCGCCACCCGCATCAACTACTGGTAGCGGTCACCGCCGGTCCAGCACGACCGGCACCTCGGCGATCTGTCCGTCTCGGATGCGGTAGGCGCGCAGCACTGGCTCGCCGTCGCGCAGGCTGACGATCACGTAGATCCAGCCCGGTTCCATCGCCTGGTCGACGTCGGTCGGCGACGGGTAGGCATCGGTGTGGGTGTGCGAGTGGAACACGCCGACCAGCTGATCCCCGCGGCTCTCCGCGTCCCGCATGGCCTTGATGAGGTCGCGCGAGTCGACCGTGTACGTGCGGGCCGAGGCCTCGGAGTTGGCGCACGGGTACACCACGCTGACCACCCCGGTCGGTTCCTCGCGAGCGTCGACGGGGCCGGCCAGCAGCCCGCACGCCTCGTACAACAGCTTGCTCTCCGGATCACGATCGGCGTCGTAGCAGTGACCGATGATCCGCCGGTACTGCTCCTCGGTCAGGCGGAGCGTGGGTGACGCGAAGGTCACGTGGCGGTAGGTGCGTCCTGGATGGCGCGCCACACCCGCTCGGCGGTGAGCGGCATGTCGAGGTGGCGGATCCCGTAGACCGAGAGGGCGTCGATCACCGCGTTCTGGACCGACGGGGTGGACCCGATGGTCCCGGACTCGCCGATGCCCTTGGCCCCGAGCGGGTTGAGCGGCGTGGGCGTCTCGGTGTTGGACGCCTCGAAGCTCGGGAACTCGGCCGCGCTCGGCATCGCGTAGTCCAGGAGGTTGCCGGTGAGGGGATTGCCGTCCTCGTCGTAGACCACGCCTTCGTAGAGCGCCTGGGCCACGCCCTGGGCGATGCCGCCGTGCTGCTGGCCCGTCACGAGCAGCGGGTTGAGGATGCGGCCGCAGTCGTCGACGGCGATGTGGCGGATGAGCTCGACCCGACCGGTCTCGGTGTCGACCTCGACCACGGCAATATGGGCGCCGAACGGGTAGGTCGCCTCGCCCTGGTTGAAGTCGAGCTCGGAGGCGAGGCCCGGCTCCATGTCGTCGGGACGGCGCCCGTCGTCGTGGGCGGCGCGCGCGAGCTCGGCCCACTCGAGCGCGGTGGCGGGCACACCCGCCACGCCGACCGTCCCGCCCTCGTGGACGACGATGTCGTCGACGTTCGCCTCGAGCAGGTGGGCGGCGAGGCGCTTGGCCTTCTCGAGCACGCCCTCGCTGGCGCGGTAGAGCGCGCTGCCCGCGGTCTGCAGCGAGCGCGAGCCCATCGTCCCGGTCCCCCGCGGCACGACCGCGGTGTCGGACTGCACCAGGCGCACCGACTCCATCGGGACGCCCAGGAGCTCGGCCACGATCATGGCGAACGCGGTCTCGTGCCCCTGGCCGTGGGCGGAGGTGCCGACGGTGGCGGTGACGGTGCCGTCCTCGTGCACCTCGACCGCGCCGAACTCCTGGAACAACCCGCCGGCGGTGACCTCCACGTAGCAGGCGACGCCGATCCCGAGCTGCTTCACGTCACCGCGTTCCCGCCGGGTCGCCTGGTCGCGGCGCAGGTCGTCGTAACCGGCGACCCGCACCGCCTCGTCGAGCGCGCGGGCGTACTCGCCGACGTCGTAGTTCGCCCCCGTGACCGTGGTGAGCGGGAACTCCTCGGGCGCGAGGAAGTTCTGCTTGCGGATCTCGACCGGGTCGATGGCCAGCTCGGCCGCGGCCATGTCGATGATGCGCTCGAGGAGCGCCGCCGCCTCGGGCCGGCCCGCGCCCCGGTAGGCGCCGGTCGTCGTCGTGTTGGTCGCGGCGCTCACCGAGTTGAACTGGATCTTGGGGATCCGGTACACGCCCTGCGCCATCGAGCGGGTGAGGAACGGCAGGAACCCCCCGATGTTCGGGTAGGCGCCGGCCTCACCCACGACCCGGCCGCGCAGGCCGACGATGGTGCCGTTGCGCTTGAGGCCCATCTCGATGTACTGGATCTGGCCCCGGCCGTGGTTCATGGCGACCATGTTCTCGGAGCGGGTCTCGGCCCACTTCACCGGCCGGCTGAGCTTGCGTGCCGCCGCGGCCGCGATGACGTGCTCGGGGTAGAGGCCGGCCTTGGCGCCGAAGCCGCCGCCGACCGCGGGTGCGACCACCCGCACCTTCTCGGGCGCGAGGCCGAGCGCCTCAGCCAGCGGGTCACGCACGCCGTGGGGGTTCTGGGTCGGCACGTGGAGGGTGAGCCCGCTCGGGTCGTCCTCGGTGCCGTGCTCGACCAGGATGCCGTTGGGCTCCATCGGCACGGCCGCGAGGCGCTGGTTCACGAACCGGCCCTCCACGATCACGTCGGCGTCGTCGAACACGGTGGGGTCCTCGCCGAAGTTGAACTCGATCGCGATGTTCGACCCGTGGTCGGGAAACAAGATCGGCGCGCCCTCTTCGAGCGCGGCTTCGGGGTCGACCACCGCCGGGAGCGGGTCGTAGTCGACGATCACGAGCTCGGCCGCGTCCACGGCCTGGGCCCGGGTCTCGGCGACGACGGCGGCGACGATGTCGCCGACGAAGCGCACCCGCTCGGAGGCCAGCGGCGGACGGGCGAAGACGGGCGGGACCATCGCGAACCCCTGGAGGGGGGCGAGCCCGAGGTCGGCGGCGGTGTACACCGCGAGGACGCCGGGCATCGCCGCCGCCTCCGCGGTGTCGACGGATTCGACGAGCGCGTGGGCGATCGTGGAACGGACGAACGCGAGGTGCGTCAGGCCGTCCACGGGCATGTCGTCGAAGTAGCGGGCCTCGCCGCTGAGGATGCGGGGATCCTCGGTGCGGCGGACGGCGTTTCCGAGGATGGAGCCCGAGGTCGCCATAAGGCGGCAATCTATAAGGCATGTCCAGACGGGGCGATCGCGTCGCCATCCGCAACCGAAAGGCCCGGTACGACTACCTGGTGCTCGAGTCGTTCGAGTGCGGGATCGTCCTCGCCGGCGCCGAGGTGAAGTCGATCCGAGAAGGGCATGCCAACCTCCACGACGGGTACGCCCGGGTCGAGGGGGGCGAGGTCTGGCTGCACGGCATGCAC
>Ga0136614_10000625_pt1 | contig 18438 bp, 17 predicted proteins | sample AntDrymUQ2792106_2_FD_106643 | JGI IMG/M metagenome (GOLD analysis project Ga0136614, IMG submission 106643) | Polar desert sand microbial communities from Dry Valleys, Antarctica - metaG UQ279 (21.06) | ecosystem: Environmental > Terrestrial > Soil > Desert | place: Antarctica: Dry Valley... | reverse complement strand
GCGCGCGTGTTTGGGTGGGGTCATTTCAGCTCGTTGGTCCGCGGATCTAATGATTATATTGGGCCAATTTGCGGAAATCGAAGATGTCGCGGGCAAGACAAACGGATGGCGTTATTCGCCAGCCGATCCCGGCGCATCGTTTGGGCTGGCTTTCCCCCGGTTCAGCCGGTAGCTAATTGCCCGCTTGCGGGCGGCAGCAAAATATTGATCGTCGCTCACCCGCGTATTCAGGCGCGCGCGCAGCTTCCGCATGGCCGGTGGCGCGAACGCCAGGGCAACTCCAAGGCTGCCGATGATTAACGCGGCCTTCATTCGCCGGCGTTGTCCCGATCGCCATAACTGGCAGGCTCTTTGTTCACGGTGTAAAACGCACCGGCAATACCGACGACCACGACGCCAGCAAGAAACACAAGAATTGACGGACCCACGGCTTGCTTCACATAGATAACGGCCGCAAACTCTAGAGGGTCAAAGCCGATTTGAAGGCCCGTGGAAGGCCCGATTTCCGCGGCGTTTTGTCCAACCAAAGGCGCGCCGACCGCAGTGGCGCAGTACGGCTACATCTGTCGAAACAGGTGCGTGTAGCTATCGGAAACAAGCAGCGTCTCTACGCGGGTTTTCAGCTTCACCATCATGCGGCCGCGAAAATCGCGCGCGACACCTGCAATCGATGTCGCATTGACTAAAGTCGATCGATGGATTTGCCAAAATTGGTTCGGATCAAGCTCGTCGACCAGGTCCTTCAGCGGCTTGCGTATCAACGCCTCGCCGTCGCCTGTCACAACTCGGGTGTACTTGTTGTCCGCCTGAAAATAGGAAACTTCATCGACGGTGATCAGCTTCAGGCTCTGCCCCACCGACGCGTTGATCCAGCGCAGAAACTGCTTCGATGAGGACGGCGCCCCGGAAGCAATCTGTGCAATCGTCGACTCGAGCCGCGCGGGCGGCGATCCCAGGCGCTGGCGAACGCGCGAAATCGCCGTAAACAGACGTGCGGCTGCCACAGGCTTCAAGACGTAATCGACCGCACCTTGGTCAAAAGCGGCCACTGCGTGCTCGTCGTACGCGGTCACGAACACCACGTGGCAGCGACCACTGGCCTGGCGTGCAACTTCGAGTCCGGTGGCTCCGGGCATTTGAATATCAAGGAACAGCACGTCGGGCTGGTGCTCATCCAGCAACCGTAGCGCCTGCACTCCGTCCGAAGCTTCGCCCACAATTGCAAGCTCGGGCCACAACTCGCCCAATTGCTCCACAAGCTGATGGCGCAGCGTCGCCTCATCCTCGGCGACGATTCCAGTCGGGCCCGTCACTTCGTGACCCGATCGCCGGTCGGGACGCGCATCGTTATCTGCGTCAGTTCACCCACGCGCTCGCATAGAAGCGATGCGCAAACGCCAAATAAGCCAGCCAGCCGCTCGCGCACGCGTGCGAGTTCGGGGTCGTCATCACAATGATCGGGCACGTCGAAGCGCAGCACGATCGCAATCTGCTCGGCGATGCGGCTGATGCCGATTTTTATCGACTCCGGCATCAGCCCCGACGGGTGCCGCACCGCGCGCTGCAATAGCGGCAAGAGCAGCATCGGATAGAACCGCGCAACGCGGCAATCTTCAGGGAGCGTTACCGTCAGCTCGGGCTTCCCTCCATGCAGAGAGGTCACCACGCTTATGTATGCGCGCACCAGTTCAACTTCGGCCTCGATTGTCGAGCCCGGTTCGCGCAGTCTAGGCAGTGCCACGCGGAGATAAGTGATCAAGCGGTCGAGATCGTCCGCGGCGCGGCTCGCATCCTTACGATAAAGCGTTTCGATATCCACCAAGGAGTTGAAGAGAAATTGTGGCTCGACCTGCGCCTGCATGGCCGCCAAACGAGATTCGAGCACTCCGCGCGCAATCGTTGCCTGTGCGCGCCGCGTAGCCTGCAAAGCGGCGCTCGTCGCGCGACGGCGATGAAGGACTTCGGCAACCGCAACCAGCAGGAAGCTGAATGTAGCGTAGACAATTGTGTGTCCGATCAATGCAACGGCTGTCGGAGGCGCTTCTTTCTTCTTGTTGGACATCAGCGCCCACACCAGTTCTTGTACTCCGAGTGCCGCCATCGCAGGCACCGCAATGGCAGCCGTTGCAAGTGAGCTGATAACGATTGCCCAGATCAAGCGCCGCGAGCGGTTCGGCCCGCTGGCGGGCGCTTCATAAGTTGCCGCCACCCATGCGAGCAACGTAATGCCAAAGAGCAGAACGGAGCCTACAAAGTCAATGGCCATTAACTGGCCGACACCGGGTTTGTCCAGTTTGTCGATCCAGATTGAACCGCTGATCACGGTCATCAGCAGCGAAGCAACCAAGATCGCCGCTCCATGGGCCCAACCCATCTGCGACCACGCCCGCCACCAGGTCGCCACCGCGGCGATGCGAGGCACATCAGGGCGAGTCAGCACCACGCTCATGACACTGACGCTGGATCGAGTTCCAAAGGCAACCGGACCCGGGCGCGGACCCCACCGCCCGATTCGGAATCCAGATTCAAGCTGGCACGCGAACCATAGAGCGCAGCAAGACGCGACCGTGTATTTGCCAGGCCGACGCCCGAACCCGAGCTGCCGGAAAAGCCGGCACCGTTGTCGAGCACTTCGACAATCAATTCGTCGCCGGCGCGATGGGCGCGGATGTCGATGCGGCCACCCAGCGGCAGCGGGGAAATTCCGTGCTTGATCGCGTTTTCCACCAGCGTCGGTAGCAACATCGGCGGCACGCGCGCATTCTCGAGTGCCGGATCATGATCAATCGAAAAGTGCAGGCGCTCGCGCATTCTCATCTTCAGGATCGTGAGAAAGGATCGAGCCAGGTCAAGCTCGCGCGCCAAGGTTGAACCCGACTGTCGCATCGACGGCAGTGCTGCACGCAGATAGCTGATCAAACTCGACAGCATCTCCCGCCCCTGTGCGGGGGCGGTCTCGTACAAACGCTTGACGTTGGCCAGCGTATTGAAGAGAAAGTGCGGCTCGATCTGCGCCTGCAGCGCCGTCAGGTGGGCCTCCACCATTTGTGCCTGCAACGACTGGCGACGGCACTCGGTTTCTTCCAGCGCAGCACGCGCAAGTTCATCCTCGCGCGTTGAATTGAAAAGCCAATACGCCAGACTGCCGATTGCGGCCCAGATCGCGAACAAGGACAGGTAATAGGAAAACTCTTCGGTCAAACGCTGTTGAACCGGAGCGCCAACCACCATTAGCCGCATTGGAATGCTGGCCGCGGCGACTGCGATGGAGACAATGACGCCCAGCGCCACCGCGACGCGCGGACGAAGCTGATACGCCGCCGCCAACGCCTCGGTTAACGCGATAGCCATCAGCAGCGAAAGGCCGCTGATCAGCGAACCACGCAGGATGCGCGACAAACCGTTCAGCCACTCCTCGAACGGCGTCGAGACGTAGTACATCACGAAGCGGCCGAGGATAAACAGCAGGCAAAAGTAGAACACCACTGCGATCGACTTCAGGTTCCACACACGCTCGAAGGCATGACGCGCTACGGAACGGGGCAACCGAGGTGACGCCAGGATGTGCGAAAAGGCCATGTGCGGATTGTCCTCGGCGAGCGCACCGGTCGCAATGCCCACCGACGAAGCGCGAGCGCAACGGCGCCAAACCGCGGTGGTGACGACGAAGTCATTGCAACGGGCGCCTAGAAGGCACCGCGTACCTATAATCGACTCATGGCAGCAAGAGGGAAGATCGACAGCGGGGCCCCTGGAGGCACTGACGGGGCCTGGGTACGACCGCGTTCGACATCGCTGCCTGTCCAGGGCGACGATCGCCTGGCGCGATTGCTCGCAGAGGCCGGTTGGATTGTTGGCGGCGTCGCGTCGGTATCGCTGTTTGCGATGCTTGCGACCTTCAGCAGCAACGACCCGGCGTTTTCGCACACCGCGGGCGCTGCTGGCATCGCAAACATCGGCGGGCGCTTTGGCGCCTGGGTCGCCGACATCGCGCTTTTGCTGTTCGGGTTGTCTGCCTACCTGTTGGTCTTTGGGCTCGTAATCACCGTCGTGCGCGGCTTTCGCAAGCTGCATCGAGCGCCACGGACCGACCCGCTCAACGATGATCTACCCGCATATGCTCACGGAATCGGCTTCGTGCTGCTGCTGTTTGGCGCGATGAGTCTCGAGGCACTGCGATTTCATACGCTTAATGTGTCGCTGCCAGGTTCTCCGGGGGGAGTTCTCGGCGCCGCCGTCGCGCAGTTCGTGCGCGCGGGCCTTGGCTTTACTGGATCGACGGTGGTCATGCTGATGTCGATTGCGATCGGCTTGTCGCTTTTTCTAGATTTTTCGTGGCTCGTCGTCGCCGAGCGGTGCGGCGGATTTCTCGAAGGCTTCGCACGCCGTGCGCGAAATAAGCGCGAGGAGGCCGAGGACCGTGCGATCGGCGAGGCGGCTGCCAAGGTGCGCATAGCGGCATTGAGCGACGAGCGTGAGCGCATCGAAGAAACTCCGCCGGTGCATATCGAGCGCACTCCAGCCAACGTGAAGCCATCGGAGCGCAAGCAGAAGGAAAAGCAGGTCCCGCTGTTTGCCGAGATGGCTGACGCGCGCCTGCCTCCGCTTGATCTGCTCGATGAGCCATCGCCCAATATCGAAGCGATTTCAACCGAAACGCTCGAGTTCACTTCCCGGCTGATCGAGAAGAAGTTGCGCGATTTCAATGTGGAGGCCGCCGTCGTGGCCGCTTACCCGGGCCCGGTGATCACGCGTTACGAGATCGAACCCGCGGTTGGGGTCAAGGGCAGTCAAATCGTCAACCTGGCGAAGGATCTGGCGCGTGCGTTGTCGCTGGTGTCGATACGTGTGGTCGAGACCATTCCTGGCAAGAACGTGATGGGCCTCGAGCTGCCGAATCCTCGCCGGCAGGTGGTCAAGCTCACCGAAATCCTGGGCTCGGTCGTCTACAACGAAAGCCACTCGCTGCTGACGCTCGGCTTGGGTAAAGACATTTCCGGCAAGCCGGTGGTGGTCGATCTGGCGCGCATGCCCCATCTGCTGGTCGCCGGTACGACCGGCTCGGGAAAATCGGTCGGCATCAACGCGATGATCCTGTCGATCCTTTACAAGGCCGATCCATCGCAGGTGCGGATGATCCTGATCGATCCGAAGATGCTCGAGCTCTCGGTCTACGAAGGAATACCGCACTTGCTCGCGCCGGTCGTGACCGACATGCGCGAAGCCGGCAACGCGTTGCAGTGGTGCGTCACCGAGATGGACAAGCGGTATCGGCTGATGAGCAAGCTCGGCGTACGCAGCCTCACCAGCTACAACCAGAAGATTGCCGACGCGCGCAGCAAGGGTGAGTCGATCGCCAATCCGTTTTCTCTGACGCCCGCAGAGCCCGAACCGCTGGATACCCTGCCGATGATCGTCGTCGTGATCGATGAGCTGGCCGATCTGATGATGGTATCGAGCAAGAAGGTAGAGGAATTGATTGCGCGCATTGCACAGAAGGCCCGCGCATCGGGCATGCACTTGATTCTGGCAACGCAGCGCCCTTCGGTCGATGTGATCACGGGCTTGATCAAGGCCAATATTCCAGCGCGCATTTCGTTTCAGGTGTCGAGCCGCGTCGATGCGCGCACGATCCTCGATCAGATGGGTTCCGAGTCGCTGCTCGGCCAGGGCGACATGCTTTATCTCGCACCAGGCACCGGATTGCCGACTCGTGTGCACGGCGCGTTTGTTTCGGACGCCGAAGTGCACCGGGTGGTCGATGTGTTGAAGTCGCGCGCAGCCCCGCAATATGTGGAGGGCCTGCTCGATCCTCCCGATGCCAATGGCGACGGTAGCGACGGCGCCGAGGGTGCGAAGGGTGGTGTCTACGCAAACGAGGCTGATCCGTTATACGACCAGGCGGTCGAGATCGTTTTGAAGAACCGCCGCGCGTCGATTTCGCTGGTGCAGCGGCATCTTCGGATCGGTTACAACCGGGCGGCGCGCTTGCTTGAAGACATGGAGCGTGCTGGCATGGTTTCCGTCATGCAGAGCAACGGCAACCGCGAAATTCTGGTCCCGGTGCGCGAAAGTTGATTGATTTGCCGAGGAATTCTGATTTGAAGTTCATCCGCTTAGGCCTTGTCGCCGCTACTTTTGTCTGCGTCTCTGCGCATGCGGCTGCACTGGACCAGCTACGCAGCTTCCTGACACTGACCCAGAGCGCGCGCGGTGAATTCGTCCAGCGCCTGACGCCGCGCGCGGGTGCGAAGCTGCCGCCCGCGGTCAGCGGACAGTTTGTATTTCAGCGCCCGGGAAAATTTCGCTGGGCTTACGAGAAACCTTATGAACAGTTGATCATCGCCGATGGAGATCGGTTGGTGATGTTCGACAAGGACCTGAATCAGGCAACGATCAGGAAGCTGCAGTCGTCACTGCCGTCGAGCCCGGCGTCGATCCTGTTCGGATCAAACGAGTTCGAAAAGGAATTCGAGATTGCCGACGGCGGCGCGCGCGACGGGCTGGAGTGGATCATTGCCAGGCCACGCGCGAAGGACACGACTTTCGAGCGCATCGAGATCGGCTTTCGCGACGGTTTACCGCAGGCGATGCTGCTAGTCGATGGTTTCGGCCAGTTGACGCAGCTAACGTTCAGCAATATCGAGCGCAACCCGAAGCTCGACGCCGATGCGTTTCGATTCACGCCGCCGAAGAGCGCTGACGTGCTCGAAGACAAATAACGCTCGTTGTGGTGTTGCGAACACCAGACGGGCGAGCTGCCATGTGTATAAATTTTTTGGGAGATTCACATCGTTAGAACCAATATCGTTATCAATAACAAGCTGATGCAGGACACGCTGCGTGCGACCGGCTTGAAGACCAAGCGCGAAGCCGTTGAGCTGGGACTGCGTACCGTGCTGCGGCTGAGCGAGCAGGAAAATATTCGCTGCTTTCGCGGCAAACTGAGTTGGCAGGGCGACCTTGATGCAATGAGAACCGACTGCTGATCCTGGTCGATTCAAGCGCAGGGATCGACACGAGACTTGGGGGTTACCGTTCGCAAGACCATCGACACGATAATCGCCACTCGTTGCATCGAGAGCGGATTCGCGCTGCTTTACAGCAACAGAGACTTCGACCCGTTTGTGCAGCATCTCGGCCTGCGTTCAGCGCTCTAGTGTCCCGTTCCGCTAATTCGCAGCCAACAACGGCGAGGATCGCCGTAATCCTTTGTCGCCGTGCGCGCCTGGTTCCCAACCAGGCTGTGCGCGCAGGTGGGGAAGACAAGGGGCCCCCCTCTGTCTGGCGCCTGACAGCGATTTCGGCATGGTTGCTCGTGCCTATGCAGGACGTTTTGCTACGAATCAACGGAACGGGACACTAGCTTCGGCTATCCCACCACGCTTGGACATCGAACCCCAGGCCGGGCAACGTCGGCACGGCCATATGCCCATTCACGATCGCGGGCGGGTCGCCGACGTTTTCTGCAAAGTAACGAGCGGTGCCGATGCCGGCGGCCGCAATTGGCGATGGCGTCATCGCGGTGCAGTGAATGCCCAGGTAGAGCCCAAGCGAGGTTTCGAGGCTGGAGGTGATCGTGCACGGCAGGCCGCGCTCAGTGGCCGCCTTCACGATTTCGAGCAATTTGTCCGCTCCGCCGACTCTTTGTGCCTTGATGACCAGCGCATCCGCCGCGCCGAGCAGTGCGGCCAGCTCCACATCGCGCGTGGTGCGAATGCTGTCATCCAGCGCGATCGGCACGCGCGTCTTCCTGCGTAACTCGCCGTACGCCGCTAGCGGCGTTCCGCGTGGCAACGGTTCTTCACAGTATGCGATGCCGAACCGCGCCATTGCGTTCAACTGGTCGGCCGCCCATGCCACCGGCCAGCTTTCATTCGGGTCGATACGGATATTGATCTCGGGCTGCGCTTGCCGAATCGCGCCGACGCGGGTCAGATCGAGTGAGCGTTCCGTCGTGCACTTCACCTTCACGGTGTCCTGACCTTGCGCGATAGCTGCCGCAGCAAGCTGGACACAAGCAGCAGGATCGGCATCGGTGATCAATTCATTGACAGGTACTCGCGCCGGCACCGTCGCGCCGGCGCCCAATAAGTAAGCCGCGAGCGATTTTCCATGCTCTGCCGCACGCAAGGTCAATACTGCGGTGGAGATTCCGCAGCGAAGACGCGCCGGGCACTCGCGCAGCTCGAGCGCGTGCAGAAAACCTTCGGTATCAGCGTCGAGCCCTGCCATCAGGCTAAGACATTCGCCGGCCAACGCTTCGACCGGGTAATCGACATGAGGCGGCAGCGCGGCTTCTCCCCATCCCACATGCAAGCCACGCTGCATGCGCAGAATCAGGCCGTGCCGATAATGCTGCGAGCCCTTGGACCAGCGATAGGGCGTTTGCAGCCTGAGCCGATACGGTTTTATTTCAATCAGGCGAGACCTCTTTCTGCAGGCCCATCAAACGCTCGGCGGGCAATTCGACATACACGGTTTGGCCGGCGGCAAAATTCGTTGTTGCGTCTGCCAACACATGAATGCTCCGCCCGGATCGCAGTTGAACGATCAGCTGCTGTTGTCGACCTGAGAACACTGCGCTTACCAGCGTTCCCGGCAACTGATTGGGAATCTGATGTGGCGAAGCATGCTGCGTCACCCGAATCGCTTCCGGCCGGATTCCCACGTGCTCGAAGTCGGTGCCAGCATCGTCAACCTGTACCTGCAAAACGCCGATATCGGTTTCAACCGCCGTGCCACTGGTACGCACAACCTTGAAGATTTCGGCGGCACCGAGAAACGTCGCGCCGAACAGAGTGCGCGGACGCAGATAAAGATCGACCGGCGTGCCGATCTCGACGAACTTTCCGGCATTCATCAACGCGATGCGGTCAGACAGCATCAGCGCTTCTTCCTGATCGTGCGTCACGTAAACGGCGGTCAGGCCGACTGTCTTCAGCAACTGGCGCAGCTCTAGCCGCATCTGCTCGCGCAGCTTGGCGTCCAGGTTCGATAAAGGCTCGTCGAGCAGCATGACGGCGGACCGGCGCACTAACGCGCGCGCGATCGCTACGCGTTGCTGCTGACCGCCCGACAGTTGGGTGGCACTGCGATCCGCGAAAGAGTCGAGCCCCACCATTTGCAGCGCTTCGGCGACGCGCTGCCGCACCTCGGCGGTGGGCAGCTGCGCCACTTCCAGCGGAAAGGCGACGTTCCCGCTGACCGTCATGTGAGGCCAGACCGCGTACGACTGGAATACCATCGAAATATCACGCATGTGGGTTCGGACCTCGACGCCGCTACTGCCGTTGAAGACCTCGTTATCGCCGATCGATATCGATCCTGATGAAGGCGACTCCAGGCCCGCGACACTGCGCAACGTCGATGTTTTTCCGCATCCACTCGGGCCGAGCAGCGTGACGAATTCGCCGGGCTCGACGCGCAGCGAAACGCCGCGCACCGATGGCTGCGTGGCGCCCGGATAAGTAAGCCACAAATCCTTTAACTCAACCACCGAACACCACGTCCTTCCGCGCCGACAATCGCTGCCAAACGATGGTGATCACCGTCATCACGATCACCAGCCAGACGCCGACGGCCGCTGCCTTCGATGGCTCACCGCCGGCCCAGTAGCTCCAAAGCTGCACCGCCAGGGTGACGTTTTCGTCGCCCTGCAGCAGCAATGCGGTGGACAGCTCCCGCATCACGTGGGCAACGACCCACACCCATGCACCGGCCAGCGCGGGCAGCAACAGCGGCAGAACGATTCGGCGCACGGTGGTTGCGGGCGATGCACCGCAGGTACGAGCGGCCTCATCGAGCTCCGGATGCAGTTGAATCAAGGACGCGCTCGCGGTGCGCGATGTAAACGAGAGATAGACCGTGACGTAAGCGATCACCAGAATCCACGCCGTTCCATAGACCGGTATGAAGCTCAGCGTCAGATAAACGTAGATCAGCGCCATGCCGATCATCGTGCCGGGGATCGCCAACGGCATGAACGACAATGTGTCGATCAGATTGCGCGCTTCCTGACCGAGCGATCTGGCGCGCAACACGGTCCATGCGACCAGCAAGGCCAGAGCGGTCACCAATGTCGCGCTCAGCATCGACACCCAGATCGAAGTCCATGCTGCCGCACCCACGCGCGGATTCGAAAGCACGGAAGAGTGTTGCGCCAATGTGAGTTTGCCCGCCATCTCCCAGCTGATCGCAGCGAGATAGGGCGTCAGGCTGGTCCACAGCAGCAGTCCGAGCGGCGCCAGCACCGCCAGAACGAAGTACAGCATCACCGCTGCGACTGCGAACGGCTTGAAACCTCCAAGCTTCAGCTGCCGCGGCCGAAAACCCTTGCCCGTCACGGTCACGAAGCGATTCGTCTGGCGTGTCATGCGCCGATAGCTCCATGCAAGCGCCAACAGCAGCACCAGAAAAGTCACGGCAATCGCCGCGATCTGCCCGTAGGCCGATGTGCCTCCGGACTGATCGGTCGCCAGATAGACGATGCGCGAAGACACGACGAACAATCCAACCGGCATGCCGAGCGTGCCCGGAACGTCGAACACCAGGAAGCCGACGATCAGCAGATAGGTCGCTGCGGCTACTAACGCGGGCGCGAGCAATGGAACGAAGATGCGCCGCACCATCTGCGGCCAGCGCGCGCCGCAGGTCATCGCCGCTTCTTCCAGCGCCGGATCCATGTTGCGAAACGCGTTGGAAAGAATCAGATACACCGAAGGCACCAGCGCGAGTGTCTCGACGAAGATCATTCCGCCCATCGAATAAATGTTGAACGGCGCCTGCGTCAATCCCAGCGCGTCTTTGAACAATTGATTGAACCAGCCGGTACGCGGACTGGCCAGCAGCACCCATCCCATTGCCAAAAGGAATGGCGGCAGCACCATCGGCAGCGCGATCATCACGCGCGCCGTGGCGCGAAAAGGCAGATCGGTTCTTTCGACCAGCCACGCGAGCACGCCCCCTACTGCGAGCGCGCACACGGTGCATCCGAGCGCAAACGTCAATGTGTTGCGCAGCAGTGTATAAAAGCCTGCGTCGCCGTAAACAAGATCGAAGTTCTGCAGGCTCCAGCCTGCGTCAAGCGGCAGGCCGGTGGGTTTGAAGCTCGATACCAGCAGCAGTGCCAGCGGCACTGCGACCAGATACAGCAGCAGCGCGAGTAAGCCGAACGAAAGCCAGGGAGCGCTGCGCAACGCTCCTTGACGCATCAACGTCCTGCCCCGGCCTCCAGCACTTTGTTGTAGTGCTCGCTCAGTGCGCCGAGTTCATCCGATTTTTCGGGCGGCCATTCGGACAATTTCTTCCCTATGATGAATTGCGCGGTCTTCGTTTTTTCGAGCAGCGGATTGCCGCGACCGGTGGCATCTTCATACGCGAGTGCGCCAGCCTCGGATCCCAGCCAGGCCAGCAGCACACGCGCTCCCTCCGGGTTGCGCGCATTCTTGCTGATGGCCGAATAGATGATGTGCATCGGAACGACGTCGAGCGCGCGCATCTTGATCGGCGCGCCGGCTTTCATCGGCGGCAATGTGGAGTGATAAAAGCCGATGCCGAGATCGACTTCGCCCGATCCGACCGCTTGCGCCAGTGGGAACGTGCTCTTGAACAGCATCGGCTTCAGCGCGACGTAGCGCTGCAACTGTTTCAGCGCAGTGTCCGGGCCTTGCGTGGCCGCCAGCTGCGAAAACGCGGCAGCGCGAACCCACGAGCCCATGCGGTTGGTCCACTTCGGGCTCAGCACTTCTTCCCACGTCTTCGGTGCTTCGGCGTCGCTGACCTTGTTCGTGTTCCATAACACGACGTAGACGGAGGCGGCGGTCGCCATGATGTACGGGCTCGGAGTGAGCGCCTTGGGCACGCCCAGCGCAGCCCAGTTGACGCTTTCGAGATAGCCGCGCTCCTTCAGCTGCCACGTGTGATCAGCGCCGCCGGTCAGAACGTCACCGGTATAGCCGCGCGCCTGCATTTCCTGCACGCCGCGCACCGCCAGCTCGTTACCGCCGATCAGGCGCGTGTGCCTGACCTTGACTCCCGGATATTTTTTATTGAAAGCGCTGAGGACCTTGTCGATCTGTTCCGAAGGCGAGCTTTCGTACCAGGTGACAGGAGGCTTACCCTCAGCGGTTTTTGCCAGCTCGGTCAATGATTGGGCTGCTACCTGACCGATGCATGCCAAGGCAAAAGCCGCAACTGTGATTCGCTTCATTTTTGTCTCCAAGCCTACTGAGCTTTCCGTAAATGGATTTACTGCTGATATCTCCCCTCGCCCGCTCGCGGGAGAGGGGGCGGGGGTGAGGGGATTGAGCGTTCACTTTGTCAATCATTTTCTTAACGATCAATAAGTTTCCGGCCACGCTTCCAGTAAATCGACAGGATCGCCGTAATGCGCTGCCATCTCGACTACCGGCGGCGCGCGCAGCGCGTTCAGGAATCCTTCGTCAATCAACATTGCATCGCCGGCAGTGACGGTCGTGTCGAACGAAACAAGATCCATGTGAATCGGCGGCTCTTCCCATTCGGGCATCACCTTGCGAATGTGGTCAGACGGCTTGGCCAGATCGATGCCGAAGTGCAGGGCGCCGGGCGAGTTCGAGCCGGCTGGATAGATCACCTTGCGCGGCGCCTTCGGATTGAATCCGCAACCGAGCTCGATCAACTGACCCCCGACCAGCATGTCGCGCAGGATCTCGGCTTCATGACCTTCGCCTTCGACGGCAACGATGCGGTCAGAGGCAAAACGGACGCCGATGCGCGAGGAAAAAGGCCGGGGAAAGCCCACGGCCCAATGAGGGAACACTACGCCGTTCATGTCAACGACGACATTCGGGTCATCCTTGACCGAGGTGCGATCGTAAAGATTCGGCCCGTGCGTCGGCAGGTAGTGGATATACGAACCCGGTTCTTCGGGTGTCATCCTGCCGCGCCAACGATTCGACGCCAGTTGCGCGTCGCGCATCGCTGCGGTAAACGGAATCGCGAAATCGGTCCCGCGCGGATCGCTGAACTTCAGTTCGAAGTTCTTGCCCTGCGGATACAAGGCCGCCGTCTGGCGTATCAACTCGCCCACGATCTCGATCGGGAAGCGCGCTTGCGCCGTATGCAGCAGCTTGATGTCGCGAAAGTACGTGATCTTGACCCAGCGCTGCCCTTGCTTGCGCAAGCCGATGCAAAACGGATCGATGATCGAGCAAAACCAGGTCGATACGACAAACGTTGCGTTTGCCAGGATCGGTCGCACTTCTTCCGGGATCGTCGCGTGTTGCGAGGTGTCCGATACGATCACCCACGGCTTGACGCCACGCGCACGAGCCACCCCGCAGATGGCTGCGATGACTTGCGGGTCGAGCTTGCGATCGGCCAGAAACACCATTCGATCATCTGGACGCACGGCGAACGTCTTGAAGAAGTTCTCCAGCGCTTCGAAGTGAAGGCCGGTCAACACGGTCGGCAGCGTCGAATCTTCGGGGACTCCCTGACCGGCGAAATTTTCTTGGCTCATGTGGCACTCTTCACGTCGCGCTCGATATCGTCGGGTTCGAAGAACACCCAGTGCGCCGCCGGAAACGCGGCCTGCAGCGACGCCTCGACTGCGTTGATCGCTGCAATCAACTCCACGGCGCCCGCCATCGGCGTCATTTTGGCCCGCACTGCCACGATCACCTTATCGCCCCATTGCAAAGTGATGATGCGCATCACGCGCTCGACCTCGGAACGAGCGGTGATGTGATCCTCGATTGCCTTGCGCAGCGCCGGTTCCGCCGATTCGCCGACGATCATGCTCTTGATCTCCCACATGATCACAACGGCGACAATCACCAGCAGTACGCCGACCGCAATCGATCCCAGTGCATCAAACAGCGGATTGCCCGTCCACATCGCGAGCAGCACCGCTATGAACGCGAACACCAGACCGCCGAGCGCGGCAATATCTTCGCCCGCCACTACCATCAGTTCCGATTGGCGCGTTTCACGAAACCAGCGCCAGAAGCTGCGGCCGGCCTGCACCTTGCGGATTTCGCGCATCGCGCCCCACAGAGATACCGCTTCAAGCCCAATTGCGATCGCAAGCACGATCAGCGCAATGCCGGCGTTACGCAGCGGCTCCGACGCGGTGAGACGGTGATAGCCTTCGTAAATCGAGAACAGCCCGCCGACGAAGAACAGCAGGATCGCGACCATCATCGACCAGAAGTAGACGACTCTTTGCTGGCCAAGTGGATGCTCTTCGGACTCTGGCGCTTTGGCCTGGCGCATACCGAGCAGCAGCAGGAGCTGATTCGCAGCGTCAGCCACCGAGTGAATTGCCTCAGCGAGCATCGCTCCGGAGCCGGTGTAAAACGCGGCGCCGAACTTGGTAACAGCGATGCCGCTATTGGCGCCGAGCGCAAAAAGAATCGCGCGAGTGCTGTTCGCTGCCATCGTTCGTCCCGATTACGGCTTTATCGCGATGAGTTCAACTTCGAACTGCAGCGTCGCGTTCGGCGGAATCTGTCCACCGCCGGCGCCCTTCTCGCCGTAGGCGAGCGATGGCGGACACGTCAGCTTGGCCTTGCCGCCCACCTTCATTTTCTGCAGGCCCTCGGTCCAGCACTTGATCACACGATTGAGGGGAAACTCCGTGGGCTCCCCGCGCTTGTAGGAACTGTCGAATTCCTTGCCGTCCGGAAACATTCCGCGATAGTGCACGCGCACGATATCGGTCTCCTTTGGGCTGGGGCCGGCGCCCTCGGTCAGCGCTCGATAAACCATACCCGACTGCGTCTTGACCGCACCTTTTTCCGCTGCGGCTTTTTCGATAACGTCGCCTTGGGCTAAGGCCGCCGATACACTGCCCGCAAGGGCGATCGGGATTAACTTCTTGATCATGGTGTTCCCTCAGTGTGGATAGCAAGCCGGATGCTAGCCTGTCGATGACAAATTCCCAATCGATGCAAGATCTGTTTACCTCCGCTGCCGACGGCGTGCCGCTTGCCGAGCGGATGCGCCCGCGTTCGATCGACGACGTGGTGGGGCAGTCGCATTTACTGGGCCGAGGCAAGCCACTACGCGTTGCGTTCGAATCGGCGCGCCCGCACTCGATGATTCTGTGGGGCCCGCCGGGCGTCGGCAAAACCACGCTTGCGCGCCTGATGGCCGATGCGTTCGGCCTGAACTTCATCGCCATCTCTGCAGTGCTCGGTGGGGTGAAGGACATTCGAGAGGCGGTCGATCGGGCACAGGTCACGCGCGCGCAATCGGGCAAGGCCACCGTGGTGTTTGTGGACGAAGTGCATCGCTTCAACAAGGCACAGCAGGATGCCTTTCTGCCGCACGTGGAGTCGGGTCTATTTGTTTTTGTCGGCGCCACCACCGAGAACCCTTCGTTCGAAGTCATCGGGGCTCTTCTGTCACGGGCGGCGGTCTACGTGCTTCAGCCGCTATCGCGCGACGAACTCGAAACCCTGCTGCATCGCGCGCTGAAAAATGAAGGCGAGCTGCAAATACAAGAGCAGGCGCGCAGTATGTTGTTCGACCTCGCTGACGGAGATGCACGCCGTTTGTTGAATGCAATTGAGGTCGTGATTAACGCAGCGCGCGACAACAAATTGGCGTCGATCGACGGCGATTTCTTGCGCGACAGTCTGCCCGCAACGCTGCGCCGGTTCGACAAGGGCGGCGAAAATTTTTACGATCAGATTTCAGCACTGCACAAGTCGGTGCGCGGCTCCGATCCCGATGCTTCGCTGTATTGGATGGCGCGGATGTTCGACGGCGGCGTCGATCCGCGCTATGTCGCACGCCGCGCGATTCGAATGGCATCCGAAGACATCGGACTGGCCGATCCGCGCGCGCTCGAAGTGGCGCTTGCAGCAGCCGACACCTACGAGCGACTTGGATCACCCGAAGGCGAACTGGCGCTTGCCCAGGCGATTGTCTATCTGGCGTGTGCTCCGAAGTCAAATGCCGTGTATCGCGCGCTGGGTGCGGTACGCGCGTTTGTCCAGCAGGATGGCTCGCGACCCGTGCCGATGCACCTGCGCAATGCGCCAACTCGGCTGATGAAGGATCTTGGCTACGGCGAAGGCTACCGCTATGCGCACGACGAGGCGGGCGCGGTTGCAGCCGGGGAAACCTACCTGCCAGACGGCGTAGCCGCCCAGCAGTGGTACCAGCCGACCGACCGCGGCGTCGAGGCACGCATTGGCGAGCGCTTGGAAGAACTGCGGCGTTTGAGCAGCACGGCAATCGCGCGGTCGATGCGCGAAGCCAAGTAGCATTCTGCGATGCTCGATATCACGGTGTTGCGAAAGGATGTCGCGGGTGTCGCTGCCAGATTGAAGGCGCGCGGTTACTCGTTCGACGTTGCCTGGTTCAGCGCGCTTGAAGCCGAGCGCAAAGCGGTACAAACGAGAACCGAGGAATTGCAGGCGCGGCGCAACGCGCTTTCCAAACAGGTCGGTGAGCTCAAGGCAAAGGGACAAAGTGCCGACAGCGTGTTGGCCGAGGTCGGCTCGATCCCGGATCAGGTCAAAGCGCTCGCAGCGCAGCTCGCCGACATTCAGCAGCGAATGAATCAGTGGCTTCTTGAGATTCCCAACCTGACGCACGAATCGGTGCCGGCGGGCGCGTCGGCAGAAGACAACGTCGAGGTGCGCCGCTGGGGCACGCCTCGGCAATTTTCGTTTGACGCGAAAGATCACGTCGACGTCGGCACACCCTTGGGCCTTGATTTCGACACGGCTGCGAAATTGTCGGGATCGAGGTTTGTGATGCTGCGCGGACCGCTGGCTCGGCTGCAGCGCGCACTTGCTCAGTTCATGCTCGACATGCAGACGCGCGAACATGGATACACAGAGTGCTACACGCCGTACATCGTCAACGCGGATTGCCTGATCGGCACGACACAGTTGCCCAAGTTTCGCGACGACATGTTCTGGGTGACCAAGGGAGGTGGCGAGGACAAGGAAGAGATGTACCTGATATCGACCTCAGAGATCTCGTTGACCAACACGGTGCGCAATGAAATTCTGAAGGAGTCGGATCTGCCGGTGAAGCTGACTGCGCACACGCCCTGTTTTCGCTCCGAAGCGGGAAGTTATGGCAAGGACACGCGCGGCATGATCCGCAACCATCAATTCGAGAAAGTCGAATTGGTGCAGATTGCGCACCCGTCCACGTCGTACGTCGCGCATGAGCAGCTCGTTGGCCACGCAGAAGCGGTCCTGCAGAAGCTCGAACTACCCTATCGCGTGATGCTGCTGTGCGCCGGGGATACGGGTTTCGGCTCAGCCAAAACGTACGATCTTGAAGTCTGGCTGCCAGGGCAGAGCGCATACCGCGAGATTTCGTCCTGCTCGAATTTCGAGGCGTTCCAGGCGCGGCGTATGCAGGCGCGCTTCCGCAACGCACAGGGCAAAACCGAGTTCGTACACACGTTAAATGGCTCGGGACTTGCGGTGGGCCGTACGCTGGTTGCGGTGCTCGAGAACTATCAGGAAGCGGACGGCAGTGTGGTGGTGCCCACCGCACTGCGTCCCTACGTCGACGGAGCCGCAATCTTGCGACCGGTGTAGAACATCGCGCGGATATACTTCGCCGCTCGCGGCGCACCGGAGAGGTGGCAGAGTGGTCGAATGCGCCGCGCAATCACTTGCTGCGCGGCATCGCGTTCTCCAAGAACCGACACGGTCGCTTCCGCTACTATCCGTGTCAGTAGATCCGTTCCAATCCTCCCGGCAAGTACCCCAGAAGGTTACCGCGTCGCCAACTCGTACTGGCGAGAAGTCGGAACAAGAACGAGGGAAGGAGCCCCGCTTCCCTTCACCCGGGTTCTCCGGTGCTCGGTTATTCGTTCGAAGGGTACTTCACCTGCCAGGAGAATCAACGTGGCCGTAGCTGTCGAGCGAATCCATCACCGGGCGCTTCATCCCGTCCATGCGTTCCTTCTTGCGGCAACGGCGCCGCTGTTCCTTGGCACCCTGCTTGCCGACACTGCATATTGGTCGACCTATCAGGTGCAGTGGACCAATTTCTCCTCCTGGCTGAACCTCGGTGGGCTTCTGTTCGGTGGCCTGACGCTGCTGTTTGCGCTCTTCGGCCTGCGCCATTCCTCGCGGCGCAGGGGGCGTTATCTTGCTTACGTCCTGCTGGTGCTGGCGATGTGGGTGCTGGCATTCTTCAATGCGCTGGTCCACGTCAAGGATGCGTGGGCAGCAATGCCCGAAGGCCTCGTGCTTTCAGTGATCGTGGCCCTGTTCGCATGTGCTGCGTCCTGGCTCGGCTTCTCCAGCCTGCACACGGGAGGCACGGCATGAAGGCCTCGAAAGCGTGGGTGGTCCTGGCTCTGTCCACGCTGCTGGTGGCCTGCGGCACTGACCCGGAGCCCTTGCAGTACGGCGCCGAGCCAGTGCTCCCCGAACCCCAGCGCGGCCTGCTTCCGGGCATCAATATCGC
>Ga0136614_10000624_pt1 | contig 18440 bp, 17 predicted proteins | sample AntDrymUQ2792106_2_FD_106643 | JGI IMG/M metagenome (GOLD analysis project Ga0136614, IMG submission 106643) | Polar desert sand microbial communities from Dry Valleys, Antarctica - metaG UQ279 (21.06) | ecosystem: Environmental > Terrestrial > Soil > Desert | place: Antarctica: Dry Valley... | reverse complement strand
GACGCTTGAACCCGGCGACCTGATCGCCACTGGCACGCCGGCGGGCGTCGGCCCCCTCGCGGACGGCGACGTGGTCGAGGTCGAGGTCAAGGGCATCGGGACACTGTGCAACGGTGTCCGTGCGCATAATAAGGGATGAAGGATGAGGGATGAATTCAGGAAGACAGAATACAGAATACGGAATACAGAACACGAACCATCGCAGAGCAGGGGCGGCTTGTTTCCGGCTGTGTGCCGTGTGCTGTATTCCGTATTCCAGCTTTTATTCATCCCTCATCCCTCATCCCTCATCCCTTCAAGAGTCCCTATCAATGTTATGAGCACGCTGGAAGATACGGTCGTCACCGCGGAAGGGTTGACGAAGATTTACGGGACGCGACTCGCCGTCGATCACATCGACTTTGCGGTGCGGCGCGGTGAAGCCTTCGGACTGCTCGGCCCGAACGGTGCCGGCAAATCGACGACGATGCGGATGATCGCCTGCCGCACGCCGCTGACCGCCGGCGAACTCCGCGTCGAAGGGTTCGACGTGCGCCGCGACGCGCGGCGCGTCCGCTCGTTGATCGGCGTCGTCCCGCAGGAGAACAATCTCGACCCGGACATCACCGTCCGGCAGAACCTTCTCGTCTACGCCCGCTACTATCAGATGACACGCGGACGCGCACGCGCACGCACCGACGAACTGCTTCGCTTTGTCGGTCTTGAACGGCGTGCCGAGGCGCGCGTCGAACAGCTTTCAGGAGGGATGAAGCGGCGTCTGATGATCGCACGCGCGCTGCTGCACGAGCCGCGCATGCTCGTGCTCGACGAGCCAACCACCGGACTCGACCCGCAGGTGCGCCAGGAAATATGGCAGCGTCTCGAAGAACTGCGCCGGCACACGGGACTCACGATTCTTCTCTCGACGCACTACATGGATGAAGCGGAGCGTCTGTGTGACCGCCTCTTGATTGTCGCCCGCGGGCGGATTCGCGCGGAGGGCGCGCCGCAGGCATTGATCGCGCAGCAAGTCGCCGCCTACACGCTCGAAGCGCGGGACGCAGATGGTCTCTCGCTCCAAACATTTGACCGCAACGCACCGGTGCGCGCGGTCGAACGCGCCGGCGCACATCTCTACTTCGGCGAAACGCCGGAACAACTGATGCCTCTGATGAAATTTTACGAAGGTCGCCGCGTGCTGCTTCGCCCGTCAAATCTGGAGGACGTGTTTCTCGACACCGTGGGCGGCGAAGGCTTGGAAGGAGACGAGACTTTTGCCGAATGAAACGACGAGCGGCGAACCACTTCGCATCGAGGTGCAGGCGCGCAAGTACGACGGGCGCGTGCATCGACGCTGGCCGGCAACCGTCGTCAGTCAGGCCGGCACGCTCCTGGTGCTCGACGCCGCGTTCGCTGAAGAAATTCGCCACCCGCTGCTCGGCACGATTCTTCCCGGCACACTCAGCACAGAGTATTACTGGACCGACCGCTGGTACAACGTCTTCCGCTTTTGCGAACCGACCGGCGCGTTGCGCAATTACTATTGCAACGTCAACACGCCCGCCATCTTCGACGGGCACACGCTCAGTTTTACAGACCTCGATATCGACGTGCTGATCGCGCCCGACTTTTCATTCCGCGTCCTCGATGAAGAAGAGTTTCAAGTCAACTCGCAACGCTACGGTTACCCGCCGGAACTCGCGCGGCGCGCGCACTCTGCGCTCGATGAATTGATCGCGCTCATCGAAAGCAGACAGTTTCCTTTTACCGAAATCGAACAAGCAAATCGACGTTTACAATAATGCCGATAAGTTTTGACCTTGAATCTCGAAGAACACGACGCCGTTGATGCAGTCCTCCGTCACACATGACCTGACACGCGACGAGTCCTCCGCTTCGCGCACTCGACAGGAGCCGCCACCGAACGCGCGCGCCTGGCTGGCCATCGCGCGCGTTAACCTGCGTGATGTGCGCGCCGTCTGGTTGAGACATCTGGAAGTTTATCTGCGCCTGTGGAAGATGGAATTGGCCGCGCCGCTGATCGAGCCGTTCTTTATGATCTTCGCGTTCGGGTGGGGCATCGGTTCGCTGATCGGTTCGACAGTCACGGGACTGCCCTATCTGTCATTCGTCGGAGCGGGCGTGCTGGCGTTCACGGTCATCTCGCGCTCTCTGTTCGAGACGACATACGGCTCTTACTTTCGGATGGTCTACCAATCGACCTTCGACGCGATTCTCGCCACGCCGGTCGATGTCGAATCGCTGGCGTTCGCCGAAATCTGCTGGGCGACGACGAAGGCTCTGATCGACTCCTTCATCATCCTGTTAGTGCTCTACTTTTTCGGCGCGGCGACTTCCCCACTCGCGGTGTTCGCGCCGTTGCCACTCTTGTTAGCCTGCTTCTTCGCCGCCGCGCTGTCACTCGCCATCACCGCGCATATCCACGACATCGATTCGTACAACCTCTATCTGAACCTCTACTTCTCGGCGATTTTCCTCTGCGGCGTGTGGTTCCCCGTCGAGGTGCTGCCGGCGGCGCTCCAGTGGGTCGCGTGGGCGATTCCTCTGACGAGCGCGATTGACATCGCCCGCGCATTACTGACGGGCACGCTGCGCACGCATCACGCTTACGAAGTCGTCTACTTGTTGGCCACTGCGTTCATCTCTACCGAGTGGGCGCTACGCTCTCTGCGCCGCCGGATGGTGGCCTAACTCTTTAGCGCGGCAACCGCAACGAAAAGGTGAACTTGCAAACACCTCCCCGATCAGACATGCTTCCGACGCGCCATCAATCACATCAGGCAATCGCGGATTGACTTTCAGCTTTGCCTTTTTACTTTTGCCTTACTGCAAAGGTTACGTGCCGTCAGAGACTCTATGACATCGACACCGGAACAATTCGTCAACCACCAAAATAAACTCGACCGGCTGCGAGAGCGCCGGCAGGACGCGACGCGCGGCGGCGGCCCGGAGCGCGTCGCCAAGCAGCACGCCGACGGTAAGCTGACCGCACGCGAGCGCGTCGAATTCTTGCTCGACGAACACACGTTCGAGGAGTTCGACCAATTCGTCGTCCACCGCTCGCGCGACTTCGGACTCGAACGACAGCTCTACCCCGGCGACGGCGTGGTGACCGGGCACGGCCTCGTCGACGGGCGGCGCGTGTTCGTCTTCGCGCAGGACTTCACCGTCTTCGGCGGCTCGCTGTCCGAAACGCACGCCGCAAAGATTTGCAAGGTGTTGGACATGGCGATGAAAGTCGGCGCGCCCGTCGTCGGCCTCAACGATTCGGGCGGCGCGCGGATTCAGGAGGGCGTCGTCAGCCTCGGCGGCTACGCCGACATCTTCCTGCGCAACACGCTCGCCTCGGGCGTCGTGCCGCAGATCAGTTGCATGATGGGGCCGTGTGCCGGCGGCGCCGTCTACAGCCCGGCGATCACAGACTTTAACGTGATGGTCAGGAACACTTCCTACATGTTCATCACCGGCCCGGAAGTCATCAAGACGGTAACGCACGAAGACGTCTCAAAGGAGACGCTCGGCGGGGCCGACACGCACAACCGCATCTCCGGCGTCGCCCACTTCGCCGCCGACTCAGACCAGCACGCGCTTCAGATCGTGCGGGAATTGCTATCATTCATTCCCTCGAATAACGCCGATGACCCGCCGCGTCAACCGACTTCTGATTCGTCCGACCGTATTGAGCCGGGTCTTAACACACTGGTGCCGGAAGCCTCGAATCAACCTTATGACATTCGGGACGTGATTCACGCGGTCGTCGACGAGCGGTACTTCTTCGAGGTCCACGAACTCTACGCGCCCAATATCGTCGTCGGGTTCGCGCGGCTCGGCGGGCAAAGCGTCGGCATCGTCGCCAACCAGCCGGCGTTCCTGGCGGGCGTGCTCGACATCGACGCTTCCGTCAAGGCCGCGCGCTTCGTACGGTTCTGTGATTGCTTCAACATCCCTCTGATCGTCTTTGAAGATGTGCCCGGCTTTCTGCCCGGCGTGCGCCAGGAACATGGCGGCATCATTCGACACGGCGCGAAACTGCTCTATGCCTTCGCCGAAGCGACCGTCCCGAAGATCAACATCATCACACGCAAAGCCTACGGCGGCGCTTACTGCGTGATGGCTTCAAAGCACATCCGCACCGACATCAACTTCGCCTGGCCGACCGCCGAAATCGCGGTGATGGGGGCCGAGGGAGCCGTCGGCGTGCTCTACCGCCGTGAGATCGGCGAGGCCACGGATCAGCTTGAGGCGCGGCGCGCGCTCGTCTCCGAGTTCGAGGAGAAGTTCGCGAACCCCTACGTCGCCGCCGAGCGCGGCTTCATCGACGAGATCATCGAACCCGCCGACACCCGCCCGAAGCTGATTCGCGCCTTATCACTGCTCGCCAATAAACGCGACACCAACCCACCGAGGAAACACGGCAACATCCCGCTCTGACATCTGTTAAAGGTGACAAGTGACAGGTGACAAGTGACAGGAAGGTCAATGTTGATGCCGGGTGGTGCAGTCTTTCAACAACAGGTTCACTGATGTGGCCCGGCAGCAGGTTAGTACCGTAGCAGTGCGATGCCGGCTGGCCTCTCTTGTTACCTGTCACCTGTCACTTATCACTTTTGAAAAACAGCGAGGCCGGAGGAACTTGGATATCCCCCGGCCTGTCTCCCCTGCACAACTGATGTTGATTGTTACGCCGCGCGTTGCGCCGCCGCCGGCTTGTCCTTTTCGCGCAGCAATTCAAGCGCCTTTTTAAGCTGCACGTCTTCGCTCGGCGGCTTCGGCGAAGCTGTTGCTTCCGGTGCGACCTCGCGCTTGTCGGGCGTGGTTCCGGGCCGCGCAATCGCATCGTCGTCGTTGCCGGTCAAGTCGTCCGGGTCAATCGCCTCGGCCAACTCGGGACGTTTCACCTCGACGGACGGCGAGACGCCGGTGGCGAGAAATGGTTTACCGCTCGTCGAAGCCCATTTGACCGTTGTCAGCAACAGCCCGTCGCCGCCGCGGAGCGTGAATAACTGCTGCTCGGCCCCTGCGCCGAAGCTCTTTTCGCCAACCACATCGCCGCGCTTACGCTCGATAAATGCGGAAGCGATCACTTCCGCCGCGCCGGCAGTGCCGCGGTCGATCAGCACCGAGGTGGCGCCGTCAAAGATCGTCTCCTTCGGATCGGCGGTGTACGTCTTCAGGGTCTTGTTACCGCGCGCGACCGTCTGCGCCAGAGCACCGTCGCGGATGAAGAAGTTGGCGACCCGCACCGCCTCCGCCAGCGACCCGCCGGCCACGCCGCGTAGATCGAGAATCAACTTCTGCGCGCCCTGCTTCTGTGCTTCCAGCACGCGCGCGCGAATGTCTTCGGATTCACCGTCGGTCAGACTGTTAACGCGGACGACGCCGATGCGCCCCGCTTCCATCCGCACTTCCGCTGCCGGAACGGCGACGGCGCCGCGCTTCACCGTCAATGTCAGCGGGCGCGTGCCGGAGCGCAAAATTCGGAGTTTGACTTCGGACCCCGGCGCGCCGTTTAGGAACTGCCGCGCATCGTACAGAGAAATGTCGCGCGTCGCTTTGTTGTCGATGTATTCGATGATGTCGCCCGCCAGCACCCCGGCCTGCTCCGCGGGGCCTCGCTTGACCGGCGCGATGACGTACAGGTAGGAAGCGAATTGTGAAAGCTCGGCGCCGATGCTGACAAGGTTTGCGTCCGGGTGCGCACGATAGCCCCGCACCTGCTCTGCCGTCAGATATGTCGAATACGGATCGAGACCGTAGGCCAACCCACGCAGCGCGCCCGAACGGACTTTGTTCAAATCCGGCTCGTCGACATAGTCTTGTTGAATGTGCTGTAACACACTTTCGAAAATGCGCAGTTGCTGACCCGGATCGTTCTGCTGTTGCTGCGCGTGCATCGACATCCACCCGCCGACGACGGCGTACAACGCCAGCGTGGCCGAGAAAACGACGAGAATAAATTTGCTTCGAAATGACATTAATTCTCCTCTGAAGGCGTCTCTTGCGCGACGTATCGGAGTGGCCGATAAAACACTCTGGCGCCTCACAATGAAGCGCTTTCGGATCATACAGTAGCCCCGAGACGGCGTGCAAGCGACCCTCTGATGGTACTCGCCGAAGGGCTTGCGCTATACTCGCGGGATGTCCCCACGAATGTTTTTATGACGAGTAACCCCCTGACGCCCGATGAGCAAACTGACGTGAGTCAGCCGACAGGACGGCTCTTGTCAATCGACCTCGGTACGAAGCGGGTCGGCGTCGCCCTCTCTGACGAACTCCGTCTGACAGCGCGCCCACTCCCGTTTCTTCACCGCGCCAACTGGAAGAAGTTGCTACGCGAGATTGCCGAGTTGCGTGAACGCTTTGACGCGCAAATGGTGGTCGTCGGTTTGCCGCTTAATATGGACGGCACGGAAGGCGCCGCCGCGTATGAATCCCGGCGCATCGCACGCAACCTCGAACTGTCGCTCGGCGTGCCCGTGCAGTTGCAGGATGAACGGCTGACCTCGCACGCGGCGGAGATGAAACTTCGTCGATCCGGCGTCAAACCAGAACACATCGCGGCGCGCGTCGACAGCGAAGCAGCGGCGCTGATTCTGCTCGATTACATTAGCGAGCACGGAACGCAACTGTCAGAAAACTTTTCAGACGATAGAGCGATTTTTGATTGAATGGACGGTCAGTTTAGAGGCGGGCTGTGCCCCCCCCCGCTCGTTGAGCCGGCGGGCACAGCCCGCCTCTAAACGGCACTCGGATTTTATCCCGTATACGCAATCTGAATCCGCTCTAAGTAGACGTGGCGATTCTGTCACCGTGTGCCTGCGCGTGTCCGACCGTTCGACGTATGATTCTAACGCTCGAGAAATCAAGCTATTGCCATGATGAAGATTCTACGTGCGATTCTTATTTCAGTCCTTTTGTTATTAATCGCGGCCGGGGGCTTCTCGTTCTGGCTCTATCGAGAACTGAGGCGGCCAATTGCACACCAACAGGCCGAACAGTTTATAGAGATTCCGCGCGGTTCATCGCCGGCTGAGACCTTGGAGCGTCTGGCCTCCGTCGGCATTATCAGCCGCGCCTGGCCGCTACACCTGTACCTGCGTGCGAGCGGTGCCGGTGCCCAACTGAAAGCCGGCGAGTACCGATTCCCTTCACCCATCTCGCCGCTCGGCGTGGCTCGCAAACTCGAAGAAGGTCAGCAGCGCCTCAACCGTTTCACCGTCATCGAGGGTTGGACACGTTGGGATGTCGCGGCGGCATTGGTTCGCGTGCCGGAGTTTCAGCTTGCCAGCGCCGACGAAGCGCTCGAACTGATGAACGACACTGCCTCCGTCAAAGACATCGACCCCGAAGCGCAGAATCTCGAAGGCTATCTCTACCCGGACACATACACCTTTCCGCCACAAACGACCGCGCCGGAGGTGATTAAGATGATGGTGCGCCGGTTCCGTCAGGTGTGGCGTGAAAAGATCGCCGAGCACGCGCCCGACGCCCCCGGACAGACTCCGCGCCAGGTCGTGACCATCGCGTCGCTTATCGAGACCGAGGCGAAATTACCGGAGGAGCGACCACTCATCTCCTCCGTGATTCATAATCGTCTGAGGCTCGGCATCCCACTCGGCATTGATTCGACGATCATCTATGCCGCGAAACTGGCCGGCAAGTGGAAAAATGACGGGAAGGTTTACCAAAGCGACCTTGACCGGTCTTCGCCGTACAACACACGGAAGGTGAACGGACTGCCGCCGGGTCCGTTGGCTTCGCCCGGTGAGAAATCATTGGAAGCCGCACTCAACCCGGCTGCGACCGACTATCTCTATTATGTCCGCGAGCCTTCGCGCAACGACGGCGCTCATAATTTTTATAGCAACGAAACTGATTTCGAGAAGGGCGTCCAATCGCTGCGTCAATGGGAACGCACGCGCGACGATACGAGCGCCGGCAACGCGGACGTCGGCAACGCGAACGTCGGGACGGTCGTCCAACCTTAAGATTGGTGATGAACTCAAAATTGATGCTGGTGGCCGGCACATGCCGCGATGCACGAAGCGAGACTTTCACCGATTAAATCTTGAATTCGCGTGTTTCATGTTCTATGCTCGCGGCCTAATTCCCCCCAAGTCCACTTGAACAAAATAATTATGACCGGCGGTGGTCAGAAAGTATTTCCATGAAAAAGATTTTCGCGACTCTCACCTTAACGATACTGACGGCCCTGAACGCTTTCGCGCAGGGTAAAGGTGTCGATCAACAGAACGACCGCATCCGTGACGGAAGCAGCAACCGCGCCCCGGCGGCAAACGGTGCGAAGGTCAATACCGGTGCCGGGCGCGGCATTGATTTCGGGCGCGGGCGCACGCGCGAACTTCCGCTCGTCCCGAACCCATACCGTCTGACCGCGCGGAGGGACGCCGTACTTCAAGCCGTTTCTGAAGTGATGCGTGACAGCAAATTGATCCTCGACGAATCAGTTTCCAAGGCGGCGGAAGGCGTGCTTGTTTCGCAGCCTTACACCTTCGTGCGGGGCGCTGTCGTCGCGGAATCGGAGATCAGTCGGCTGGCCGAACTGCTTGACACGAACTCGCGCGGGTGGACACGCGGGCGTTACACACTGCTCGTCGAGGTGCAACCGATAGACGGTGCCTTCACCAATGTATCCGTCAATGCACGCATCGAAGGACGCACCGACGGTGCGTCCGGCGCCGAGTGGGTGTCGCTGCAAAGCAACGGCACTGCCGAGCAGGAATTCTTGTTGGCCCTGGTCGAGAAAATCACGGGAGCACCCCCGCCGGGGCGTGAGCAGTAGAAGAATTCTTTTGCTTAGACCATTCGGTATCAATACTTTAAACTCACTTCCCTCATGAATACGTTCAACTTCCACGCCCTTCAATGTCAGGGATGCGAGCATTGGGTAACTCGAATACACTTTGCCGAAGATGATTTTTTCACATTTTTCTCCTCATCTTCGACTTCAGGCGTTGACCAGATTGACGTTCATCGTCGTCATTGCCTTTGGCATTCCTCTGAGCGGCTGTCGGTTTGCGAATTCCAGTGCGTCGAAATCGCCAACCGAGCCTCCGCACACCTCACCGCCGCGTGATGAAATTGAATCTTTCGAAGCCCGGGTTTTGGAAGATGAGGCGATGCTTAAAGGTTCGCAGGCAATAATTGGCGGGGTTGTGCAAAACACTTCTGCCCGAAAACTTGAAGCACTTAAAGTAGAGCTTGAACTCAAGCGTCGGCGTGATGATAGCAGCGAGACTCGCGTGGTCGAATTAAGGCCTCAGAACCTGGCGCCCGGCGAGCAAGGCCGGTATGCGATCACTCTCGCTTCGCGTGAATGGGTTGCCGCGCGGGTCGCGCGACTCCTCGACGCGAACAACGCTGCCATCTCGTTTAAATCATCCCCCGGCGCGAAACGCCCGCTCGAACGTATTGGCGATGGAAAAATCGTGGTCGAGCCAGTCCCTCGCTCGAAGACAACCAGAGGCGCGGAAGAGTTTATTAACACACCCGACAATCCCAGCAAAATCCCTTGAGATTACAAATTGAAAAACTTCTCCGCATTTCACCGCTGAGTACGCGAGAGGGCGCGGAGAAATGAGAAACAGCATCATCAATCAAGTAAAAAGCTGGATGTGCTCGGCCTCCTCGGCGTACTCAGTGGTGAATGTATATGGTCTTCAGTCCTTAACTATTTTGCGTCGATCTCCCTCTGACTGACACTCCTTTAGGTAAATTATTAAGAGTCGGCGCATCGACATAAGCTCAAGTAATTTCTCGCCGACGCGAATTAAATATCTCACTGGCAGATTAGTTATCGTCATTGAGAGATGATTCGTCATGAGTGCTGTTACATACTGGCTTACCCCTTCTATGGCTCTTATCCCGAATTATTCAGTGGCATCCGACAGATCAGGTCGGACATTGAATCGCCATTCCAAAAAACAATTCTCGACTCAAACTGCATCCAACTGCTTTGAGCTTGCGACTCATCTCCATTAAACTTCAAACGAATTCGTTGGGAGCTAATTTCTTTAGTCGAATCTCAAGTATTGCCAAGATCGACACGGATCATCTTATGGCTTGTTTCTATCTGCTAATGTTACTTATCTTGTTGCTGTCCCCGGCAACAGCTTTTGCTCAGCAGAACGATGGCCTATTGGCCCCTGGATTGAGGTCCGGCAAACGGGACGTGTCGCCGCTCGGTTCGCCGGAAGAGGAGATGCGTGGCCGCGTGGCGATCAAAGCCGCCGAAGAGGCTCACGAGGAAAGCACGGATCGAGCGCGTGAGGCGGCGCAACTGGCCGCTGACATCCGAACCGCTTTCGAGCGCAACCAAAAACTTGCCGCAGATGATTTGAAGAAACTTGAGCGACTGGAGAAGCTGACGCGCAAAGTGCGTGGGCACGTCGGAGGCTCGGAGGATCAAGACCTGCCCGTCGACCTGCCCCGCGAACTCGACGTGGCCACCGCGAAACTGGCGGAGATGGCCGACCTGCTGCAAAAGAACGTCGAAAAGACTTCACGCCACGTCATCGCGGTCTCGGTGATTGATACCGCGAATGAAATGCTCGACCTGATCCGTCACATCCGTAGTATGAAGCCGTAATGAGTTCATCGACCCGCTCAATTGCGCCCGCCCTCTTACCGACGCGCCCTTCACTCCTTCTCGCCGGCACGGTCTTATGCGTAGCAATTTTGTTGTCACACGATTTCGTCGCGCCTGCCCGACACCAGGATGACGAGGTGGTGCGCGTCAGTGCCGACCTCGTCGTGCTGAACGTGACCGTCACCGATGCCGCCGGCAAATACGTCCACCGAGTTCCGCGCTCTGTCTTCACGGTTTTTGAGGACGAAAGCGAGCAGAAGATTGCGACGTTCAGCGCCGAAGAGACGCCGTTCGCGGTGGCTCTGCTGCTCGACTCTTCGGGCAGCATGGAGGGGAGGATTTCGTTGGCCCGCGCGGCGGCGATCAATTTCCTCGACGGCATGCGCGCCGATGATGTCGCGGCAATCTATAACTTCGACACGAAAGTCGAGCAACTCCAGGATTTCTCGCCGGGCCGAGACCTTCCGCCCATCGCCTATGACGTGAAGGCCAAAGGGTGGACGGTACTGAACGATGCCATCGTCCGCGCCTCTCTCGATCTTTCACAGCGGCCTGAGAAGCGTCGGGCGATTGTCGTTCTTTCTGACGGCGCCGACACACGCAGCCGCGCGTCATCGGACAAGGCCCTCGCCAGCGCCCTCGCGGCCAACGCCACCATCTATACTGTCGACATGTCGCCGACCGATGCCTCAGCCGTACAAAAGCAGGCGTCGGCGGGGGCGCTCCGCAACTTCGCGGCGAAAAGCGGCGGGAGATTTGTCGCGACGCCCGGCGGCAAGTCCCTCAGTGAAGCGTTCGCTGGCATCGTCGGGGAGTTGCGCAACCAATACACCATCGGCTACCAACCGACGAATCGCGCGCATGACGGCCGTTGGCGAGCGGTGGAGGTACGGGTTGCGCGCCCCTCGCTCAATGCCCGGACTCGCCGCGGTTATCGTGCCCCGAAGTAGCCTGCTTACCCAATCTATCGACTCCCAGAATAGTCATTAAGGCAGGTCAATTTCTTCACTGATTACATCAAAGAGTCGCTTATAAACTCGTCGTGTTGCGAATCTTATCTTGATGTCGCTCGAATGCCAATTCGATCAAGCGGTCGAGCACTTGCGGAAAAGTCAGGCCTGACGCTGCCCACATTTTCGGGTAGCCGGATACTTCCGTCAGCCCCGGAATGGTGTTCAATTCGTTGATCAGAAGCTCGCCGTTGTCGCGCCGCACGAAAAAATCGACGCGCGCGAAGCCCGCCCCGTCGACTGATTTGAACGCGCGTTGCGCCATCTTCTGAATTCGCACCGCAAGCTGGTGAGGCAATTTTGCCGGGACGATGAATTCCACGTGGCCTGTGGAGGAATACTTTTCCGTGTAATCGAGAAACGCCGCCCGCTGGTCGAGCACGACGTACTCGCCCGGCAGACTCGCCAACGGCTCGTCGTTGCCGATCACGGCACACTCAATCTCGCGCGCGTCCAGGCCTTCCTCGACAATCACTTTGCGGTCATAGCGGGCCGCCAAGTCAATCGCCTCCTGAAGCGTGCGCCGGTCAACGGCCTTCGAGATGCCGACCGAGGAACCGAGGTTCGCGGGTTTGACGAAACAGGGGTAGCCGATCTCCTTCGCGACGCGCCGCAAGACCGGGCCGGGGTCGTGCTCCCACTCGCCACGTAGAAACCACAGGTATTTGCAGACCGGCAATCCGGCGTCACGGAACAGCGCCTTCATCACGACTTTGTCCATCCCGCAGCTCGAAGCCAGCACGCCGCACCCGACGTAAGGCACGCCGGCCATCTCCAGCAGGCCCTGAATCGTGCCGTCTTCTCCGTACGTCCCGTGCAGAACCGGGAAGACCACGTCGAGCATCAAAGGCGCTCTGGGATCTGCGCCGCTCAGTTTCACCAACCCTGTGTGCGACGGGTCGCCGATCAGTGCGACATCATCGCGCGACCCACCCGTGATATGTTTCGGCAATAACTGACGGGTCTCAGCCGGCAATAACTCCGCCGCTTCAGCCGGCGAAAGCCATTTCCCCGCTTTGCTGATCGCGATGGGGACGACCGTGTACCGCTCCGGATTCAATCCTTCGACGACCGCACGGGCCGAGCGCAGAGAGACTTCGTGTTCGCCGGAGCGTCCGCCGAAAACCATGCCGACAACGATTTTTTTGTTCATCTTTATAGCTCAGACAAAACTTTAAGTCGCGAATCCACCGTTCGCAGGCAAACGGCTTTTAGTCTTCGGCTTAGAGCTTCAGGGTTAAGAGGTTAGTTTAGAGAATCGTCTTGCCCAGCGCGGAAAGAATCAACTCCACGCCGAGTTGTGCAGTGCGGTTGTTGATGTCCAAAGCAGTATTAATTTCAACGACCTCGAAAGAGAGCATCCCGCCGGCTTCGGCAACTTTTTCCATCGCCAGATGCGCTTCGCGATAGGTCAGACCGCCGCGGACGACCGTCCCGGAGCCGGGCGCGTCGCCGGGGTCGAGCGCATCTACATCAAGCGTGACGTGATAGCCGGCCGGGGCTTTGGTGGCGATGGCGATGGCTTCGTCCATGCAGGCGCTCATTCCCCGCTCGTCGATCTCACGCATGGTGATAAAGCGCATCCCTAACCGACGGATCAACTCACGCTCGCCCACGTCGACATCGCGCGCGCCGATGTGTGCGCAGAAACGCGGATCAAGTTTAGGCGCGAACCCACCGATGTGGATTAGTTCGGGTACGCCGTAACCGAGCAGGCACGCGAGCGGCATCCCGTGAATGTTGCCGGTCGGCGAAGTCTCAGGCGTGTTCATATCGGCGTGCGCGTCGAACCACAAAAGTCCGATGGCCTGCTTCCTCTCATGATAAAAGGAGGCGACCCCTGACGCCGAGCCGACGGCGATTGAGTGGTCGCCGCCGAGCACCAATGGAATCTCGCCGTCACGCAGGATGCCCAGCACTTCACTACACAGTTGTTCACAGGCGGCGGTAATCTCACGCAGGTATTTGGTTTTGTCTGGCGGCGATGCGAGTTGCTTCGGACACTCCAGGCAGATGTCGCCGAGGTCGCGCACTTCATAGCCGAGTTGCGCGATGCGCTGGTTCAGACGCGCGACTCTCAGCACCGCCGGGCCGAGGTCGACGCCGGCGATGCTCGCCCCGAATCCACACGGTGCCCCGATAATGCTCACCTTGCGCCCGGCGCCAAGCAAGCGCCGGCCGCCGGTTGGTGTGGACTGGGTGGTCGGCGTGTGCTGAATAACCGTTTCGTTCATCAAAATTCACCGTGCGAGGCGGTTCGCCGTCACCCGCCCATGTTGATATTGAAGCCACCACCACCACCGCCCTGCGACGGAAAGAAGGGTTTCATCAATCCGGCGAAGGCCGCGAGGTTACGCGTCTGAATCAGGATTTCGCCCGGCCCGACGAACTCCGCCACGATCCCTTCCCCACTGACCATGCTGCGAAAGAAACCAGCCGCCGCACGGCGCAGAGTGTACTGCGTCGTTCCTTCCCACGCGACCAGGTGCCCTGTATCGACGACATAACGCTCGCCCGACTCCAGACGCTTACGGTGGATCGCGCCGAACGAAGAGACCATCAACACGCCGGTGCCGCTCACCTGCAGCACGAACAGTCCCTCGCCGCCGAAGAAACTTTTCGCGCCGCCCCAGCGCGTGTCGATGACCAGCCCGGCATCGCCCGCGAGGTACGAACTCGACTGCACAAAGAAGATTTGATTGCCCATCTCGATGGCCGCGATGTCGCCGGGGCCGCCGGGAGCGAGCGTCACTTCACCTGGGCCGCCGCGCGCCGTGAATGTCGAGACGAACGCCGACTCGCCGCCCGCCGCACGTTTCAGTGCGCCGAACAGCCCGCCTTTCATCTGCGACTGCAACTCGACGTTGGCCGACATCGAGACCATCGCACCCGCCTCGGCCTGAATCGATTGCTCGGATTGCAATTTGATGACGGCGAGTGCGAACGACGGCTGGTGCAAGACTTCGTAGCTGTAGCCGCGCCCCTGACCGCGCGCGTCCGGGTCGATCTGAATGCCATGCCCGGACGGGGCGGCGGCATTCATCGGTTGGGAAACGGTGTTCGTTGGTTGAGCGGCAGCGTCGTTGACGCGCGTCCCGCACGCGCCGCAAAAAGTCGCGCCGCTGATTAAGCCGGCGCCGCAGTTCTGACAGTTCATATCTTGACTCCCTTTGACTTGTTGATGATCAGACGTACCGCCTCCTCCGGCGTGCCGGCGAAATCGAGCAACGCGACATCCTCCGCAGAGACGACCAGATTCTTTCGCCACGCCTCGACCACCGGCGGCCAACAATCGCCGAGCAGCACCAGAGGGCGCGGCCCGATGACGCCGGTCTGGACTTTGTTCCACACGAGAGATAACTCCGTCACCGTCCCCATTCCGCCGCGCAGCACGACGAAGCCGACCGAGCGCGTAATCAGATTTTGCAGTCGCTCATAAAAGTGCGAGGTCGCGACTTTATCAGTCAGATAGCGGTTCGGCTCCGATTTGAACTGATTCATCACGATGCCGAGCACGCGCCCGCCGCGCTCGCGCGCCCCGCGACTGGCCGCCTCCATCACGCCGAGGTAGCCGCCCGTACAGATCGTGAACCCAGACTCGGCGAGCATCTGCCCGACGCGGCGCGCCTGTCGGTACTCTTCGCGATCCTCCGAGCACCGCGACCCGCCGAAGATCGTAACGATTCGTTCCGGGGTCGCGCCCGATACCCGACCCATTTGTGAATTAGCGACCATTATTGTTTTGTAACTTCCGTGTAGGTTGGAGCAACACCACATGGCTTCCGTATGGCGCGCCACAATCAGTCACACCGTGTGAGCACGTCAGTAATTCAGACGGTACTGACAATTTGGTGCCGAATGTATTCTGCATCGCGGATGCGTCTATGGCCTGAGACGGTAGAGCATCCGCGGGAATGGAATCGTCTCGCGTACATGCTCGATGCCGCACATCCACGCCGTACAGCGTTCGATGCCCATCCCGAAACCGGCGTGCGGGACGCTGCCATAGCGCCGCAAATCGAGGTACCACTCGAATGCTTCGCGCGGCAGGTTGTGCGTCGCGAGTTGTTCCTCAAGGTATTGCAGCGAGGTCGCGCGCTCACCGCCGCCGATCACCTCGCCATAACCTTCCGACGCCAGCACGTCGACGCCCAGCGCCAGTTCAGGCCGCTCCGCGTCGCGCGCCATGTAAAATGCCTTAACCGCCGCCGGGTATCGATGAACCATCAACGGTTTATCGAAGCGGCTTGAGATGTATGTCTCGTCCGGCGCGCCGAAGTCGCCGCCCCATTCGAAGTGCGTCTCCAGTTCACCGCGCGCGTGCCCTTCATGCAGGATTTTCACCGCCTCATCATATGTCAGTCGCGGGAACGGGGCGGAGATGTTTTCCAGCTTGGCAGTGTCGCGTTCGAGGACTTTCAATTCTTCACTCCGCTCATCGAGCACACGCGCGGCGATATCCGACAAAAAGCGCTCGCACAAATCCATCACGTCGTCGAGTGTCGCGAAAGCCATCTCCGGCTCGACCATCCAGAACTCGGTCAGATGGCGGCGCGTCTTCGAACGCTCGGCGCGGAAGGTTGGCCCGAAGCAGTAGGCTCTGCCGAACGCCGCCGCCGTCGCTTCGTTATAAAGCTGTCCGGATTGAGTCAGGTACGCCTTTTCGTCTCCGAAATAATCGACTTCGAAAAGGGTCGTCGTTCCCTCGCACGCGGCGGGCGTCAGAATCGGCGCGTCGCAGAGCGTGAAGCCGTCTCTGTCGAGAAAGTCGCGCGTCGCGCGCACCACCGTGTGACGCACCTTCAGAATCGCATGCTGCCGACGCGAGCGGAGCCACAGATGACGATGATCCATCAGGAATTCCGTCCCGTGCTCTTTCGGGGTGATCGGATACCCTTCGACCGCCTGCACGACTTCGGCGTGTGTCACGTCGATCTCGTAACCTCCGGGAGCGCGCTCGTCGACGCGCACCTGACCGCGCACAGTCAGCGCCGACTCTTGCCCTAATCCTTTCAACGCCTCCCAGATTTCCGGCGCAATTGACTTTTTCAAGACGACGCACTGCACCACGCCCGTGCCATCGCGCAGTTGCGGGAACAGCAGCTTGCCGCTCGAACGCATGTTGTAGAGCCAGCCGCTGAGCGTCACCTCCGCCCCGACGTGCTCCGAAAGTTTGTTGATGTAGACCTGTTGCATGATGATGTCTGCTCTCTGCTTTGAATGAATGATCGGATGAAGTTTTAGCTTAAGACATTCTCAGCCGTGACAGGTAAATCGTGACAGGTGACAGGAAGGTTTAGATTCAGTGCTGCACAGGACGATCCTGCGATCCAGAATCTTGACCGAAAAACTCGTGCCTTAACTCTTTCTTGTCACCCGTCACTTCTGAGAAATCAGTCCGCCACGCAACAGCGTCTGTAGCGCCGGGAAGCGGTCGAGCCATCCCGCCGATTGCACCACGATGCGAAGCATCGGGCGGATGAACTGTTCATACAGATGACCGCGCCCGGCGACGGCGGTTTGGTAAGAGAACGTACCGGCCGCTTTAAGGCAGCGCTGAACCGCCATCAATCGAAACTCGTGCGCGAAATCGTCCGGGTCGATGGCAGACAGTCCGCGCGCCTGACGCTCTTCGAGAAAGTAGAGGCGCCGCTCGCGCACCTCCGCCAGCGATGGTGGTTCAAGTTGCCGGTCAAGCAGCAGCGAAACCAGATCATACGTCGCCGGCCCCATCCGCGCGTCCTGGTAATCGACGACACGCAAACGATTCGCGCGATCAACCATCAAATTCGACGAGTGAAAGTCACGGTGGCACAACACGCGCGGGCGGGCGGACAAATCAGCGGCAAGGTCGTTCATCTCCACGCGTAGCTCAGCCTCTTCGCCGTGCTTCAATTCCTGTCGGCGGTAGCTCGTGAAGTAGTGCTTGATGAAGTAGTCGAGTTCCCAGGACAGTTTCGCTTCGTCGAAGGCCAGGCGGCTGGCGATTGAGTTGCGTTCGGCGGCGCGCGTCGTGGCGGCCTGGATGTCGGCGATCAGGCAAATCGCTCGCTCGGTGTAGCTCTCAGCCTCTTCAACCGAAGCCGTCGCGAAGACGTGCCGCAGTTGGCGATCACCCAAATCCTCCTGCACGATGATGCCTTGCAACGCGACGACATCCAGGATTTCAGGAATCGGCAGACCGGCGGCGGCGAACAGTCGCGTGACATCGAGAAAGGGGTGAACTTCCGGGTCGAACGGCTCAGGGTAGACGGCAGCGACAGCGGTCCGGCGCTGCCACGGGATACGAAAGTATTCGCGTGTCGAAGCATCCGGCGTCAGCGCCGTCATCAACTCGGCTTTACTCCCGGCACGGATCACATAATCCTCGAGCCGCTCGCGCGCAGACTTACCGAAGCCATTGAACGTGGTAGGCGTAGATTGAACCATTTGATGAAAAGGCGTGGGCGGCAAAATTCTCGGCACCGGGACTGACCACTCGCGGATGATTGAACCGTGTAAGTCATCAGCCGGTGTCACGACCGGAGCGCGGTCTGAGGAGTTTATCACCCCATTATCGGCACGACAAAATTCGCCCCACGCACCTCTCCGGCGGGAGCCTGCGGCGGGCGCTCGGTGCCTTCAACCAGCGCGGCGCGCACGACCACGGCGTTCTCAATGACTTCGCCGCCGCCGACATGCACCCCGGCCCCGATCACCGCGCGGCGGATGCGCGCCCCGGCATCCACGGTCACGTTCTCCCACAACACTGCTTCGCTCACATCGGCACTTCCCGAAACGCGCGAGTCCTGACCGACAATCACATCACGCCCTTGATGCTG
>Ga0136614_10000623_pt1 | contig 18442 bp, 19 predicted proteins | sample AntDrymUQ2792106_2_FD_106643 | JGI IMG/M metagenome (GOLD analysis project Ga0136614, IMG submission 106643) | Polar desert sand microbial communities from Dry Valleys, Antarctica - metaG UQ279 (21.06) | ecosystem: Environmental > Terrestrial > Soil > Desert | place: Antarctica: Dry Valley... | reverse complement strand
GTCCATCACGACCTTCATGTCGTGCTCGATCAGCAGGATCGTGAGCCCCTTCTCGTCGCGCAGCTGCTCCATGAACTCCGTCAGCCGCGCGGATTCGTTGGGGTTCATGCCGGCGGTGGGCTCGTCGAGCAGCAGCAGCGAGGGCTCGCCGGCCAGCGCACGCGCGATCTCGACGCGGCGCTGGTCGCCGTAGGCGAGGTTCACCGAGATCTGGTCGAACTCGCTCTCGCGCAGCCCGACGTACTCGAGCGTCTCGCGTGCCTTGTCCCGCACCTCCTTCTCCTCCTGGCGCACGCCCGGCGTGCGCAGGATCGACCCGAACAGGCCGGCCTTCATGCGGGCGTGCTGACCGACCATCACGTTCTCCAGCGCGCTCATCGTCGAGAAGAGCCGGATGTTCTGGAACGTGCGGGCGATGCCCCTCGACATGATGATGTCCGGCCGCACGCCGGTGATGTCCTGGCCCTGGAAGGTGATGCTGCCGATGCTCGGGCGGTAGAGGCCCGTGAGCATGTTGAAGAAGGTGGTCTTGCCCGCGCCGTTGGGACCGATGATCGACACGATCGACTTGGGCGTCACGTTGAAGGTCACGTCGTCGACGGCGACGAGGCCGCCGAAGATCTTTGAGACCTCGTTGGCCTGAAGCAGCGGAGATGCGCCGTTGGCTTCCATCAGGCGCGCGCCTCGTAGAGGTCCTCGCCGGTGCCGACGCCCTCGGTGAGCTCGATCTTCCGCCTTCGTTCAGGCAGCAGGCCCTCGGGTCTGAGCACCATCATCAGCACGAGGATGAAGCCGAACACCCCGAACGAGACCTGCTGGAAGCTGAAGTCCAGCCCGATGTCCTTCACGAAGTCGCCCACGAAGCCCTGGTCGAGCACGTCGGGGATCAGGTAGGAATTGACGAACGACAGTGCGACCGCGCCGATCACCACCCCCCAGATGCTGCCGAGCCCGCCGAGGATGACCATGGCGAGGATGAAGATCGAGAAGCCGAACTGAAACTGGTTGGCGTTCACGCTGTTGAGGAACACGCCGAGGAAGGCGCCCGAGATACCACCGAACGCTGCCCCGATGGCGTAGGCCATCAGCTTGGTCTTCACCAGTGGGACGCCCATGCTGACCGCGGCCACCTCGTCCTCGCGCAGCGCCACCCAGGCGCGGCCGAGGCGCGAGTCGCGCAGGCGCAGGTTCACGAACAGCACCACAAGCAGCAGCGCGAACACAGCCCAGAAGTAGGGGCGCACGTTGGTCGCCGAATCGAACTCGCCGACGAACGGAAAGTTGAGCTGGTCGATCGGGGAGATCGACTCGCGGCCGTTGGAGAACGCATAGTCGCCGATCTTGATCTCATCGCCGTTCTGCGCGACGCGGCCGATGATCTCGCCGAAGGCCAGCGTCACGATGGCGATGTAGTCCCCGCGCAGGCGCAGCGTGGGCAGGCCGATGATCGCGCCGGCGATGGCGCACACGACGATCGCCCCGATCACGATCAGCAGGAAGTTGAGATGGATGCCCGGCAGGCTGGCGGCGAAGCTGCTCACGCCGAAGTCGATCCCGCTGTCGCCTCCAGCTCCGGTGAAGTGGTCGGAAGCAAGCCAGCCTGCCGTCAGGGCGCCGAACGCGTAGAACGCCACGTACCCGAGGTCGAGCAGGCCGGCGAAACCCACCACGATGTTCAGCCCGAGGGCGAATACCACGTAGGCCAGAGCCGTGGTCGCGTCGCTCGTCTGGGAGTCCAGCGGATCGAAGAACAGCGGGAACAGGAACACGGCCACCAAGGCGACCACGGCCGGAAGCCAGGAAGCCCACCGCTTCTGGCGCAGACCGCCGAGCGTGCTCATCCGGCCTCCCTCGTCTCCTCGCCGATCAGCCCCTGCGGCCGGAAGATCATGATGATCACCAGGTAGGCGAAGATCACGGCCGGTGTCCACTGCACACCGATCCGGTTGTCGGCGATCTGCTGGATGATCCCGATGATCACCCCGCCCAGCACAGCCCCCCGGAGGTTGCCGATGCCTCCCATCACGGCCGCTGTGAACGCGATCAACCCGGCGGTGAAGCCCTGGAAGAACCAGACCTGGGTCTGGTAGAGCGCGTAGATAATGCCGGCGGCGCCGGCGAGCAGCCCGCCGAGCAGGAAGGTGAGGGAGATCGTGGTGTCCACGTTGATCCCCATGAGCCGCGCGGCCTCGGGGTCTTGCGCGGTAGCGCGCATGGCCTTTCCGAGCCGGCTGCGCGTGACGAAGTTGGTGAGCAGGAAGACGAGTGGGATGGTCACCAGGATCGCCAGCGCGTCGGCGCGGGAGACCGCCACCCCGGCGATCTCGAACAGCTGCCGCTGGGCTTGGATCAGATCCGGGATGCCCCGCTGGGAGCCGCCCCGCCAGAGGATCCCGACGTTCTGAAGGATGAAGGAGACACCCACGGCCGTGATGAGGGGCGCCAGCTTGGGCGCTCCGCGCAGTGGTCTATAGGCCACCCGTTCGATCATCACGTTGAGCGAGCTGGCGGCCAGCATCGAGATGAGCAGCGCCACGAACAGCCCGAGCGCAAGACCGCCCGCGCCGGTGGACTCGGTCAGGCCGAGCGTTCCGTAGAGGCCAAAGGCCACGAACGACCCGATCATGAAGACCTCGCCGTGGGCGAAGTTGATCAGCTCGATGATGCCGTAGACGAGCGTGTAGCCGAGCGCGATCAGCGCCCAGATCGCACCATTGGAGAGGCCCGCAACCAGGTTGTTCCCGAGCCGGGCGAGGTTGCCGTCGTTCACGAGGTCGATGACCCCGTAGACAGTGGGTAGCGCCAGCAGCAGGGCGATCAGGCCGTACTTCGAGATGAACTCCCAGGCACCGGCGCCTCGTGGGCGCGCCGGACTGGAGACTGAGGCTGCTTCCAAGGCTCTAGGGAGTTAGACCGGAGGAGGGGGCGGGCCGGACGGCCCGCCCCCTCCTCTGAGCGGTCAGGTCAGGGCTATCAGCCGCCCTTGGCCTTGATGACCTTCTGGAAGGTCGGCAGACCATCCTTGATCGTGTAGAGACCGTAATCGGTCAGTGTGGTATCGCCGTTCTCGTCGATGTCGTAGGTGCCGAGAACGCTGTTGCGGCCCTTCGTCTTGTTGATCAGCTGATCAACGACGGCCTTGCGGTCGTTGGCCTTGTCGCCAACGGCCTTGAGCGTGTCGAGAGCCAGCTTCATCGTCTCGTAGCCGTAGATGGCGTACGGGTCCGGCGTTGAGACGCTGTACTCGGCCTCGAAGTCCGTGAAGAACTTCTCGGCTTCGGTGTTGCCGGCCTTCTTGAACTCCTCGGCGCTGAGCGTCGCAACCGTGATCTTGGTCCGAGGCGCGATCGAGGCGGGGATGCCGCCCTTCTTCGGGTTGGTGAACGCCTCCTCTGCCACGCCATCAGGCCCGTAGAGCTTGATGTCGGGCTGTGCGGCCGCCACATCCTTGAACGCCTGGATGTAGTTCTCACCGGTCACGCCGGAACCGACGAAGCAGTCCGCGTCGATGCCCTGTGCGAGCGACCGGTAGTTCGGCGCGTTCTTGTCCGTGCCGTCGTTGCCGGTGACCTCGATGCCAGCTTCCTTCGCCGAGCCCTCCACGTTGCGAGCCAGACCCGCGCCGTAGGTGGTCTTGTCGTTGAAGATGTGCAGCGTCTTGCACCCGTCCTCCTGCATGACCGTGGCAAGCGCTGCGCCCTGAATCGTGTCCTTGGGCACCACGCGTGCGTACGTGCGCTTCTGCGACGGGTAGTACTTGTCCGGCTCGCCCGGGTCCGCGCCCGGCTCGTCCGTTGTCAGACCGACCGCCGTGTTGGACGGGCTGATCTGCGGAATCCCGGCCTTGTTCAGGATCGGCAGCGACACCTTCGTGCCACCGGAGTTGAACTCGCCGAGATAGAAAATCGTCGACTTGTCCTGGACTGCCTGACGGGCGTTGTCGGCCGTCTGGGCCTCGTCCGCCGTGCCAGGGTTCTGGGCCGTCGAGTCATCCAGCGACTCGTACTTGATGCTGTATTTACCGACCTTGCTATTGATCTGCTTGAGAGCCAACTTCTCGCCGTTGATCACGGCCTCCGACTGCTCCTTGGACGTGCCCTGGAGCGGGAGACTCGAATAGATCGTCAACGACGTGCCTTCTGCGGTTCCACCACCGCTGCTGCTCTCCTCCTCCTCGCCACAGGCCACCAGGCCCAGTGCGAAGACTCCGAAGAGGCAGCTCAAAACTGCCATCCACCGTACTCGCAAAACGTTCCCTCCTAAGAATTGCTGAGACTGCGGCGCATAGTAGTGCGAAAGCCAGACGCCGTGCAATGGGCCTGCCTGTCCAGCGAACGCCCTCGCCGAGTGGACCACCGGTCTCCGGTAAGTTCGCCGCATGCGCATCGGAGTACTCACCGGGGGCGGTGACTGCCCGGGCCTCAACGCCGCGATCCGGGCGATCGTGCGCAGGGGCATAGACGAGCACGGCCACGAGCTGGTCGGTTTCAGGGACGGCTGGCGGGGACCGCTGGAGAGCGACTGCGCCGCGCTCACGCTGGAATCGATCCGCGGCATCCTGCCCCGTGGCGGAACCATCCTGGGCACCTCCCGGACCAACCCCTTCAAGGACGAGGAGGGTCCCCGAAGGGTCCTGGGCAACCTCGACCGCCTGGGAATCGACGGACTGATCGCGATCGGCGGCGAGGACACCCTGGGCGCGGCGAACCGCCTGCATCTCGACCACGGCGCGCCCGTGATCGGCGTGCCCAAGACGATCGACAACGACCTCGGGGCCACCGACCTCACCTTCGGCTTTGACACCGCCGTGCAGGTGGCCACCGACGCGATCGACCGGCTGCACACCACCGCCGAGTCGCACAACCGGATCCTGGTGGTGGAGGTGATGGGGCGCCACGCCGGGTGGATCGCTCTGCACTCGGGCATGGCCGGCGGCGCAGATGTGATCCTGGTGCCCGAGCGACCCTTCGACGTGGAGGAGGTGTGCCGGCTGCTGCAACGCCGGCACGCGCGTGGACGCTTCTTCTCGATCGTGGTGGTGGCCGAGGGGGCCAGTCCGCAGACGGGCACGCTGGAGACCCTGGCCGCAGACCAGGACGAGTTCGGCCACCAGCGCCTGGGCGGGATCGGTCAGCTCCTCGGGCCCGAGATCGAGCGGCGCACGGGCTTCGAGACGAGGGTGACCGTGCTCGGGCACGTGCAACGCGGCGGCACGCCCACCGCCTTCGACCGGGTGCTGGCCACCCGCCTGGGGGTGGCCGCCGTCGACGCCGCCGACCAGGGCCGCTGGGGCACGATGCCCGCGCTGAAGGGCTCGCGCGTCGAGCTCGCGCGCCTGGGCGACGCGGTCAGCGAGTTGCGCACGGTGCCGCCTGAGGATTACGCCGTGGGCGAGACGTTCTTCGGCTGAGGCGCCGCCGGCCCGGCTGGCCGCCTACTCGAGTCCGCCAGTACTGACTTGGCCGACGCCCCGATCCGCCCGCCGGTGGCCCCGAGGGTCTCCCTGCCAGAACGCAGCGTCAGCTCGCGGGCCACCGTGGCGGCCACGGCCTCGGAGGGGCGCGTGAGGCGTCGCGGTGAAGCGGAGCACCGTGAAGCCGGTGAGGTCGGCGGCGCGGACGCGGTCGGTCTCGAACGGGACGCGGCCGCCGTGGAAGCGGTAGCTGTCGAGCTCGGCCGCGAGGCGACTCTCGCGCTAGCGCTCGCCCGGAGCGGGGGTGCCGCGCCGCATGAGGCGCTGCGCGTGCGGCAGGGCGATGCGCGCTGCCGCGGCCATGAGCGTGACCAGGGCGGTGAACAGGAACGCGTCGAAGGGCTTGACGCCGAACGCCCAGCCCGCGATCCAGACGACCAGCCCGACCGTCAGTGCCACCAGCACCATCATCCGCGCGCGCTCGAGATCTGCTTGCGCAGCTTGGTGACGGCGTTGAAGCCCGTGCGCAAGGCGCGCTCGGCGCCGCTGTCCTGAGGCGGCAGCATGCCGATCTGACGCGCGAAGGCGGCGCCGTCGTAATAGCCGGTGTTGCGGGTGATCTTGCCCTCGTCGTTGATCTCCAGGCAGTCGAAGCCGCGCAGCTCGATGCGCTTCCCGGTGGGGTCGATTCCCTGGAAGGGAGCGCCGTCGAAGGTGCCGTTCATGCGCCACTCCACACCCGCGGCCTCGTGGTCGGCCACCACCCGGGTCACCGTGGTCTCCAGGTCGGGAACCGCCGCGAACAGTTCCACTAAGAACCCCCGCACCTCGGCCGGGCCGCGGAAGACGCCCAGCGGCACGATGTCGTCGATGCTGTCGGCGTCGAGATGGGAGGCCGCGCCCTGCGGATCGCGGGCCGAGATCGCGGCGAAGTAGCTGCGCGCCGCCTCCTCGACCGCCTTCACGCGTGCCGAGCGCCGGGGCTTGGCGGGCGCCTGCCCGGGCACCTCCGAGATCTTTGTGGTGTCCGCCACGGGCCGTCAATCTACCGCAGTGCGGCGTCCAGCTCCTCGACAACGGCACCCACCGCGGCGGCGCCGCCCTCCCCCGCGGCGCGCACCACACGGCTGCCCACGATGACGCCGTCGGCCAGGTCGGCGACGACGGAGGCCTGGTCGGGGGTCGAGATGCCGAAGCCCACGGCCACGGGCAGCGCCGTGGTCGCCCGCACGCGCTCGATCAAGCCGGGCAGCTCGGGTGCAACAGCGTCGCGCTCGCCGGTGATGCCGGCCACAGAGACCGCGTAGACGAAACCGCGCGCGTCGGCGCCGATCGCCGACAGGCGCTCGGGCGGGGTTCCGGGAGCCACCAGCGGCACAAGAGCCAGGCCCTGGGCGTCGCAGGCAGAGCGCAGCTCACTGGCCTCGTCGTGGGGCAGGTCGGGCACGATCAACCCGGACGCGCCCGCATCGGCGGCGCGGCGCAGGTAGTCCTCCGGGCCGGCCTGGAGCACCACGTTGGCGTAGACCATCAACACCACCGGCACGCTCGCAGCCGCCGACTCGCAGACGCCCATGACGTCGCCGGGAGTGACTCCTCTGGCCAGGGCCTCGGTGGCGGCGGCGTGAATCACCGGGCCGTCGGCCAGGGGGTCAGAGAAGGGCACGCCGAGCTCGATCAAGCTCGCGCCTGCGTCGGCCGCCGCCAAGCAGGCGTCGCGGGAAGTCTCGAGGTCGGGGTAGCCGCCCATCAGGTAGGGCATCAGCGCGGCGCGGGCGCCATGCCCGGCGAAGGCAGCCGCGATGCGCTCGCCGGCGGCCACAGTGGTCACCGCGAGAGGACCTCGGCCAGATCCTTGTCGCCGCGGCCCGACAGAACGAGCACGTCGAGTCCCTCGGAGGGGTTGGCCAACAGCCACGCCAGCGCGTGGGCGGGCTCGAGCGCCGGGATGATGCCCTCCAGGCGTGCGAGCAGCTTGAAGGCGTGGACTGCCATGTCGTCGGTCACGGCCTCGTACAGCACCCGGCCCTCGTCGCGCAGCCAGGCGTGCTCGGGGCCCGAGCCGGGGTAGTCCAGGCCGGCCGAGACCGAGTGAGCCTCCAGCACCTGGCCGTCCTCGTCCTGGAGCACAGCCGAGAGGGCGCCGTGAAGCACCCCGCGGGCCCCGGTGCTCAGCGGCGCCGAGTGGCGCCCCGAGTCCAAGCCCTCCCCCGCCGCCTCCACGCCGATCATCCGCACGGACTCGTCGTGCACGAACGGAACGAACGCGCCGATGGCGTTGGACCCCCCGCCCACGCAGGCGATCAGGCGGTCGGGCAGGCAACCCTCGGCGGCCTGGATCTGCTCGCGCGCCTCGTCTCCTATCACCCGCTGCAGGTCGCGCACCAGCGCCGGGTAGGGCGCCGGGCCGACGGCCGAGCCGATCACGTAGTGGGTCGAGGCCACATTGCCTACCCAGTCGCGGATGGCGGCGCTGACGGCCTCCTTGAGGGTTCGCGCCCCGGCCTCGACGGCGGTCACCTCGGCGCCCAGCAGGCCCATGCGCTCCACGTTGGGCTTCTGGCGGCGCATGTCCTCGCTGCCCATGTAGACCACGCACTCCAGGTCCAGTAGCGCACACGCAGTGGCGGTGGCCACGCCGTGCTGGCCCGCTCCGGTCTCCGCGATCACGCGGCTCTTGCCCATCCGGCGCGCCAGCAGGCACTGGCCCAGCGCGTTGTTGACCTTGTGCGCGCCGGTGTGCATCAGGTCCTCGCGCTTGAGATAGACCGTGGAGCCGGCCTTATCGGACAGGCGCGGGGCGAGGTACAGCGGCGTCGGCCGCCCCGCGTAGTCACCGAGCAGTGCGTCCAGCTCGCGACCGAACGCCGGGTCAGCTCGGGCGTCGATCCAGGCCTGCTCGAGCTCGTCCAGCGCGGGAATGAGCGTCTCGGGCACGAAGCGCCCGCCGTAGGGGCCGAACTCGCGCTCGCGGGCGGCTCCGGCGCCGGTGGCGCTCACGCGGGCGCCCGCTCGGGATCGTCGGCCGGTGCGGCCGCGGCCACCGCGGCGAAGAAGGCCTCCACGCGCTCGGGGTCCTTCACCCCCGGCGAAGCCTCCACGCCGCTGGCCACGTCCGCCGCGAACGGCCGCACGGTGGCCACGGCCTCGCTCACGTTCTCGGGCGTCAACCCGCCCGAGAGCACCAGGGGGGTGTTGCCCCGATGGCGGTGGGCCAGCTGCCAGTCGAAGCTCTCGCCGGTGCCGCCGCGCAGGCCGGGCACGTGGGCGTCGAGCAGGTGCAGGTCGGTGTAGAAGCGCTCCAGGTCGCGCACCGCGGCGGCGTCGCGCGCGCGAACGGCCTTCATCACGTGCGCGCCTGTGCGCCGGGCCGCCTCGCGGCAATAGGCGGGGCCCTCGTCGCCGTGCAGCTGAAGGATCGACAGCGAGTAGCGGTCGGCGGCCAGGGCCACCTCGTCAAGTGTCGCGTTCACGAACACGCCGACCAGCTCCAGGCGGCGCCGCAGGCCAGAGCCGATCTCTTCGGCGACCTCGGGCGGGCACGCACGCGGGCTTCCGGGCCAGAGGATCATCCCCACCGCCCAGGCACCCAGCTCAGCCGCCAGCAGGGCATCCTCGGGCCGGGCGCAGCCACAGATCTTGACCTTCGTGCTCACGCCCCAATCGTCGCAGGCGCCGGGCAGGGCGCTCGGGCCCTTAGGGCAGGATGCCCCCGCCGCCCTCGTCCTGGCCCCCGGCCTGATCGGCATTGGCCGGGCGCTCGCCGAGCTTGACCGTGACCGTGCGGCGCTCCTCGCCGCGCACCAGGCCCAGCTCGATCTCGTCGCCCACCTGCTTGGCGGCCACGGCGGCCGCCACGTCGTCGGGGCCGGTCACCTTCTCGCCGTCCACGCTCACGATCAGGTCGCCGCCCTCGGGCAGGCCGTCGGTGTTCGGCTCCCCGGCGCGCAGGCCGGCACGGTCGGCGCCGGTGCCGTCGTCCACGTCCTGGATCAGCACGCCCTCCTTGACGGGCAGCTTGAGCTGCTCGGCGATGCGGTCGTTGATCTGCGCCATCGTGATGCCGATGTAGGGGCGCTTGATGTCCTCGCCCTCCTTGAGCTGGGGCAGGAGCCGCTTGACCTCATTGGAGGGCACCGCGAAGCCGATTCCCACCGACCCTCCCGAGCCGCCGCCGGTAGCGATCTGGGAGTTGATGCCGATCACCTGTCCCTCCGCGTTGAGCAGCGGTCCACCCGAGTTGCCCGGGTTGATCGACGCGTCGGTCTGCACCGCGTTGGGGATGGTGAAGCCGTTGGGCGCCTTGATGTCACGCTGCACCGCCGAGACGATGCCCGAGGTGACCGTGCGGTTGAGGAAGCCGAAGGGGTTGCCGATGGCCACCACCGGGTCACCGACCTTGGCCGCGGCCGAGTCACCCAGGGGGATGGGCTGGAGGTCGGCCGCGTCGGGGTCGACCTGGAGCACGGCTACGTCGCTTCCCAGGTCGGTGCCGAGAATCTTGGCGTCGACGTCCTGGTTGTCGCCGAAGCGCACGGTCACCTCGTCGGCGCCATCCACGACGTGGGCGTTGGTGACCACCGTGCCGTCGTCCTCCACCACGAAGCCCGAGCCGGTGGCGGTGCCCTGGCGCTCCTGCGGGAAGCCAAAGGGCGACTCGGACTCAGAGCTGACGCCGCGGGCCTGGATCGAGACCACGCCCCGGCCCTCCTTCTCATAGATGTCGCCGACGGTGCGGCCACCACCGGCAGCCGCCGGGCGCACCGTGGCGCCCTGGCCGACCACCTGACGGGTCTCATCGCCGGTGTCGATGACGTCGGTGGAGATCAGGGCCGCACCCGCCACCAGCACCACCAACCCTCCCAGAACGCCGGAGAGCAGATGGGAGAGAGGCCGGGATGAGGGGGTCTCGTTCATGGCCCGGAGTGATAGAGGCGCCGGCTAAACAGGGCATAAGAGAACAAGCGCAGCAAGGCCGCTAGGCGCGCAGGCGCGGCCCGCCGGGCGGCAGGGCGAGAAAGCCACGCAGGCGGGCGCGCACACCGCGCGCGGCGGTGAGCTCGCGACGCAGTGCTCGGCGCTCGCCGTGGCCGGGCGCCGCCGCACCGCGTGGGGAGAAGCGCCCCTGGCGCAGCCGCGCCACGTAGCCGCCCGCAACGGGGCCGGCGGTGGAGCTCAGGCGGCGCTCGAGCTCCAGCAGCGTGACGCCCGGCGCCAGGGACCAGCCCAGCCGCGGCAGCGCGCGCTCGAGCTCGCGCAGGCCCACGTCGGACTCCTCATCGGGCGTCAGCCGGCGCGCGCGGCGCACGCGAAGCCCGACGAGCGCAGCCGCGCCGCCGAGCAGCCCCACCGCCAGCACCATTGCAACCGTGCCCGCTCCCAGCGCCTCGCTGCCCTGCCCTCCCGCGCCGCCGGGCTCCAGCGCGCGGTCGGGCGCGCCCGGCCCGCCGGCGTCGGGGCTCGAGAAAGCCGAGCCCTGGCGATCGCCGCGCGCCTCGGCGCCCTGTCCGGCGGTCACCGCCGGGGATGTGGTGGGCGTGGGGTCATAGGTGACCCACCCGATCGTCGGGTAGTAGACCTCCACCCAGGAGTGGGCGTCCAGGTCGCGCACGCGGTACTCGCCGGTGTCGCGATTGAACGAGCCCGGGGAGAAGCCCGAGACCACCCGCGCGGGGATGCCCGACATGCGGAGCATGAGCCCCATGGCGCCCGAGAACTGCTGGCAGTAGCCCAGCTTGTCCTCGAACAGGAACGCCTCCAGCGGATACTCCTGGGTGGGCGGACGCTCGTTGTAGGTGAAGCCCCGCTGCAGGTACTCCTCGACGTTGCGCACAGCGGCGTAGGTGGACGGCGCTCCGGCGGTCAGGCGCCGGGCCAGCCGGTAGGTGCGCGCGTAAGGCGAGTTGGCCACAGCCGCCTGTGCTCCGAGCGTGCCCGACGGAGGGTTGCCGCGCAGCGGCATCGACACCGTGCGCGTGGGCGACTCGCCCAGCTCGCCGGGCGTTGCGGTGGGCTGCCGGACCAGCCCGTTCGTCCCCGGCTCGGGCAGACCCAGGCGTACGTACTGCTCGAGCGCCAGGTCATAGTCGGTGTCGAGGGCGCGCAACTCGGGCGGGCGCGGGTTGGGCGAGTAGGAGCTGACCGTGTAGGAGTCACCCCGCCGAAGGGGCTCGTCGAGCTTTCTCACCGTGCCGTCGGAGGAGGGACTGAGCGATCCGCCGGTCCCGCTCAGATCCACGGGGGTACCCGCGGTCACGACGAAGTCGGTGCGCAGCGAGCGCACCGTTACGCGGATCTCCTCCAGCCAGCGCCTTTGCGGCTCCTCGGGGATCTCGGCAGTCGGGTCGGTGCCCTGGTTCTGGTCGGTGCGCACCCAGCGCAGGCCGTCGAAGGTCTCCAGCGTCTCGGCCTTCCAGTACAGCGGGCGGTCCGACTCCACGTTGAGCAGGGTGGTGCCCTCCCGGGGCCAGTCCAGCGGTCCGTAGGAGTGGTTCCAGTTGAACACCACGTCCTTTCCCCCGAACCAGTTCCAGGACTGGTAGTCCACCAGTGCGGTGTCGCGATTCAGGCGGTCTGCCAGCGGCAGCGAGCCCAGCCCCACCGCCAGCACCATGGCCGCGCCCGCGAGGGCCTCGCGACGCCCGAGGCGCGGCAGCCACAGCCACGCGCCCACCAGCAGGAGCAGCGCGAAGCCGCGGCGCAGCGGCGCGCCCTGGTCGTACTCGGTGACCGCCACGCCGTAGAGCACCAGCAGCGCGATCAGGCCGAGAGCGTTGGTCACGCCGGCCCCGCGCCGCGCCGGCCAGAAGGTCAGTGCCGCGGAGAGCACCAGCAGCAGCGGAGCACCGAGGAGGATCGCAAGTCGGATCGAGTCGTCGGGGCCCGAGTAGGGCCACTCCACGGTGCGGATGCCCGAGAGTCCGCGGTCAAGCTCACCGGCCAGGTCGTCCCAGCCCCCCGGGGGCAGCATGCGCGCAGGCAGGCCGGCCGACATGATCGCCAGCGCGGCGCCGGCGGCCGTGACCAGCAGGGCCGCGGCCAGCAGCGCGGGACGCGGCAGCGGCAGATAGCGCACGGCGCCGAGCGCCGCGGCCACGGCCACCGCCGCGGCCACCACCCCGGCCATGCGCAACGCAGGCGGGTCGGACACGAGCGCGGCCCAGTGCGCGGCGGCGAAGGCTGCCAGCGCGGCAAAGGCGGCCAGGCGCACGAGCGGGGCGTCGGTGCGTGTGGTGCCGGGGGCGCCCGGGGCGCCCGTGGCCGCGCCCTGGGCATCCGGGGCGCCCGCCGCGCGCGGGCTCGCCCGGTCCGCGGACCTCAGACCCCCGCGCAGGGCGGTGGCGCTCACGCCGCCCTCCCGGCGGGCGTGCCCACACCGCGCCCGGCGCGACCGATGCGGGCACCTGAGCAGCCCGCCACCGTGAACTCCGCACGGCCTGCTGTGCCAGAGGCCGGGCTCACCACCCAGCCTCCACCGAAGGCCGCTCGGGCCAGCTCGCGCGGCGCGTCTGGCCGCGCGCTCACCCAGAAGACCGATCCGGCGCGGCGCGTACGAGCCATGGGCGGCCGCGTGCCGGCGGCGCTCACCAGCGCCAGGCGAACGTGCAGCGCGGGCCACGCCGCCAGGTCCGAAGCCAGCGGCACCGGGCGGCGGTCACCGGGCAACAGCAGCGAGCAGCCGCCGCGGTGGGCGAGGTGCACGCACAGCGAGGCCGCTGCACGCACGGCCATGTCCAGCGCCTGCTCGGACGGGGGCGAGGTGGCGTCGAGCACCACCAGCGGAGCGGAGTCGGCGTCGGCCGTCAGGCGCCGCTCCACCATCTCCCCGCTGCGGGCCACCACGGGCCAGTGGATGCGCGAGGCGGGGGTGCCCTCGCGATAGGGGCGCAGTCCGTCGAGGTCCAGCTCGGCGGCTGAGCCCTGCAGGCGCCCGCGCAGCTGGGCGCGCGAGCCGCCGCTGTCGGGGCTGCCCGAGGATCCGTCGGCTCCGGTGCCCCCATCGCCTGGGCTCAGCAGCGGCTCCACGCGCGGGAGGATCAGCAGCTCCTCCAGGTTCGCCGTGGCGCGGACCTCGCGCACGGCCAGTCCCAGCGGGTCGCGGATCACCAGCGTGCCCGGCTCGAGCACACGCCGCCCGCGGCGCTCGAAGCGGATGTCGACGCTGACCCGGCGCGAGGCCGTGGCGCCCATCCTCACCGGCTCCTCCAGCAGCGGGTCGGTCAGCTCTCCTCCGGGCGGGGGCAACACGCCGGCCTTGACCTCCAGGCGCAGCGGATAAGGCGCGCCCTCCGCCACGGTGTGCGGTCCCGGTACTCGCGTGACCCCGGCGCCCAGAGCGGCCAGCCGCACCCACGCGGCGGCGCCGGCAGCCAGCACGATCAGCGCAACGGCGGGGAGGTACAACGACGACGAGTCGAAGGCGACGGCCGCGACGGCGAGGGCCAACCCCAGGCATGCCGCCCCGGCCGCGCGCCTCATCGGTACGGGCTCGGCGAGCCCCGGCTCACAGCGCGGGCACCTGGTCGAGGGCGTCTCGCACCACGGCCTCGCGGTCGTCGCCGGCGGCCTCGGGCGCCAGCAGCAGGCGGTGGGGCAGGACCGATGGCGCCAGCGCCTTCACGTCGTCGGGCAGCGCGTGGTCGCGGCCCTCCAGCGCGGCCAGCACCTTCGCCGCGCGGAAGAGCAGGAGACCGGCCCGCGGGCTGGCGCCCAGCTCGGTGCGCGGGTCCTCGCGCGTGGCGTCGAGGATGGCGACGATGTAGCGGCGCAGGGCGTCGCTACCGTGCACGGAGGCCACCGCGGCCTGCGCGGCCAGCACCTCCCCCACGCCGGTCACCGGCTCGAGATCGAACACGCGGTCGTGGTTGGAGTGGTCGGCCAGCATGTCCTTCTCGTCCTGGGCGGAGGGGTAGCCCAGCGACACGCGCACCATGAAGCGGTCCAGCTGGGCCTCGGGCAGCGGGTAGGTGCCCTCGTACTCGATCGGGTTCTGGGTGGCCAGCACCATGAACGGGGCTGCCAGGTCGTGGGTGTGCTTGTCCACGGTCACGTGGCGCTCCTGCATGCACTCGAGCAGGCCCGACTGGGTCTTGGGCGACGCTCGGTTGATCTCGTCGACCAGCACGATGTTCGCGAACACCGGGCCGGGGCGGAACTCGAAGCGGCTCTCGCGCTGGTTGAACACGTTGGTGCCCACGACATCGGCGGGCAGCAGGTCGGCGGTGCACTGAACGCGCGCGAACTCGGCGTCGATCGAGCGCGAAAGTGCGCGCGCCAGCGCGGTCTTGCCGACGCCGGGGTAGTCCTCGATCAGCACGTGGCCTTCGGCCAATAGGGCAACGATCACGTCGCGCGTCACGTGCTCGGGCGCCTTGACGGCCTTCGCGACGTTCTCGCGCAGCCGCTGGGCCAGCTCCGCGACTGCCGCTGGGTCCAGTTCGGGCGCCGTCGCCATCGAGACGATGGTAGGGGACGGGTGCCGGCTGTCCTACCCCGTTGGCCAAACGCGCCAGGGACTCCCCGCGTCAGTGCTGGGGGCGGCGGCCGCCGAGCCGGCTTGCATCCGAGGTATGCACCGCGCATGGTAACGTTGCGTCACGTATGGGTGTCCTAGTGCAGATCCGAGACGTCCCCGAGGAGGTGCACCGCACCCTGAAATCGCGCGCGGCAGCCTCCGGACTCTCCCTCTCCGAGTACCTCCGAAGCGTGCTTGCCCGCACCGCCGCCCGGCCGACACCCGAGGAGCTTTCAGCGCGGATCAGGGCCCAGGGGACGGTCCATCTTTCGGAGCCGAGCGAGGTCTTGGTCCGCTCGCTCCGCGACCACGGCGAGTGACCGTCATCGATACCTCCGGTGTCGTCGACTACCTACTCGACGATGGCGTCGCCAGCGAGGTCGAGGACCTGATGGTCGCGGAAGGAGAGTTGGTCGCTCCCGATCTCCTCGTGTTCGAGGTGCTCGCCGTGCTGCGTCGCGAGGCGCTGAGAGGGCGACTCTCCCCAACGCGCGCGGGCCAGGCGGTCGAGAATCTCGGCGACCTGTCGCTCGAGCTGATGCCTTCCCTCGCCCAGCGGGAGCGCGCATGGGAGTTGCGCCACAACTTCCGTGCTGCGGACGCGATCTTCATCGCGCTCGCCGAGCAGCTCGGCGAGGCTCTCGCGACCAAGGACGCGGGGCTCGTGAGTGCGGCAGGCAAGCACACTGAGGTGCCCACGCGACAGCTTGGCCGCGGGGGCTGACGCTAACTCCGGCGCAGGGTCACCCGTTGGCTCTTGTCCAACCTGTGTCCGCTTCGCGCGCGCAGGTTCACCCCTCCCAGTCCCCCAGTTCGCTTTACTAGGCCGCTATGCTGGTAAAGCAATGAGCAGGGTGTCCCGCAAGCACCAGGTCACGATCCCCGTGCGGGTGTTGCATGAGGCCGGCCTCGTCGCGGGCGACGACGTGATCATCCGCGCCTCCGGTCCAGGTCGGATCGAGGTCGAGCGCGCGGACGATCTCATACGACGCTACGCCGGCAGCCTGCCGGCCGGCACGTATCCACCGCGCCACCTGGACGAGTTGCGCGACGAGTGGCGCCAGTAGCGCTCGACGCCGATCTCGTGATCGCGTTCCTGGACGCGGGCGACGATCAGCACGAGCGCGCCGCGGACGCGCTTCGACCCGTGCTTGCGGCCGGCGGTGCGTTGATCCTCAGCGCCAGCGTCTACGCGGAAGTGCTGGTGCGCCCCCTCCAGCGCGAAACCGATGCCAAGGTCGATGAGTTCCTCGACGCCATCGGCGCCACGGTGGTCGCGGTCGACCGTGCGATCGCCCGGCGTGCCGCTCAGCTCCGCGCGCGCCATCGTTCGCTTCGCCTGCCTGACGCCCTGTCGCTGGCGACTGCCCTCCTCTGCGACGCCGATCTCCTGACGCTGGACCACCGCTTGCAACGGGTGGCACGACGCGAACGTTCGAGCGGCTAGCAAGCGCCGGAGGCCGAAGCCGGCTCAGGCGCCTCACCTGCCATCAGCCCAAGGGACCCTACCGGCCTGCACAAGCTTGCCGCGATGACGGTCGTCGCCTACTGTCGACACATGGCGCATTCGCAGAGCACACACGAGGCCGTCGAGGTCGCCGCACGACCCCTGCGCGAGCTGCTGCGCGAGGAGCACGACGAGATCGCCGCCGCCCAGCAGGCGCTCAGGCACGCCGAGAAGGTGCACGATCTCGCGATCGAGATGGCCGAGCGCCAGCTTCGCGCGGCCAGGACCGCGGAGCCGCTCTCCTGCTACGGCCACGAGGTGATCCTCTACGCCGACCGGCTGAGCACGGCCGACGGAAATCACGACCTCACGCCGCAGGTGAGGGCGCGGGTGGCAGCCGCTTCGGAGACGGGCCGATCACACCACGAGGCGACCCTGATCATCGAGGCGCCGGGGTGGCGCCGGGAGGTCACCGCCCCCCGTCGTGACCAACACAAGCTGCGGGGTCTGGCTGATGAGATCGAGGCGGCCGCACGCAACGCGCAGGCGATCCGCGCGACCGACGACGCGGACGCCCTGCAGGCGCAGGAAGTCCTAGGGAGCGCACAGGCGGACCGCCGGGCCGTCGAGGAGACCCGAGACCTGATTCACCGGCTGGGCGACCTCGTCCACGAGGGCGAGAAAGTTCTCGACATGGCGCCCGGCATCAGCGCGGGCCACGAGGGTGTGCTCGTGGCCACCGACCGGCGGCTGCTGTTCATCGCCCTGCGCCGGACGCTGGTCTTCCCCTACGAGGACATCTTCCGCGTGGGCGTGAAGGGGAAATGGTTCGGCTCGCGCCTGGCGCTGTCGACCGCCGCAGGCAAGGGCGTGGTCAGCGGCATCTCACCTCGGCACGCTGCTGCGATCGCCGACCTGGTGCGCAGCCGGATCCCCGGCAAGACGGCCCACGTCTAGACGGTTCAGCCTCAGGCCTGGCTGGGAGAGGCCCGGATTCCGTCGCCGCCCCCATCCTTGAGGGCCTCGCCCGCGCGGACCGGAGCGGGCATCAGCGCGGCGGCCACCAGCACCATCGCGAACGCCATCAGCCGCGCGGAGACCACCAGTCCGTCGTCACCGAGCGGGTCGCCGAACACGACCATGCCCGCCACGATCGCTGACATGTTGGCGGCCACGGAGGTGACCGCGATCACGGCCACGCCGTCACCCACCTGCAGGCTGCGGGCCGACGCGAAGAAGGAGCCCACGGCCGCGACCAAGATCAGCACGGTCCAGGGACTGACCAGCCCGATGAGCCCGCGCTCCAGGTCGTCGCTCAGCGCCTTGACAGCCACGTCCGAGAGGCCGAAGCCCAGGCCGGCCGCAGCGCCGAGCATCACGCCGTACTGCGCCCTCACACGCTCGATGCGGTGGGAGAAGATCAGGAGCAATCCCAGCGCGATCCCGACACCCTCGAAGAGGATCATCGCCGAGAGGGAGTAGTCGGAGGTGTCGCCACGGGCCTCCTCGCCCGTAAGGCCGATGAGGGCGAGCGAGATCGCCACCAGGACGATCCCCGTCCACTGCCGGCGGCCGAGCTGAAAGCCGAAGAAGCGCTCGGCGAGCACGGCGAGCAGCACGAAGCCGCCCGACAGCACCGCCTGGGCGGTGGACAACGGCAGGAGCGCGAGCGCTCCGACGTGAGCCAGGAACGCCCCGGCCGCCACCAGCCAGCCGATCGTCCACCACTTCGAGCGGAAGAGGTCGGCGGCGCTGCGCAGGGGGTGGCGCATGTCCACGTCGGGCGCCGCGACGGCACCGCGATGCTTGTAGAGGAAGGCCAGGTTGGTGGCGAATGCCGACAGCACCGCACAGCCGAGCCCGACGATCATCGACGTCGACACTGGTCTCCCCTACCCGCTTCCCACCAAGCCATCCTTCCACGACCTGCACCTCGCCGCTGCGCGGCACCTTAGCCGTTAGTGGGATCCTCGCCGCCCCCGCGGCCGCGGTGCGCGCCCTCGTGGGCGGCGAGGGTCCCACTAACGGCTAAGGTGCGGCGCCGGGGCGAGGGGCGGGACGTGGAAGG
>Ga0136614_10000622_pt1 | contig 18442 bp, 21 predicted proteins | sample AntDrymUQ2792106_2_FD_106643 | JGI IMG/M metagenome (GOLD analysis project Ga0136614, IMG submission 106643) | Polar desert sand microbial communities from Dry Valleys, Antarctica - metaG UQ279 (21.06) | ecosystem: Environmental > Terrestrial > Soil > Desert | place: Antarctica: Dry Valley... | reverse complement strand
CGCTTCGCCTCCGCGAGGCTGAGCTGGAGGTCGAGCGAGAAGCGGTTGTTCCGATCATCGAGCCGGAGGAAGGAGAAGCCAGCTTCCTCTGGGTTCTCGGAAGAACACGAGGCCGCGCTGCTCGCTACCCAGGGCCGCCTAGGTAGCGAGCAGCGCGGGCCGCTGCCCTCGCGCAAGCTGAACGACGGCGCCGATCAGGTGAGTGTGGAGCCTGCGAGCGCCAGGCCCAAGAGAGTCTGTTCCCGCCTCATTCGCCGCTAGACGGAAGGCGGTTCGAATTTCTTCCCTAAGCTCTGCCCGCCGATGGAGATTCGTCGCGTAGGCGTGGTCGGTCTGGGCACGATGGGCGCGGGCATCGCGCAGGTCGCGCTCCAGGCCGGGAACGAGGTTGTGGGCCGCGAGGTCACAGCCGAGCTCGGCGAGCAGGCCAGGACGAAGATCGACCACTTCCTCACGCGCGCGGTCGAGAAGGGCCGGATGTCCGCCGAGGACCAGGAAGCGGCCATGAGCCGGTTCAGGACCACGACTGACGTCTCCGACCTCGCCGGTTCCGACCTCGTGGTCGAGGCGATCGTCGAGGAGCTCGAGCCCAAGCGTGACCTGTTCGCCGAGCTCGACCGCCTGACCAGCCGCGAGGCGATTCTCGCGACCAACACCTCTGCTCTCTCGGTCTCTGCGATCGCGGCGGCGACCGGGCGCCCCGAACGCGTGATCGGCATGCACTTCTTCAACCCGGCGCCGCTGCTGCCGCTCGTCGAGATCGTCCGTACCGAGCGCAGCTCGGACGAAGCGGTCGACGCTGCCTACGAGTGGGCCGAACGGGCGGGAAAGCAGCCGGTTCGCTGCAATGACACGCCCGGCTTCATCGTCAACCGAGTCCTCATCCCCCTCCTCAACGACTGCGTCCGAGTGCTCGACGAGGCGGGCATCGCGCCGGAGGATCTCGACAAGGCGATGACGAACGGCGCGGGCTGGCCCATGGGCCCCTGCGAGCTCGTCGACCTCGTCGGGATCGACATCCACAACCACGCGTCCGAGGCGCTCCACGGCGCGCTCGGAGAGGACCGGATGGCGCCGCCCGAGCGGCTGGTGCAGATGCAGAGCGAGGGCAAGCTCGGTCGGAAGAGCGGCGAGGGCTTCTTCACGTACTAGAGGCTCGATGCGAAATTCGGCCGGGCCGGATGACGCTCCGACTGCGGCCCAGTTTCACATCAACCCTCTAGTCATCCGGATGCCGAGGCGTCGGGCGACCCAGGGGATGCTCGAGCCCTGGACGATGACGGAAAACGCGACGACGACGAAGACGATGTCGTAGACGCGATCGGCCTCGTCGACCCCGGCGAGCAGTGCGAAGGCCGCGAGGAGAATCGGGACCGCGCCACGGAGACCGCCCCAGATCACGAAGAGGCGTTCGTTGTGACCCATGCGCACCGGAATCAGGAGCGGGGCGACCGCGAGCGGGCGGGCTACGAGGGCGAGGAGGGCAGCGAACGCGAGCCCCTCGGGCAGCCGGTTGCTCGAGACGAGATCCGTGACGTCGATGGTCAGCCCGAGGGCAACGAAGACCACGACCTCTGCGAGGCTCGCGAGGGAGGTGTGGAAGCGCTCGATCTCGTCCCGTAGGGGGACGTCGGCATCCCCGAGCGCGACGCCGGCGACGAAGACGGCCAGGAAGCCGGAGCCGTGCGCCACGGACGCGATGCCGTAGATCACGCCGGCCGCGGCGAGTGTTCGAAGTGGATAGAGGCCCGCATCGGGGAGCGGGAGCCGGAGCAGCGGGCGCATCGCGGCAGCCCCAAGGAGCCCGACGACGAGCCCCACCGTCATCTCGACCGAGAACTCCTCGACAACGACCCAGAAGGTTGCGTCGGCGTGGGTGGCCAGCTCGATCATCCCGATCATCAGCGCGATCCCTACCGGGTCGTTCACTCCGGACTCGCCCTCGAGGATCGTGCCGGTCCGGCCTCGGATCTCCTTGTTGCCGAGCACCGAGAACATCACTGCAGGGTCGGTCGGTGCGAGCGCGGCGCCCAGGATCCCGGCGGTGATCCACTCGAACCCGAACAGGTAGTGGGCTGCGACTGCGACGATTCCAGCGGTCGCAAACGTCCCGAACACGCCGATCGAGAAGATCGGAACGGCAGCAGAACGGAAGTGCCGCCAACCAACGAGCGTCCCGCCGTTGAACAGGATGATGATCAGGGCGACGACGCCGATCCGCTCGACCTCGAGGATCGTCAGGTGGTCGGAGAGCCTCGGGTAGGCGTCCGAGGCGATCGCGGCGACCAGGAGGAAGAGGCCCGGCGCCGGGATCGGGAAGCGCTCACCGACCTTGCTCGCCAGCAGGGCGAGCAGCAGCCCGGCAGCCACGACGAGCACGATCGACCCGAAAACGAGCAGCTCATCCACCCGGCGAGGCTAACCGTTTCCTTACAGATCGCTGATCAAGGTCCTATCCGTGGGGGAGATACTTCACCGATGCGCCCGAAGACTCTTCTGCTGCTTGCGATCACCGCCTTCGTCCTGCTGGCCACCGCCGCGGTGGCAACAGGGGCGCGCGGTCCTGTCGAGGACGGCACGCTTTCGGTTCGCGACGGACGCGCCACGCTCACGCTCCGGATGAAGGGCGGCGTGATCGGCCGGTTCGCCCGCGGGAAGCTGACGGTCACCGACTCCCCCGTGGACGGTGGCACGGTGGTCGTGCGCGGCGCCGAGCGGGAGCGCAACCTGTCCGATCGGACGACGGTCTATTCGGGCAGCAACATCCGTTTCCGGATCATGGACGACCGCAGGTTCGTCGTGAAGATTCACGCCGCGAAGATCAATGCCTCGGCGGTCGGACGGGGCGACGGGACCCTCGACGGCTGGGGAGATCCCGAGGCTGGCGTCTTCTTCGACGGGACGTTCTCGCTCAACGACGATGGGTACCGGTCGATCCCGGATGGGCGCGTCCACTTCGATCTCGCCTCTCCCTCCGCCGGTTAGCTCGGAAGGTCTGGCATCCTGGGAGGCGCGATGGCATCGTCCGACGCGCAAACGGTGCTCGTGGTCGAGGACGAGGCCTCCATTGCCTCGTTCGTCGCCATGTACCTCCGCAACGCCGGCTACGACGTCAAGGTCGCGCCGACCGGCCGTGACGCGTTGACCCTCGCCGCGTCGCACTCGCCCTCGCTGATCATCCTCGACCTGATGCTCCCGGACATCGACGGGATCGAGGTATGCCGGCGCCTCCGCCAGGACTCCGACGTGCCGATCCTGATGCTGACGGCGCGGGACGAGGACGTGGACAAGATCGTCGGTCTCGAGGTCGGCGCGGACGACTACCTCACTAAGCCTTTCAACCCGCGGGAGCTGGTGGCCCGGGTCAAGTCCGTCCTTCGTCGGTCGACGCCGGAGCGCAATCAGGCGAAGACGACGCAGATCACGCACGGCCCGCTCCTGGTCGATTCCGGGCGCCGCGAGGTGCGGGTCGACGGGCGGGAAGTGCAACTTGCCCCCAAGGAATTCGACCTCCTCTGGGAGCTCCTCGACCACAATGGTCTCGTCCTCACGCGAGATCAGCTCCTCGAGCGCGTCTGGGGCTACACGTTCGCCGGGGATACGCGGACGGTCGACGTCCACATCCGGCAGCTCCGGCGCAAGCTCGAGGACGCCTCTCCGATCGTCACGGTCTGGGGCGTGGGCTACAAGGCGGCTCCTGCGAAGGACTCGTCCAAGGACACGGTCACCGCCTGACGTAGGAGCACGAATGGCCGTGTTCAGGTCGCTGCGTTTCCGCCTGCCGGCCTTCTTCCTGGCGGGCGCGGTGCTGGCCGGCCTCGTCTCGACCCTCATCGCCCTCGGACTGTTCCAGGACTACACGGAGGACCGGCTCATCGCCGAGCTCCGGCGGGAGGCGCGCGGCCTGTCGAGCCTGTATGCCGAGCAGGCGATCCGTTCGCAAGACCAGGAGCGCCCGCTGCCGTTCGTGGCCCCTGAACGGCTCGAGCAGGCGAGCGGCAGCCGCATTTACTACGTCGGCCTCCGGATCATCTTCAAGGGAACGTCGCGCCTGCGGCCGCTCGACCAGGATGTCGTCACCTGGAAAGACGGGCGAGTGCGAACGTTCGAGTTCACACCGCCGGATGCGCAGCGCGAGTTCGTCGCCGTGTCGTCGCCCCTACGGCTCGACAGGGAAGGGCCGTACTTCGGCGCGGTGGTGGTGGCGAAGCCGACGGCCGAGCTCCGCGACCGCTGGCAGACGCTCATCGAGCGGCTCGCGCTGGCCGGTTTCGTCGGGATCATCTTCGCCGGCGCACTCGCCTGGTATCTGTCACGGCGCATCACCGAGCCCGTCCAGGCCTTGTCCGGAGCGGCCGACCGGATCGCGGCAGGGTTCTACGACGTCCCCGAGATCAAGGCCCACGGGGAGATCGGGCAGCTCGCCGAGCGGTTCCGCGAGATGGCGGCCAGGCTGCGCGAGGCCGAGGAGCTGGAACGGAACTTCCTGATGACCGTCTCGCACGAGCTGCGCACCCCCCTGACGGCGATTCGAGGCCATGTCGAGGCTCTCCGTGAGGGAGTCGCCCAGGACGAGGAGACGCGGAAGGAGTCCTTGGACGTCATCGCTCAGGAAGCCGGGCGCCTCGAACGCCTCGTGGGCGACGTGCTCGACCTCGCCAAGCTGGACACCCGCCGCTTTACGCTCCTCCGGGAAGAGGTCGACATGGGGCACCTGCTCGAGCAGGCCTACACAGCTTTCACCGAGGAGGCGCGGCGCCGCGACATCGACTACCGCCAGGACATCACCGCCCGGCCGGTGATCGTCGCCGACGGGGATCGCGTCCTCCAGATCATCTCCAACCTGCTCTCAAACGCCTTCCGCTGGACGCCCGACGGTGGCCGCGTCGACCTCGAGCTCGGCGCGGAGGACGGGATCGTGTCGGTTTTCGTGCAGGACTCTGGCCCGGGCATCACCGCCGAAGAGCAGGAGCGAATCTTCCGCCCCTTCTGGACGAGGGACGGCACGGGCACGGGCCTTGGCCTCGCAATCGCGCGCGAGCTCGCAGTAGCTCATGGCGGGCGCATCAGCCTCCAGTCGGCGCCGGGAGAAGGCGCGCGGTTCGAGCTCGTCCTGCCGCGTTCGCCCCACGATGGCGGCAGCTGAGACCGCCCGGGGCGGTGGCCTCGGCGCCGCGATGCGGCCGCGTCAGTGGACGAAGAACCTCCTGCTCTACGCGGGGATCATCTTCGCGGCCGAGCTGGACGATCCCGGGCGCTGGATCCAGGCCACGGCTGCGTTCGTCGCCTACTGCCTGGCCTCGAGCGCGGCGTACATCTACAACGACGTCCGGGACGCGCCGCACGACAGGCTCCATCCCCTCAAACGCGGCCGTCCGATCGCGAGCGGCGCGGTACGCCCCCGGCGGGCCCTCCACGTTGCCGGGATCCTCGCGACGCTCGCCTTTGCGATCGTTGCTCCTCTCGGCTGGGCCTCACTCGCCTTCATGGCCGGCTTCCTGGGTCTCCAGGTTGCGTACAGCCTGGGCCTGAAGGACTTCGCGCTGATCGACGTCATGGCGATCTCGGCGCTGTTCGTCATCCGCGCGGCGGCCGGGGCCGAGGCGGTCGACGTGCCGATCTCCCCGTGGCTCCTGATCTGCACAGCGCTGCTGGCCCTGTTCCTGGCCCTCGCGAAGCGCCGCGGGGAGCTCGTTTCGACCGGCACCGAGGCGCCAGGACGGCCCGTCCTCTCCGGCTACTCGTTCGGCCTCGTCGACCAGCTGGTCTCGATCGTGGCCGCGTGCACGATCGTGGCCTACGCGCTCTACACCTTCGAGGCCCGCGAGGGCAGCGCGATGATGGCGACGATCCCGTTCGTCGTCTACGGCCTCTTCCGCTACATCCAGCTGATGCACCGCGAGGATCTTGGCGAGGAGCCCGAGAACGTCCTGCTCGCCGATCTCCCGATTCTGGTCACGATCGCAGCCTGGGCGATCGTCTCGGCGGCGATTCTGACGCTGGTCTGAGTTGCCGCGGAACCGGCTCCGCCGGTTCCGCCCGTTGACCACCGCACCGTCGTCGCCGAACTGCGAGGCACTGCCGCGCCGCGCGCCGACGGAGTCGGCGCCCGGCTTCCGGAAGGTCGCTGAAAGTCGTGAGACTTTCAGCGAAAAGCGCTGGCGACGCTAGCCGCTGGCGCGGCGGTCCTGCGCGTCATCGAGGCGGTAGACGACCGCACCGCTCGGCTGCTCCACGGCGGTCTCGATGCGTCCGAGCCGGTCGTCGACGCTCTTCCAACCGGATGTGATCAGGTCGACGAGGAGCGAGAGGTCGTCCACCCTGGCATGACGCTCGGCAAGCGTGTCGTTCTCGATGCGCTCGAGCCGCCGAACCGTCTGGCCGGCCAGGCCGCGCACCTCGGCGAGCTGGCGGGCGACGGGAAGCGCCTCTGCCCGCATGCCCTCCTGCACCGCTTCGCCGACGCGGGCGGGCAAGGAGGTCCCGAGCTGCGCGGCGAGCTCGCCGAGCTCCTCGATCTGCGTCCTGGCCCGCTCGAGCGCGGCCTCGACGTCGCTCGGCTGGGTCCGTGACCTCGCAGCTGCTTCCAGCCGCTCCCGCGCTCGTTCGACGGCGTCGTGATCCATGGGCCGAGGGTAGCGTTGCCCTCGGATGGAGACCTCGGCGCTGGAGTACGAGCTCCCGCCGGAGCTAATCGCCCAGCGGCCGGTCACGCGGCGCGACGAATCGCGGCTCCTCGTCTACGACCGGGCGAGCGGCGATGTGCGGCACCGGCACTTCTCCGACCTCCCCGCCGAGCTCCTGCCCGCGGAGCTCGTCGTCGTGAACGACACGCGCGTGATCCCAGCGCGACTCCGGCTGCAAAGGCCGGGTGGGGGAGACGCGGAGGTCTTGCTCCTCGAGCAGATCGGCCCGGACGGCGTCTGGGAGGGGCTGGCTCGTCCCTCGCGCCGTCTTCGAGCAGGTCAGCGGCTCGGGCCAGTCGAGCTCCTCGAGCCGCTCGGCGAGGGGCGTTGGCGCCTCAGGCTGGACGGCGACCCGCCGGGCGAGACTCCGTTGCCGCCGTACATCACGGCCACGCTCGACGATCCTGAGCGGTACCAGACGGTCTACGCGCGGGCTGCGGGCTCGGCTGCCGCGCCGACCGCCGGTCTCCACTTCACGCCGGAGCTCCTGGAGGCTCTCGACGTCGAGCGCGTCACCCTTCACGTCGGCCTCGACACCTTTCGGCCGGTGGACGCCGAAACCCTGGAGGAGCACGCCATTCACACCGAGCGCTACCTGGTCGAGGCTGCCGCGTGGGAGCGAATCCGGACCGCAGAGCGGGTGTTGGCGGTCGGAACGACGACGGCCCGGGTCCTCGAGACGCTGGCGCGCGCTACGCGTCCCAGTTACCAGGGACGGACGGGCCTCTTCATCACGCCGGGGTTCGAATTTCGCCGGGTCGACTCGCTGCTCACGAACTTCCACCTTCCGCGGTCGACCCTCCTCGCCCTCGTGATGGCGTTCGCGGGGATCGAGGAGACCCGCCGACTGTACGAGCTCGCGATCGAGGAGCGCTATCGCTTCTACTCGTTCGGCGACGCCATGCTGATCCGGTGAGCTTCCGCGTCACCGCAACGGACGGAGAGGCGCGCGCCGGGATTCTTCAGACCTCGCACGGCGAGGTCCCGACCCCTGCGTTCATGCCCGTCGGGACAAAGGCGTCCGTCAAGACGCTTCACCCGGACGAGGTTCGCGAGGCAGGCGCCGCCATCCTGCTCGGCAACACCTACCACCTCCATTTCAGACCGGGCGACGAGCTGATCGCAGAGCTCGGCGGTCTGCACTCGTTCATGGGCTGGGACGGATCGATCCTCACGGACTCCGGCGGGTTCCAGGTCTTCTCGCTGCGCGACACGCTCCTCTCCGTAGACGACGAGGGAGTCACCTTCCGCTCGGTCTACGACGGCTCGCCGGCGCGCTTCACTCCCGAGTCGGTGGCGCGAATCCAGGCGAACTTCGGATCCGACATCGCGATGTGCCTCGACGTGTGCCCGCCGGCCGGCGTTCCGCGGGCGGAGCTCGAGGAAGCCGTTCGCCGAACCACTCTCTGGGCGCAGCAGCAACGGGCAGCCGAGCGGGGACCGGATCAGCTCGTGTTCGGGATCACGCAGGGAGCCTCCGACCCCGAGCTCCGCCGCCGCTCGATCGCGGAGATCACCGCACTCGACTTCGACGGCCACGCGCTCGGCGGGCTCTCGGTCGGGGAACCGCGCGAGCTCACACTCGAGGCCACCGCCTGGGCCGCGCCGCTCCTGCCCGACGACAAGCCGCGCTACTTCATGGGGATCGGCGATGCCGCCGGCATCCTCGAGGTCGTCGAGCGCGGGATCGACATGTTCGACTGCGTTCTCCCGACGAGGACGGCCCGCACGGGCTCGGCGCTCACCTGGGAGGGACGACTGAACCTGAGGAACGCAAAGTTCGCACGCGATCCGCGTCCGCTCGACGAAGACTGCGGCTGCCCCTCGTGCACGCGTTTCTCGCGTGCGTACGTCCGGCATCTCCTCAACCAGCGGGAGGTGCTCGGCCTGCGGCTGTTGAGCGCCCACAATCTCCGCTTCGTCCTCGACGTCACAGCGGGTGCAAGGGCTGCGATCGAGCGGGGCGAATTGGCATCCTTCAAGGCGCGCGCACTGGAACGTCTCGACACACAACTCGACAGGACGGAGACCGCATGGACGCGGGACCGCTGATCTTCTTCGCCGCGCTGGCGGCGATCTTCTGGTTCCTCCTGATCCGGCCCCAGCGGCAGCGACGAGTCGCGCACCGGACGATGGTGTCCGGACTGGGGCCGGGCGACGAGGTGATCACCGCCGGAGGCGTGTTCGGCCGGGTACGGACGATCGCCGAAGGCCACATCGTCCTCGAGATCGCGCCCGGAACCGAGATCAAGCTGGCGAAGGACGCTGTGGCGAACGTCGTGCCGAAGGACGAGCCGGCGGACGCCCCGGCTCCGCCTGCCGCCGAGGAACGCGGCTAATCTAGGCGGTCGCGGTGGCAACCAGGCGCGGAAATCTCACCCTGCTCGGACTCGTCCTGGCGATGCTCGTCGGCGTCGCGCTGCTCGCAATCCCCCAGTCGCCGATCAACCGCGACATCAAGCTCGGCCTCGACCTCCAGGGTGGGGTCGAGCTCGTCCTGCGCGCGGTGCCGCCGAAAGGCCAGCAGATCACCGACGAGAACCTCGATCTCGCGGTCGAGGTGATCCGGAACCGGGTCGACGCAATCGGCGTGGCCGAGCCGGAGATCCGGCAACAGGGCGAGGATCAGATCTCCGTTCAGCTTCCGGGGATCAAGAACCCCGACGACGCCGTGAGGTTGATCGGCACCACGGCCCAGCTCTGGCTGTTCGACGTCAACGAGAACACGCTCGACCCGACCCGCGACCCCAACGGCTTCGCGGTTCCCTCGGAGAACCAGTTCCAGCTTCTGAAAGAGCTCCAACCGCGGACGAAGCGCGGCTCACCGCCGGAGTACTTCCTGGTCGACCCGAAGGCGAAGGAGGTGCTCGCGGGCCCGGAGGACACCCAGGAGCGGGTTCGGCGTTCCTACCGCACTGCGAACGAGGGCAAGGCGGTCCCCAAGGGCGCCAAGGTCTGGGGAATCCCCGAGAAGACGATCATCCTGACCTGTGGGAAGACGGAGCGCTACTGCCCGGGCGTGAACGTCGCTCCGCCGCAGCAGGACTACTTCTACCTCTTCAAGTTCGACCCGCAGAACAAGGAGGACCCGGCTCCCGAGATGACCGGTTCCGACCTCAAGCTGGACGGAACCCGCCAGGACTTCAGCCAGACCGAAGGCGCAATCGTCCTGATGGAGTTCACCGACGCGGGCGGCGACAAGTTCCACGACATCACGCGCGAGATTGCGCAGCGCGGCCAGCTCCTCTCGGGACAGATCGGGGACGACCAGGCCCTCCAGGGCTTCGCGATCGTGCTCGACCGCAGGATCAAATCGGCACCGACGATCGATTGGAAGCAGAACCCCGACGGCATCGCCGGCGGGTCAGCCGAGATCACCGGTATCGGCGACGCCGGGGAGGCGCAGGACCTCGCGCTCGTCCTCAGGAGCGGCGCGCTTCCGTACGAGTTCGAGCAGGTCGACTTCACGAACGTCTCCGCAACGCTCGGTAAGGACTCGCTTCGGGAGGCGATTCTCGCCTCCCTGATCGGCCTCGCCGTCGTCGCCCTGTTCCTGCTCCTCGTCTACCGCTTCCTGGGTCTCGTCGCGATCATCGGCCTCGCGCTGAACGCGGTCTTCCTCTACGCGGTGATGGTGCTCTTCGAGGTCACGCTGACCCTGCCGGGCTTCGCCGGAATGATCCTCGCGATCGGGGTCGCGGCCGACGCGAACATCGTCATCTTCGAACGTATCAAGGAGGAGGCGGGCGCCAAGAAGTCGGTTCGCGCTGCCATCTCGTCCGGTTACCGCAAGGGTTTCGCCACGATCGTGGACGCGAACGTCGTTACCGCGATCACGGCCCTGATCCTCTTTGCGGTCGCAACCGGAGGAGTGCGCGGATTTGCGTTCCTGCTCCTCCTCGGCACCGTCATCTCGATTTTCACCGCCGTCTTCGCGACCCGGGCACTGCTCGGAATGCTCGCCGGATTCCGCTGGTTCGACAACCCGAAGTTCATGGGCGCAGAGCAGCAGACGATGGCGCGCTGGCAGATGTTCGACGCGGTCGGGAAACGCCGGATCTGGTTCACGGTCGCGGGCCTGCTCATCGCCGCCTCGATCGGCTCGCTCATCTTCAGGGGCCTCAATCTCGGGATCGACTTCCGCGGCGGCACGGAGATGACGTTCGTGTCGCAGCGGCCGGTCGAAACCGCCCAGGTGCAGGAGGAAGTTGCGAAGCTGGGTCAGGCGGATGCAGTGATCCAGGGCCGCGGGGCTCAGGTCGCGGGGGGCTTCCGGGAATTCACCGTGAGAGCCGAGCCGCTCAAGCCGGAGGAGGTACAGGAGATCACCGGCGTGATGGGCGACCGATTCGACGCCCGGCCTCGGGGGGCGCGCAATGTCTCGGCAAGCTTCTCGGAGCAGATCCTGCGCGGGGCGATCTACGCGATTCTCATCTCGTTCGTCCTGATCACCATCTTCATCTCGCTCCGCTTCCAGTGGCGGTTCGCGGTGCCGATCCTGCGGACGATCGTGAACGACGGCCTGATCGCGATCGGCATCTACTCCTTCGCGGGGAAGGAGGTCAGCGCGGCGACCGTCGCAGCCTTCCTGACGATCATCGGCTACTCGATCTACGACACGATCATCATCTTCGACCGTGTTCGCGAGAACCTGCCGCTCATGCGGCGCTCGTCGATCAAGGAGATCATCAACACGTCGCTCTGGGAGACCGTTCGCCGGTCGCTGGCAACGACGATCATCACATTGCTGCCCGTTGGCGCACTGTTCCTGTTCGGCGGAGAGGTCCTTCAGGACTTCGCGTTCGCGATCCTCGTCGGCATCTCGATCAGCGCCTTCTCGACGATCTTCATCGCCGCGCCGTTCCTCGCAGTCCTGCTCGAGCGCGCACCCGAGTACAAGGGCCGCCGGAGCCTCGACACCGCCGTCGACCGGCCGCTCGACCGCAGCCCGCAGCCGGTCGTCGTGGCGGATGGAGACGGGGACGGCGACGGGGAGGAGCCGATCCCGCTTCCAGCACCCGTGCCGCCGGCGCCGGGCACGGCGAGCGCCGGGCCGACGGCCTCCGACGCCTCCAAGCGGGAGCGCCGCCGCCAGCGGCGCCGCGCCCGACCTCATGGCCGAGCCCGATAACAACGGCGCGGTTCGCGACCTGCTCGAGCGCATCGCCCTCGCCGCGGTCGGCGCGGTTGCGCTGACGGCCGAGCGGGCCGACGCGCTGGCCGAGGAGCTGGCCGACCGAGGCGTCGTGAAGCGCGAGGACGCGCGGGCGCTGATCGACGACGCCTCAGCCCGCTGGCGCGGCGACGCGACACGGCTGGGGGAGAAGGCGGGTGCAACCCTCGACGGGCTCTTCCGCGAACTCGGGCTCGTGACGAAGGACGATGTCGAGGAGCTCGAGCTCAAGATCGCGCAATTGGAGCACCGGCTGCGCCTCCTCGAGGAGGCGCCAGCGAGGGATTCCGTACCGCCCGTGCAACACTGATTCCATGGCACAGGCGCCTCCGCGGAGCCTGGGGCGCATCTCCGAGATCGCCCAGGTGGCCGTCCGGCACGGCTTCGGCTACTTCTTCCAGCGCAACCGGCTGACCGATCTCCTGCCGGGGAACGGGGACGGCGCCGGCGAACAGACGGCCGGCTCTGAGCGCGGTCGCCACCTCCGCGAGCTGCTCGACGAGCTCGGCCCGACCTTCGTCAAGTTCGGCCAGTTGCTCTCGATGCGGCCGGACGTCCTTCCCCCGGACATCATCGTCGAGCTTCGGGGGCTCCAGGACGATGTCACTCCGTTCTCCTTCGCAGAAGCCGAGGAGGTGATCCGGGCCGATCTCGGACAGCCGCTGGAGCGGCTGTTCCGCGAGTTCAACCCCGTCCCGATCGCGGCGGCCTCGATCGGCCAGGTGCATGCGGCCGTCCTTCCGAACGGCCGCCGCGTTGCGGTCAAGGTGCAGCGGCCGGGCGCGCCTCGCCAGATCGAGGCCGACCTGAACCTGATGTACCAGGCGGCGCGCCTCGCGAAGGAGCGCGTCCGCGCGCTCGACTTCATCGACGCGAGAGGTCTCGTCGACGAGTTCGCGCGCGCGATCCGCCAGGAGCTCGACTACCGGCTCGAAGCGCGGAACGCCGAGACCTTCCGAAAAGACTTCGCGGGTCACCCGCATGTCAAGGTTCCGCGCGTCTACTGGACCTACACGCGGCCGCGTGTGCTGACGCTCGAGCTCGTGGACGGGACGCAACTTGCGGACATCGACGCCCTCGGCTACACGCCGGACGAGCGTCGGCGTGTCGCGCAGGTTCTCACGGAGGCGTGGATGACGATGATCTTCCGCCACGGGTTCTTTCACGGCGACCCGCACCCCGCGAACATCCTCGTTCTTGCGCCCGACCGGATCGGTCTCGTCGACTTCGGCCTCGCCGGGCGGCTGACCGACGAGGACGTCTCGAAGGCCACACGCCTCTTCATCGACGTTGCGAACGAGAACGTGGAGGCGCTGCCGAAGCGCCTCGGCGACCTCGGAGTCCGGTACCCGAAGGAGCGAGAGGAGGAGTTCGTCGCGGAGCTCCGCGAGCTCTTCTACCGCTACTACGGTGCGACGCTCCAGGAGATCGACCCGATGCAGGTCGTCAAGGAGGTCTTCTCGGTCATTTACCGCCTGAACCTGCGGCTCCCGACCCGCTTCGTCCTCCTTGACCGCGCGATCGCAACACTTGGCTCGGTCAGCGTCGAGCTCTCGCCGGAGTTCAACGTCTTCGAAGTCGCCCGTCCGTATGCGCGGAGCCTGATGCTCGGCCGGTATACGCCGGCGCGCATCGCCTCCCGGGCGCGGCGGGAGAGCTGGAACCTCGCGCGCATCGCCGCCGAGGTGCCGTACCAGCTCCACGACGTGCTCGAGCAGGTTCGAGATGGCCAGATCGAGGTCGGCTTCGTGCACAAGGGCCTAGACGAGTTCATGCACCGCATGGACGTCGTCTTCAACCGTCTCGTGATGGCGCTCGTGGTCGCCGGCGGCCTCATCGGCTCGAGCCTGATCGGCATCTTCGCGACGAACGGGCCGCAGTTGATCGGTCTCCACGTGCTGTCAGTTCTCGGCTTCGTCCTGTCCGGGATCTTGGGGGTCTGGCTCCTCTGGGGAGTCCTTCGCTCAGGGCGGCTCTGACACCTCGAGCACCGCGTCCCTCTAAAGAGGGACGCGCTGGGCTGCGATTTGCGCTGATACGAGTAGGGATCTGACGGACGAAGTGCTCCAGGAGCTCGCCCTCGCTGCCGAGCTGCACGACGTCGGCAAGCTTGCGATCCCGGATGCGATCCTTTCGAAGCCCGGTCCCCTCGACGAGGACGAATGGATCTATGCGCACCACCACACGCTGATCGGCGAGCGGATCCTGTCGGCGGCCCCTGCGCTCGCCCGCGTCGCGCCGACCGTCCGATCGACCCACGAGCGGATCGACGGAACGGGCTACCCCGACGGGCTCTCCGGCGACGAGATCCCGCTTCTGTCGCGGATCATCGCGGTTTGTGACGCGTTCTACGCGATGACGGAGGGAAAACCACATCACCCGGCGCTGAGCGCCGAACATGCGATCGCGGAGCTTCGGCGTTGCAGCGGCGCGCAGTTCGACAGTGCGGTGGTCGACGCGCTGATCGACGCGTGGCGCGAGCGGTCGATCCAGCTCGTCGCCTAGCGCGCCGGGGTCGCGACGCCCGGTAGCTCTTCGGGTCTCGGCCGCTCTGGAACGTTCGGCGCAGATCTGCGCGAAAGGACATCTGTTCGCGCCGAGAGGGCGCTGTTACTTTCGTCTCATGACCAGCGCGCTGATCCTCGTCGAACCTGAGTCCGCAACCAGGGGGTTCCTGGAACGGCATCTGCGCCAGGATGGCTTCGAGGTTTTCGAGGCCGGTGATGTGGAGGCGCTCGAGCTCGCTGGGTGGTCGCGGCCCGACCTCGTACTGGCCGCCGACTCACTGGCCCTCGAGCTCTGCCGCCGGGTGGGCGACGTACCGGTAATCGTGCTGGGCCGGCAGGATTCGGACGCCGTCGACCGTGTCCGTGCCTTTGCGGGTGGGTGCGACGACTATCTCACGCGGCCGTTCCACTATGAGGAATTGCTCGCTCGCATTCGCGCCGTGCTCCGCAGGTACGCCCCGCCGGAGCGCGACCGGATCGAAGTCGGCGGACTGGAGATCGACCTGGCCGCCCGCCGTGTGCTCGTCGGCGGATCCCCGGTGATCCTGGCCGCCAAGGAGTACGACCTGCTCGTGAAGCTCGCCGGAGATCCGGCCCGCGTGTTCACGAAGGAAGAGCTCTTGCGCGAGGTGTGGGATTTTCGGTCGCTCGGCCGGACCCGGACGCTCGACTCCCACGCCTCCCGCCTGCGGCGCAAGCTGTCGGCCGCAGGCGGTGATTTCGTCAGAAACGTCTGGGGGGTGGGCTACTCGCTCGTGAACGAGTCGACGTAGTGGCCGAGGACGAAGTCCCAACCCGGGTCGTAACCGGCGCGGCCCTCGGCGTCGCCGATCTGATCCCAGCCGCGGTGCTCGAGGTCGATGCGCGTACCACCGTCCTCCGGCGTGAAGCGAACCTCGACCTCGGTAGGCCTCCGCTCCGGGTTCACGCGCCACCGGAGGACGAGCCGGTCGGGCGGCTCCCAGGCCAGCACGTCCGCCCAGTCCGCCTCTTCGCCGCTGTCCGACCGCTCGAATACGCGGCCACCCGTCCGTTCGTCGAAGACGACCTCCTGGATCCTGTCCTTGAAGATCGAGTGCGTCCTCGGCCACCAGGCGCCCATTCCACTCGTAAACGTCTCGAAGGCCCTCTCGACGGAGGTGTCGACGGTGATCGTCTTGCTGATCGCCGCGAGCGCTTCGGTCGTGCTCATCTCTTGCTCCCTTCCCTTCGTTCGGCCTCGGCCTTGAAGTCGGCGAGGGCCTGATCCCAGAAACGGTCGAAGTAGCCGCGAAGAGCGCCGACACCGTCGAGGTCGACCCGGTACACCCGCCGAGTACCCTCGGGGCGCTCGCGAACGAGCCCGGCCTCCTTCAAGACCTTCAGGTGCTGCGAGACGGCCGGGCGGCTGACGGGGAGCTCGCCCGCCAGCTCCCCGACGGCCATCGGCCGGCGGGCGAGCCGCTCGAAGATCGTCCGGCGAGTGGGATCGCCGAGCGCATTCATCGCTACTGAGTAAGTTTGCACTTACCGTAAGCATAGACTTACGAGTAGTCGACGTCAAGCGCGGGGCGTCCCGCCTCCAGGTCGAGGAGCAGGCGTTTCCGCTCGAGTCCACCGCCGTAGCCGACGAGGCTCCCGGAGGAGCCGATCACCCGATGACAGGGCAGCACGATGGGGATCGGGTTGCGGTTCATGATCGTCCCGACGGCGCGGGCGGCACGCGGGTTGCCAGCTTCGACCGCAAGCGACTTGTACGTGGTGACCTCGCCGTACGGCACCTGAGCGAGCCGGTCGAGAATCGCGCGGGAGAAGCCTTCCCGGCCGCGCAAATCGAGTGGGAGGTCGAACTCGCGCCGCCGGCCCTCGAAGTACTCCTCGAGCTCGCGACGGACTCGATCCACCTCGCGTGGCGCCTTCAGCACGCGGACGCCGAAGAGTCGCGCCAACTGCTCGGTCTCGCGGTCCGGTTCCGGGTCGAAAGAGATCCGGCAGAGTCCGCGCTCGGTCACGGCGAGGAGCAGCGGGCCGACCGGGGTGTCGGCCACGTCGAACGAGACGTCGACGAGACAGGCTTCTGCGGCCGCCTGGCGGAACCGGCGATCGAGAGCATTGGGCACGACGGTCATGAAAGCTCCCTTCTCAGGCGCCGCACACCGGAGGAGGCGGCTTGACGGGCAGCCTCCTCGCTGGACCCCAGTGCGGTGCCAATGTCCGAATAGGACAGGTCGTAGGCGTAACGGAGCACCACGGCGGCGCGCTCCTTCTCGGGCAGCTCGTCGGCCAGGTGCTCGATCTGCGCGTACTCGGGGCGGTCGTCCGCCCACTCGGCGTCGAGCTCGGCCACGGTCTCGGGGCGGCGCTTCCGACCCTCGTCGATCGCCACCCTGGTTGCGATGGTAAAGACCCAAGCGCGCAGGTAGCGGCCGTGCTGTAGCGCCTCGTAGCCACGGAGCGCGCGGAGCCATGTCTCCTGGAAGGCGTCCTCGGCACGCTGCCGTCCAAGCAGTCGGACGAGGTGACCGAACACGGCATCGCGATGCTCCGAGTAGAAGCGCTCGAACGGCGGGACGGTCATTGCCTCCATCATCCCGTTCAACGCCGATGTCGCAGAGTGTGTGAGATGAGGGTTGCGGTCGTGGGGCACGTCGAGTGGGTCGACTTCGCCCGCGTCGAGCGCGTGCCCCGGTCAGGGGAGATCGTGGCGGCGCACGAGAGCTGGGCCGAGGCGGGCGGCGGCGGGGCAGTTGCAGCCGGCGAGCTCGTACGTCTCGGCGCCGAGACGACCTTCTACACGGCCTTCGGCGCCGACGACCTCGGCGCCCGCGCCGAGGCGGAGCTGAGGGCGCGTGGACTCCGGCTCGAAGTCGCGGAGCGCGACGCAAAGCAGCGGCGGGCGTTCACGTGCATCGACCGGGACGGTGAGCGGACGATCACCGTGCTCGGCGAAAAGCTCGTTCCGCACGCGGACGAACCGCTCGCTTGGACCGAGCTCGACTCGACCGACGCCGTCTACTTCTGCGGCGGCGATGCCGGCGCGGTGCGACAGGCTCGCCGCGCTCGTGTCCTCGTCGCGACTGCGCGTGAGCTCCCGACGCTCCGCGCCGCCGGCGTCGAGTTGGACGTCCTCATTCACAGCGGTGGTGACACCGGCGAATCCTTCCGGCCCGGCGAGCTCGACCCCGCGCCGCGCCTGGTGGTCGCGACGGAAGGGAAATACGGAGGGCAGTACGCCGGAGGCGGCGAGGAGGGCCGCTGGGCGGCGGCGCAGCTTCCAGGCCCGCTCGAGGATACGTACGGCGCGGGCGATTGCTTCGCCGCAGCGCTCGCAATCGGCCTCGCCGACGGCGGGTCGACGGCCCGCGCCCTCCGGTTCGCCGCGGGGAGAGCCGCGCACGCACTGGCCCGTCGTGGCGTGAACGGTTGACGTAGTGGGGGATAGTGGTCTAAAGTGGGGGAAAGTGGAAGACGAGGAATGGCCCCATGCTGCTTGGAGAGTTCGAACACACTGTCGACGACAAGAACCGGCTCACCCTTCCGGCCCGGTTCCGAGACGCCATGTCCGAGGGCGTCGTCGTCACGCGCGGGATGGACGGCTGCCTCTACGCGTATCCGCGAAGCGACTGGCTTGAGCGCTTCCAGTCTCGCGTCGCGGAGCTCGATCCGCTCAGCAGCGAGGGCCGGAAGCTGCAGCGCCATTTCTTCTCCGGTGCGGCCGAGGCGGAGCTGGACAAGCAGGGAAGGATCATGATTCCGGGACCCCTGCTCCGCTACGCAGGCCTCGAGCGGGATGTCGTCGTCGCCGGGATCCACGATCACCTCGAGATCTGGGATCGGGAGACCTGGCGGCGGGAGCTCAACGAGGTCGAAGGGAGTGCGGAGCATGTTGCCGAGCGTCTTGCAGCCAAACGCGACTGATCACGTCCCCGTTCTCGCCGAAGAGGTGCGGCGCCTGCTCGACGTGCAGCCGGGTGAGACGGTGGTCGACGCGACCTTCGGGTCGGGCGGCCACGCCGCGCTGCTTGCCGAGGATCTGCGCGGCGAGGGGCGCTACATCGCGATCGACCGGGATCCGAGCGTGATGCCCTACTTCGAGT
>Ga0136614_10000621_pt1 | contig 18456 bp, 23 predicted proteins | sample AntDrymUQ2792106_2_FD_106643 | JGI IMG/M metagenome (GOLD analysis project Ga0136614, IMG submission 106643) | Polar desert sand microbial communities from Dry Valleys, Antarctica - metaG UQ279 (21.06) | ecosystem: Environmental > Terrestrial > Soil > Desert | place: Antarctica: Dry Valley... | reverse complement strand
CCATGGAACGTTGGTTTAGGAGAGGTTGATGCATCGCAAGTCAAACGTAAATTCGCCGCGCGCACTTGGATGGGTCGTCGCCTGTGGGCTGTTCGGTGCCGCGGTCGCTCTGCCGGTTGCGGCCCAGTTCTCGAAGCCCGATACAGCGGTCAGGTATCGGCAGTCTGTCTTCAACGTAATGAACAACCACATGGGAAGGATCAACACACAGTTGAAATCATCGACGCCGAACGTGCAGGTGATTCAGACCAGTGCCGTCGTGGTCGACACAATGTCCAAGTTACCTTGGGACGCGTTTGCTCCGAACACCGAGTTCGTGGCCAATACCAATGCGCTGCCCGCACTGTTCAAAAACGAGGCCAAGATCAAGGAGTTGGCAGACAAGATGCAGGAGGAGGCGGTCAAGTTGAACGCGATCGCCAAGGCAGGGGATGTCAAAGCCGTGCGAACGCAGTTCGGTGCTTTGGCCAAAACCTGCGATAACTGCCACGACGACTTTCGGGCGAAGTAGCCTACCCAGCGGAAGCTAGCTACAGACAGGCGGCACCGCCACGCCGCCTCGCGCTGATTTCCATTGGGTATGAAAACGGTCATGTCGATCATTGCCATCTCCAATCTGACCAAGACGTATGCCTCGGGGCTGCGGGCTCTGAAGGCGATCGACCTGCAGATCAACAAAGGCGAGATCTTTGCGCTGCTGGGACCCAACGGAGCAGGCAAGACCACGCTGATCAGCATTGTCTGCGGCATTGTGACTGCCACCACCGGGACGGTGACGGTCGGCGGCGCGGACATTGTTCGCGACTTCCGTGAATCGCGGACGAAGATCGGTTTGGTGCCGCAGGAACTGACGACGGACGCCTTTGAAACTGTGTGGGCCACCGTTAATTTCAGCCGCGGCTTGTTCGGGCGAGGGTCGAATCCATCTTTCATCGAAAATTTGTTACGCGAGTTATCACTGTGGGACAAGCGCAACGACCGCATCATGACGCTCTCTGGCGGCATGAAGCGCCGAGTGATGATTGCAAAGGCGCTCTCTCACGAGCCCGAGATCCTGTTTCTCGACGAGCCGACCGCCGGCGTCGATGTGGAGCTGCGCCGTGACATGTGGGCGTTGGTGCGCGGTCTGCGGGAGCGCGGGGCAACGATTATCTTGACGACGCATTACATTGATGAAGCCGAGGAAATGGCTGACCGCATCGGTGTGATTAGCAAAGGCGAGTTGATTGTCGTAGAGGAAAAAACGGCGCTGATGAAGAAACTTGGAAAGAAGCAGCTGACGATTCTTCTGCAGGAACCGATGAAGGCAATTCCGGCAGGTCTATCGGACTGGAACCTGACGCTGGCGCAGGACGGATTCCAGGTCGAATACACGTTCGACGCACACCAGGAGTCCACCGGAATCCCGTCGCTGCTGCGCAGAATGGACGAGCTTGGCATCGGGTTTACGGATCTAAACACGACGCAGAGCTCGCTCGAAGACATTTTCGTCAGCCTGGTCACTGACCGCGCAGGCTAATGAGCAGAACCACGTTTAACTGGCACGGCGTGTGGGCGATCTACCGGTTCGAGATGGCGCGCGCTGCACGCACGGTGTGGCAAAGCCTGGTGGCACCCGTGATCACCACCTCGCTTTACTTCGTTGTCTTTGGCGCCGCAATCGGCTCGCGAATCGCGCAAGTCGACGGTGTTACCTACGGCTCGTTCATCGTGCCAGGACTGATCATGCTGGCGCTCTTCACGCAGAGCATCTCAAACGCATCATTCGGAATCTATTTTCCGAAATTCACCGGCACCATTTATGAGTTGCTGTCGGCCCCCGTGTCTTACCTCGAGATCGTTCTGGCCTATGTAGGCGCCGCGGCGACCAAGTCGATCGTGCTGGGCCTGATTATTTTGGCAACCGCCGCGCTGTTCGTTCCGATACAGATCCTGCATCCGGTATGGATGGTGGGGTTTCTGGTGCTCACCGTGACAACGTTTAGCCTGTTCGGCTTCATCGTCGGGATCTGGGCCAATAATTTCGAGCAATTGCAGTTTGTTCCGATGTTGGTCGTAACTCCGTTGACCTTTCTCGGCGGGGCGTTCTATTCGGTTGACATGCTGCCGCCGGCTTGGCGCACGCTGGCACTTTTCAACCCGGTTGTCTATTTGATCAGCGGATTCCGATGGAGCTTCTACGGCACCGCAGATGTCGGCGTCGAACTCAGCCTTGCGATAACACTGGCATTCTTTGCAATCTGCCTGGCCATGGTGGCGTGGATTTTTAGGACCGGCTATCGGTTGAAGAATTGACGCGTCCACGGCCATCGGTCGCGGATTCGACACTTTCGTGGATATTTAAGTCCAAAAAGATTTTTTTAAGAAGTTGTCGATTTGGCTTCAGGTCGTTCGTCGTATCTAGGTGAGCGCACGGTGGACGGCAGGTCCATCCTGGCTTCTAACCTAAGCCTCAATGGAGATGACGATGAAATTTTTGGTAATTGTTAAGGCGAACAAGGATTCCGAGGCCGGCGTGATGCCGAGCGAGAAAATGTTGCGCGACATGGGCAATTTTAATGAGGAACTGGTCAAGGCTGGCGTGATGCTGGCAATGGAGGGACTGCACCCGACGTCGAAGGGCAAGCGGGTCAGGTTCTCGGGAACCAAGCGCACTGTCGTTGATGGGCCGTTTGCCGAGACCAAGGAGCTGGTCGCGGGGTTCTGGATCTGGCAGCTGCGATCAATGGATGAAGCGCTCGAATGGATCAAGCGCGCTCCGTTCGAAGATGGAGCAGAAGTCGAGCTTCGCCCCATGTTCGAAGCCGATGACTTTGGCGCTGAATTCACGCCCGAGTTGCGTGCACAGGAGGATCGGCTGCGAGCCCAGGCCGAAGCAAACCAGGCCAAGCGCTGACTGTCCCGTTACCCACCCTCGAAGGAGATGCCATGCTGATTCAACCGTATCTTTTCTTTGACGGCCGCTGCGAAGAGGCGTTGGAGTTCTACAAGAAAGCGCTGGGCGCCAAGGTCGAAATGCTGATGCGCTACAAGGAGTCGCCTGATCCGCTACCGCGGGAATGGTGGCGCCGGGTTCTGAGAACAAAGTGATGCATGCATCGATGCGCATCGGCGAAGCGGTCGTCATGGCGTCCGACGGATGCAACAGCGGAAAGCCCAGCTTTGCCGGATTCTCGCTATCGATAACGGTGCCCAACGCAGACGAAGCAAACCGCGTATTCAACGCGCTTGCGGACGGTGGGCAGGTGCAGATGCCGCTTGGGAAGACTTTCTGGGCGCCACTCTTCGGCATGGTGGCCGACCGCTTTGGCATTGGCTGGATGATCAGCGCCGCAACCTAGTCATGAATTTCTTCGTAGCCGCAATGCTGCCGGGCTCTTATGCGAGACACATGAAATACATCTGCCTTGTTTACAGTGAAGAAAAAAAGCTGGCCGACGTTCCAGACTCCGAGTGCGTGGCGCACGACGCAAGCTTGCGCAAAAGCGGACACTGTCTCGCTTCCGAGGCGCTGGAACCGATCAGCACCTCGGCCACGGTGAGGGTGCGCAAGGGTAAGGTGACAATCGTTGATGGCCCCTTTGCCGAAACAAAGGAAGTGCTCGCAGGGTTTTACTTGATCGAAGCGCGCGATTTGAGCGAAGCGACGCAGTTGGCCGCGAAGATTCCACCGGCGCGGGTTGGCAGCATCGAAGTTCGTCCCGTGCGGCCGATTCGCGAAACCGTGCTCGCCGAAATTGCTCGGGACCAGGCAGCGCAACGTTAGCGACGATCGTGAAGCGTGATAGCGGCTGATACGCATCGGGCCATTGATGCCGTCTGGAGGATCGAGTCGGCCAAGATCATCTCCAGCGTTGCGCGCATGGTGCGCGACATCGGGCTCGCTGAGGAGCTGGCACACGACGCGCTTGTTACTGCACTCGAGCGCTGGCCTGAAGACGGGGTGCCGGACAACCCCGCTGCGTGGTTGATGAAGACTGCCCGGCACCGCGCCATCGATCGCCTGCGCAAGCGCAAATTGCACGAGCGCAGCGAAGGCGAGCTGACTTTCGAGATCGAGGCTCAGCTGATGAGCGTGGCGCCCGATGTGGAGGCCGAAGTCGCCGCCGCGCTTGACCCGCATATCGGCGACGACATGCTGCGGCTCGTCTTTACCGCGTGCCACCCGGTGGTGTCGCCCGAGGGACGCGTAGCGCTGACTTTGCGGTTGCTCGGTGGGCTGACAACGGATGAGATCGCGCGCGCGTTTCTCGTACCCGAGGCAACCATCGCACAGCGCATCGTGCGCGCCAAGCGCACGCTCGCCGCTGCGCGTGTTCCGTTCGAAGTGCCCGACGCCGACCAGCTTGAAGTGCGTTTGTCATCGGTGCTCGAAGTGATCTACCTGGTTTTTAACGAAGGTTATTCGGCTACCGCGGGAAGCGACTGGATGCGGCCCCAGCTGATTGAAGAAGCGCTACGACTCGGCCGCGTGGTTGCCGAACTGACGCCGCACGAAGCTGAAGTCCACGGACTCGTTGCACTGATGGAAATCCAGGCTTCCCGCGTGGGCGCGCGCACTGGGCCAAGGGGCGAGCCCATTCTGTTACTTGATCAGAATCGTGCTCAGTGGGATCGGCTTCTGATCCATCGAGGTCTGGTGGCGCTCGCGCGCGCCGAGGCATTGAGCGCGCTGCATGGCGGGCTCGGCCCGTACGCATTACAGGCGGCAATCGCTGCACACCATGCGCGCGCAGTGACTTCCGAAGATACAGACTGGGCGGGCATTGCGGCGCTATACGACGCGCTGGCTCAAGTTGCGCCGTCACCGGTGGTTGAGTTAAATCGCGCCGTCGCGGTTTCGATGGCGTTTGGTCCGGCCGCTGGGCTTGAGGTGGTGGATCGCCTCGTCGCCGAAGCGCAGCTTAAAAACTATCACCTGCTGCCGAGCGTTCGCGGCGATTTGCTGGCCAAACTCAATCGGGCCGATGAAGCGCAGTCCGAATTTCAGAGAGCGGCATCACTGACCCGCAACACGCGCGAGCGTGAGCTGCTGTTGAAGCGCGCCGCGGCCTTGCGTTAAAGGATCACCAGGGAGTACACGATGGCTACCGCAAGGCCCGCAAGCACAATGGCGCGCTGCCGGATCGCGCTGCCATCTTCTGCGGCGGGCGCTGCAACGCCGAGTTTGTCGCCGGTCAGCATTGGCGTGATCAGGTCCTGCCGACGTATCAGCAGATAGAACGCAATTGCGGCGACGTGCACCGCGACGAGCGCGACCATCAGCCAGTGGTTGTAATAGTGCAGCGCTGACAGCCTGTTGCTCGTCGCTTCTGATACCCATCGCACCCACGGGCCTTCGTTAAACGTCCCATCGTTGCTGAAAAGACCACTGAGGCCTTGCGCGAGCAGCACCAGCAGCAGCGCATAGACCGAGATCGTGCCAGTCTCGCTGTGGCCGGCGTTCACCGATGGTGGCGCAGTGTCTGTTGGTCGCAAGGTGCGCCAGATGCGGGCCGGCGATGGCACAAAACTCGTGAATCGTGCGTAACAGGAGCCGGCAAATCCCCAGAAAAGCCGGAACAGCAACAGCGCGAGAATCACATAGCCGGATCTGAAGTGCCATTGAAGCCACTCGCCGCCTAGCTTGCCGGTCGTAAACGAGAATACGACCATCGCCGTCAGCACCCAGTGAAACAGACGGGTCGGCAAGTCCCATATTCGAACCCGTTCAGGCGTGTCGATCATCCTCCAGCGATGAGCCTACGGCAGGACTTGCTGTTCGTCCTCGCGCTTGACCGGCTTGACCAGGTCTTCGCGCTTGACGCCAAGGTACATCGCGATTGCCGCTGCGACGAACACCGAAGAGTAAATGCCGAACACGATGCCGATCGTCAGCGCAAGTGCAAAATAATGCAGCGCCGGCCCGCCGAAGAAGAGCATCGAAAGTGCCATAGCCAAGGTACAGCCATGGGTGATGATCGTTCTGGAAATCGTCGCCGTAATGGCCGAGTCGATCACTTCGACGACAGACGCGCGCCGCATCTTTCGGAAATGCTCCCGCACTCGATCAAAAATGATCACTGATTCGTTGACCGAATAGCCGAGCACTGCAAGCACCGCGGCAAGCACTGGCAGCGAGAACTCCCAGCCAAAAATCGAAAACACGCCAACGACGAGAATCACATCGTGCAGGTTCGCGACGATCGCTGCGACCGCAAATTTCCACTCGAAGCGGAACGCGAGGTAGATCATGATGCCGACGACAACCATCAGCAAGGCAAGCAAACCGTCCTCAGCGAGCTCGGCGCCGACTTGCGGGCCTACGAATTCAACCCGGCGCAGTTCGACATTCTTGTTCTGCGCGCGCAGCGTTTCCATCACCTGCTCGGCCTGCTGGCCTGAAGTGAAGCCGGGCTGTAGCGGCAGACGAATCAACACATCGCGCGATGTGCCGAAGTTCTGCACTTGAAACTCGCCCGCTGCCTGCCGCTCGATTGCACTACGGATCTGTTCGAGCTGAGCCGCCTCCTGATACGCAACCTCCATCACCGTGCCGCCGGTGAACTCGATTGATAAATTGAGGCCACGGAAAACCAGAAACCCGACTGCGATAGCAAACGACAGCGCCGAGATTGCATTCAGGATCAGCGAGTACCGCATGAACGGAATCGTGCGGCGAATCTTGAAAAATTCCATGGCGTTTCCGGGTTATCCGCTACCGGGCGCAGCCGCGCCCGGCTTCCAGACCTGGCCTACTGAAATCGACGGCAATTTCTTGCGCGTGCCGTAATACAGGTTGACCGCTGCGCGCGATACGTAGACCGCCGAAAAGATCGACGTCAGAATGCCAAGAACGTGAACCACCGCGAAGCCTCTGACCGGGCCCGACCCAAATGTCAGCAGCGCAATACCTGCAATCAGCGTCGTGATGTTCGAATCCAGAATCGTTGCAAACGCTTTGTCATAGCCGTCGTAGATCGCCTGTTGTGGCGTGCGGCCATTGCGCAGCTCCTCGCGCACGCGCTCGTTGATCAGTACGTTGGCGTCGATTGCCATACCTAGAGTCAGCGCAATCGCCGCGATGCCTGGCAACGTCAGCGTCGCCTGCAACAGCGAAAGCAAGGCCACCAGCAGCATCAGATTGACGGTCAGCGCGGCCACTGAAATCAGCCCGAACAAACGGTAATAAGCGATCATGAAAATTGCGATCGCGGCAAATCCATACAGCGTCGACTTGAATCCTCGATCGATGTTTTCTGCGCCGAGGCTGGGGCCGATGGTGCGTTCTTCGATGATCTCCATCGGCGCGGCGAGCGAGCCCGATCGGATCAGCAGGGCAAGGTCGGCGGTTTCCTGCACTGTGAAGTTGCCTGTGATCTGGAACTGGTTGCCAAACTCGCCCTGAATTGTTGCGACTGAAATCGCTTCGCCTTTTCCGCGCTCGTACAACACGATCGCCATCAGGCGTCCGATGTTTTCGCGCGACGCCGCTCGCATTGAGCGGCCGCCCGTCTCGTCGAGTCGCACCGATACGGCGGGCCGCTGATTCTGGTCCAACGTTGCGGAGGCGCCGTTGAGCTGCGTGCCGCTCGCGACGATGTCGCGCTTAAGCGGAATCTGCCTGATCACGCCGCCATCGCGCTGCGGCACTGTCAGGGCGCCGGGTGTCCCGGCCGCCATCGCATCCTGATCGACGAGACGAATTTCAAGGGTTGCGGTGCGGCCAAGCAACGTCTTGGCGCGCGCGACGTCCTGCACGCCAGGCAGCTGCACCACAATCCGATCGGAGCCCTGCTGTTGGATTACCGGCTCGGCGACGCCAAGTTCGTTGACGCGGTTGTGCAGGGTGGAAATATTCTGTCGAAGTGCCGAGTCCTGAATCGCACGCTGCGCCACCGGGGTCAGCACCGCAATCAGCATCAGGTCGTCGCCCTGGCCACTTTCGCGTAGCGCGAGCTCCGGCACCTGCGTGCGGAGCACGTCCTGCCCGCGCGCACGCATGTCGGCGTCACGAAAGCGGATCTCGATCGACGCGGGTGTCTTGGTGATCCCCGAGTGCCGGATATTCTGCTCGCGCAACAACGTGCGCGTATCGGACGTCAACGTGTCCAGCCGCTTGTCGACTGCGGTCCGCATGTCGACCTGCAGCAGAAAATGCACACCACCGCGCAAGTCGAGTCCCAGATACATCGGCAGCGCCCGCACCCCAACGAGCCAGCTCGGCGTATTCGAAACCAGATTCAGCGCGACGATGTACGCCGGGTCTTCGGCGTCGGGGCTCAGTGCCCGCTGCACGACATCCTTCGCTTTCAACTGCGTATCGGTGTCAGAAAAGCGGACGCGCACCGTTGCATTGGTGCCGATCGTGTCGAACACGATGCCGGAGTGCGCAAGGTTGGCGTCTTTGAGGACCGACTCCACGTTCGACATCAAAGCCGGATCGACGCGCACCGTCTGGCGTCCCGATGAAACCTGGACCGCGGGCGATTCGCCGTAAAAGTTCGGCAGCGTGTAGATCGCGCCTAGTACGAGCGCAATGGCAATCGCAACGTACTTCCAGAGCGCATAACGATTCATGACTGCAAGTTCATGCAGGCTTGAACGTGTCTTTCGGCAACAGTGTCTGCACCGCCATTTTCTGCATCGAAAGCTGCACCGGCTGGCCATTGACCGCCGCCACTTGCACGGTCACGAACTGGTCGTTGATCTCGGTGATCTTGCCGACAATGCCGGAAGCGGTAATCACCTCGTCGCCCTTCTTCAGGGCATCCGCCATCAGCTTGTGCTCCTTCTGCCGCTTGACCTGCGGACGGATCATGAAAAAGTAAAACACGACGAAGATCAGGACCATGAATCCGATCGACATGAACGACGATTCGGCTCCGCCTTGCGCGGCCGGGGCCGCCTGTGCGAACGCATTGCTGACAAAGAACATGATGATTGCCCTTCAAGGCTGATTCAAAAAAGTGGCAGAGCCCGAGCGAGTCCGGGTTGCGGCGGCGGATTATAGCGGCGCTGCTTGCGATCATCTGGCCCCGTTACTGCAGCACGCCGGTGCTCTAAACGCCACGTGACCGGTCGTGAGCAAACTCGGTCTGAAACGCCGAATAGCGCCGTTCGCCAATCGCCGTACGCGCCTGGCGCATCAGGTCGAGGTAATAGTAGAGGTTGTGAATGGTGTTCAATCGCGCTCCGAGAATTTCATTGACTCGCTGCAAGTGGTGCAGGTACGAACGGCTGAAACTTCGACAGGTCGGGCAGCCGCAGGTTTCATCCAGCGGCCCAACGTCCGCGCGATACCGGCTGTTGCGCAGCTTCAGGTCGCCAAAGCGGGTAAACAGCCAGCCGTTGCGTGCGTTCCGTGTCGGTAGCACGCAGTCGAACATGTCGATGCCCAGCCCGATCGCTTCGACCAGATTCTCCGGCGTGCCTACGCCCATCAGGTAGCGGGGCGCATCCACCGGGAGGCGTGGCGCCGTGTGCGCCAGGATCCGCAGCATGTCGTTCTTCGGTTCGCCGACCGACAACCCGCCGATCGCGTAGCCGTCGAAACCGATGTCGAGCAGACCGGCGAGTGACTCATCGCGCAGCGCCTCGAACATTCCGCCCTGGACGATGCCGAACAGACTATTACGGCTTGCGCCGACCCGGTGAAATTCATCGGCGCTGCGTTGCGCCCAGCGCAGCGACAGGCGCATCGAACTGCCAGCTTCATCCGGCGTGGCCACGCGCTGATCGATCAAGTACGGCGTGCATTCATCGAACACCATCGCTATGTCCGAGTCGAGCGCGCTCTGAATGCGTACCGATTCCTCGGGCGCTAGAAAAAGCCGGTCTCCGTTGACCGGCGACGCAAACTGCACGCCTTCTTCGCTGATCTTGCGCGTTGCGCCGAGCGAGAACACCTGAAAGCCGCCCGAGTCGGTCAGCAGTGGGCGGGACCAGTTCATGAAGCGATGAAGCCCAGCGTGAGCGATGATCACATCAAGCCCTGGACGCAGCCACAGGTGAAATGTGTTGCCAAGGATTATTTGCGCGTCAAGTGCCACCAACTCATCCGGCGCCATCGCCTTGACGGCGCCGTAGGTGCCCACCGGCATGAATACCGGCGTGTCGACGCTGCCGTGCGCCAGCGTCAGGCGACCGGTGCGCGCGCCACCGTCGCTCGCGAGCACGTCGAACTTCAGACTCACGACGCCCGCTCGAGCAGCATCGAATCGCCGTAGCTGAAAAATCGGTAGCGCTTCTGTATCGCGTGCGCATACGCGGCGCGTATTCGTTCGACTCCAGCGAAAGCGCTTACCAATATCAGCAACGTTGACTTCGGCACATGAAAATTGGTAAGCAATGCATCTACAACGCGAAAGCAATAGCCCGGCTTAATGAAGAGATGGGTGTCGCGCGCGCCCGCTCTGACCTCGGCGTTCGGGGAGCACGCTGAGGATTCCATTGCACGAAGGGTGGTGGTGCCGACGGCGACGACCCGCCTGCCTTCAGCGCGCGCAGCGTTGATTGCCTGCGCGGTCGATTCGGAGATCTCGTAGTGCTCGGAATGCATCCTGTGCTCGTCGATGCGCTCGGTTCGCACGGGCTGGAAGGTGCCTGCACCGACGTGCAGCGTCAGGTGAGCGAACTCGACCCCGCCGTCGCGCAGTCGATTCCGCAGCTCCTCGGTGAAATGCAGGCCCGCGGTCGGTGCTGCCACCGCGCCAGGGCGCGCCGCATACACCGTCTGATAACGGCGCGCATCCGTCGAGTCGGCGGCGTGCTCGATATACGGGGGCAACGGCACGCTGCCATGGGTGGCGAGTGCTTCAAGAACATTGCGGTCGAAGCGAAGGAGAAAAAAGTCATCGCGCCGCGCCTCGACCACTGCGCTCAGGGTCTGGTCGAACACAAAGCGCGTACCTGGCGCGGGTACATGGCTGGTGCGGACCAGTGCCCAAGCGGTGGTCGATTCGACAATTCGTTCAATCAGCACCTCGACCTTGCCACCCGTCGCCTTGTGGCCGCGCAACCGCGCGTTGATCACCTTTGTGTCGTTGAAGACCAGCAGATCGCCGGGACACAGCAGCTGTTCGATATCGGCAAAGTTGCGATCAGCAAGCTCGCGTCCGACGTGCAGCAGCCGGCTCGACGCACGACATTCGAGCGGGTACTGCGCGATCAATTGGCGCGGAATGTCGAAATCAAAGTCCGCGAGGGCGAGTCCGCATTCGGTGTGCATGGCTGTACCGGCCACTGACTAGCGCAGACCGATGCAACGGCATTGCCTGCGCATAATGGTGCCGGACGAGGGAATCGAACCCACACTCTGTTTCCAGAACCGGATTTTGAGTCCGGCGCGTCTACCAATTCCGCCAGCCCGGCATCGAGCTTGGGCGCGGATTATCGCCGAAAGCCGAAAATTCCGAATACGGCCTGGAACGGCGATCAGACTTCTAGGTTGTCGATCAGCCGCGTTGTTCCGAGCTTCGCCGCAGCGAGGATCACCAGTGGCTCGCCGGCCACGACTTCTTCGGGCGCTGCCTTGCGCAAGTCACGCTGACGGCGCAGCGCGATGTAGTCAACTTTCCATCCTGCCGCCGCCAGTGCGGCTCGCGCATCGGCCTCGATCCGCTCGATGTCATGTGCGCCGCCACGTATTTCGTCGCGCGCCTGATTGAGCACACGGTACAAATGCGGTGCTTCGACCCGCTCCGCGTCTGACAAAAAACGGTTGCGCGACGAAAGTGCAAGTCCGTCGGCATCGCGTACCGTTTCGTGCGGAATGATTTCAGTGGGCAGCGCGAACTGACGGCACATGTTGCGCACGATCATCAGCTGCTGATAATCCTTTTTTCCAAAGACGGCCACTTGCGGCTGCACGCAGGCCAGCAGCTTCAGAACAACGGTCGTCACTCCCACAAAGAAACCTGGCCGGAACTCACCTTCCAGAATGTCTCCAAGATCCGACGGCGGACTTACGCTGTAATTCTGCGGCTCCGGGTACATCTCGCTTTCGTTCGGGGCGAACAGCACGTAGACGTTGCTTTGTCGCTGCAGCTTTTCGATATCTTCCTGCAGCGTGCGCGGATACTTCCCAAAGTCTTCATTCGCGCCGAATTGCAGACGGTTCACGAAGATCGAAGCGACCACTGGATCCCCGTGGTGGTGGGCCAGATTCATCAGCGCCAGATGTCCTTCGTGCAGATTGCCCATCGTCGGCACGAACGCAGTCCGGTTCTGGCCTCGCAGCTGATCGCGTAGCTCTTCGATCGAATGGACAACCTTCATCTCGCCCGCTTGTTGTTCACGCAGCGAGATTGAAGTACTCGCGGCGCCCGCGCATTTTGTCGATACGCGACAGCAGCAGCGCGAAATCTTCGTCGCGCTCAATCGGGTTCAGGTTTTCGGTGTTGACGATCAGCACCGGCGCAGCGTCATACTGGTGAAAGAATTTCGTATAGCTGTCCGACAAGGCGCGCAGGTATGTTTCGGATATGCCGGATTCGATGGGGTTGCCGCGCAAAACCACTCGGTCGACCAGCGTGTCAGGCGAAGCCTGTAGGTAGATCACGAAGTCGGGCACCGGTGTCTGTGGTTTTAGCTGCACGAAGATCTGCTCGTAGAGTTTCAATTCATCATCAGCGAGTGTCAGCCGCGCGAACAGCGGATCTTTTTCGAGCAGGAAGTCCGCAACCACCGACGATCGAAACATGTCGAGCTGCTTGACCTCGCCAAGCTGCTGCACGCGCTGAAACAGGAAGAACAGCTGCGTCGGCAGCGCGTAGCGAGCTTGATCGCGATAGAAGCGCTCGAGAAATGGATTCGTTTCAGGTTGTTCGAGAAGCGTCTGCGCCGAATAATGGAGCGCAAGTTTGCGGGCGAGCGACGTCTTGCCCGCGCCGATCGGGCCCTCGATCACGACGTAGTGATACTTGCTGGCCGACGTCACTGCGCCGCGGACTCGTCGAGCAAATCGACGCGTTGGTCACCGACGGCGATCAGGAAATCTGCCGCCGATCCTTGCCCCGGTATACAGATTTCGGGCGCGAGATCGAGCAGCGGCCGGAGCACGAAAGCGCGCTGATGGAGACGCGGGTGAGGCAATGTCAGCGGCGTGCTCTGAATGATCATCTCACCCAGCAGCAGAAGATCGAGGTCAACATTTCGGGGAGCGTTTTTCTTCTGGCTCGGACCCCGTCTTTTGCGACCGAGCATCAATTCGATATCGAGCAGATGCAGCAGCAGCCCATACGGCTCCAGTGCTGTTTCGAGCTTTGCAACGGCGTTGACGTAATCAGGACCCGACGCTTCGATCGGTGCGGACTTGTAGAACGGAGATACCGCCAACAGCTCGGACTGTTCGAGCGAACGCAGGGTATCGACGGCGGCTCTTAAAGAGTCGGCCATCTCGCCCTGATTCGCGCCCAGCCCGATATAAGCGGTACGTTTCATTTTTATCAGTTATCAAACAGCGCTCGGAGCGCCGTCCCCGTTGCCGCCGCGCCGTCGCCGCCGGCGCTTACCTGTCGTCGCTGTCGAGCTGCCCCCCCGCGCTGCCTCCTCGATCAATTTCCCGCGCTCATCCGGGCCTGCCTGCAGGAAACGAGTCCACCAGTCGCCTTGCTCGACCGGGATCTCATCGGCCGCAGCCCTCAAAAGCAGGAAATCATAACCGGCACGGAATCGCAGGTGTTCGACCAGCCGAAATGGCGAGCGGCCGGTTCGCCGCTCAAACCGCGGCTGCAAGCCCCAGATTTCGCGCATGTCTGAAACAAAACGGCGCTGAATCGCCAGTTTTTCGGTTTGCGCTTCGATCGTTTCATCGATTGCAAGGTTTAAAGCGGGAATTCGATGCTCGTTCTTTGCCAGACGCGCGTTCCATTTGGCAAGCACGTCGTTCCAGAGCAGCGTGGCGAACAGATACCCGGGCGAGATCGACTTGCCGGCTCGCACCCGTTCATCGGTGCGTGACAACGCGAGCATCACAAAACGCTCGCCTGCGGGCTGTTCAAGGATTACGTCGAGAAGCGGCAGCAGGCCATGGTGCAGACCCTCGGCGCGCAACCGGGTGATGCATGCCACCGAGTGGCCGCTGGTCAAGAGCTTCAGCATTTCGTCGAACAGTCGAGCGGCAGGAACGTTCTCGATCAGTTCGGCCATCCGGTGAATTGGCTCGCGTGTGGCTTCATCGATCGCAAAGCCGAGCTTGGCGGCAAACCGCACTGCGCGCAGCATCCGCACCGGATCTTCGCGATAGCGATCGGCGGGCTCGCCAATCATGCGCAGGCGGCGCGCTCGCAGATCCTTGACCCCTTCGTGATAATCGAGCACGTCGCCCGTGGTCGGGTCGTAGTAAAGCGCGTTGATCGTGAAGTCGCGCCGCGCCGAGTCTTCGTTTTGCTCGCCGTACAGATTGTCCGACAGCACGCGGCCGTGTTCGTCGATCAGGCGGTCAGCGTTGACCAGCGCACGAAATGTCGACACCTCGATTGTTTCCTGGCCGAACATCACGTGCACGAGCTTGAAGCGGCGGCCGATGATGAAGGCGCGGCGGAAGTGAGACTTGATCTGCTCCGGTGTCGCATCCGTGGCGATGTCAAAGTCCTTCGGGGCGATGTCGAGCAGTAGATCGCGCACGGCACCGCCGACTATGTACGCGCGGTGTCCGGCTTTCTGAAGCGTCTCGCACACGCGCAGTGCCGAGCGCGATACGAGCTCGCCGTTGATGCCGTGTTCGCGGCTGGAAATACGCTTGGGATCGCGTCCGCCACGCTTGGGCTTGCGTTTAAAAAGCGTCTGCACTCGTGCGATAACGCGATTGATCACGTCGCCACCTGTGCCGCCGGGGTCCCGAATAGCTCGAGCGTCTGCCAACCGCGCTCGGCCGCGATTGCGCGCAGCCGCGCGTCGCCGTTCGTCACGACGGGATGCGTCACCCGTTCCAGCAAGGGCAGGTCATTTATCGAATCGCCGTAGCAAAAGGTCGTCGTGTCATCCCAGCTTCTCGCGTGCGCCGCGAGCCATTCCTCGACCTTGCGCACCTTGCCTTCCTGATACGAGTGCGTGCCCACATGGCCGCCGGTGAAGCGTCCGTCCGGAGCATCGCGTACCACTTCCGGCTCTACCGCAAGCACGTGCTCGATGCCGAACTCGCGAGCAATCGGTGTCACCACGTAGGCGTTGGTACCGGTAACCAGCGCCAGCTCATCGCCGCGCAACCGATGCGATTCGACCAGCGCGCGCGCCTCTGCGCGGATGTGCGGACGCACGTGTTCGTCCATGAATTGACGCTGCCAGCCATCGAGCGTTGCGCGCGGGAACAGCGACAGCAGTTCCATCTGAAATGCCACATAACCATCGACATCGAACGTGCCGGCCTGGTACGTCCGCGCAAATTCCCGGATCCGGGCGCCATAGGCAATCGGATCGAGCCCACCGTGCCTGACGACGAAGTACGACCAGGTGTCCGCGCTGTCGATTGGCAGCAGCGTATGGTCGAGGTCGAACAGAGCAAGGCGCATTAAGCAGCGGCGAAGGGAGAATCGCGAATCTTACGGCGCGTTGCCTAGGCGCCTCGCATTGCGTCTACGGAGCTCCGTGCGAGCGGCCGTGGTTTATCCAGTCTCGCACCAGGGGTACGGTGACCGCCCGCTGAACGGAAAGTGCATAGCCGTCGAGCGCATCAACGATCGCGACCAATGTCCGCATGTCGCGCGGCATATGGGTCAACAGATAATCGACCACCTCGACTGACAGTGCGAGCCCCCTTGACGTTGCATGTGCGGTCATCGCTTGCGCTTTCTCGTCATCGGTCAGCGCGTGAACCTGGTACACCAGCCCCCACGCGAGTCGGGTTCGCACATCGTCGCGCAGCGCCAGATGCTTTGGCGAAGCATTGCCGGCGCCGACAAAACGCGCAGCTCTATTCGCGCGGATCTCATTCAACAATACGAACAGTTGCCGCTGGTGCGTTTCCGTGCAGCGGTCGATATCGTCCACCACATAGAGCAACTTTCCCGGATCGAATGACGGTACGGCTGACTGATGCGGCCCAGCATCAAGTGCCTGCAACAGGTGCGAGCGGCCCGAACCGGCGTCACCCCACAAATAGATAAAGTGGTCACCGCTTCCCGCCGCAACTTCCTGTAAGGCCGCCAACACTTCCGCGTTGCGCCCGCCCACAAAGTTAGCGAGCGACGGCTGCGGCGGGTCGACAAGTTCCAGCGTCAGTTGGCGCGGAGTGCTCACGATCGAGGTGGGTCCGGCGCAGCCCGTGCCAACTACAATTGCACTTCGACTGCGCGTTAAATCCAGAGGTGGGCGCGGCAGTTTACCGGCGTACCGATGACTCAACTCGACTACAAACGATCCGGCGTCGATTACGCAAAGATCGACCCACTGAAGGTGCTTGCGCAGCGCGCGGCGGCCGATACCTCGCGCAACCTGGCGCGCCATGGACTGACCGAAGTTGCCGCCTCTCGTGGCGAATCGGCTTACGTTGTCGACTGCGGCGAGTTCTACCTCGCGTCGATCACCGAGTGTCTTGGCACCAAGGCGCTGGTGGCCGACGCAGTCCGCGCACTTCCAAGTAACAGCGCCGGTCGTACCTACTACGATTCCATCGCACAGGACACGCTCGCGATGGCGGTCAACGACATCATCACGGTTGGCGCTACGCCTGTTTCGGTCCATGCCTACTGGGCCGCTGGCAGCAGCGATTGGTTCGCCGACGGGGCCCGAGCGCGCGATCTGGTCGAAGGCTGGCAGCAGGCGTGCGATCGCTGCGGTGTTGCGTGGGGTGGCGGAGAAACGCCGGCGCTGGCCGGCGTGGTCGAATCGGGGCGCATCGACCTTGCCGCATCGTGTGTCGGAATCGTGCGGCCGAAGTCGCGTTTGACGCTGGGCGACAAGCTCTCCGCGGGCGACGCAATCGTGCTGCTCGACTCGAGCGGTATCCATGCCAATGGGGTATCACTCGCGCGCAAGCTCGCCGAGCGCTTGCGTGATGGCTACGCAACGCGGCTTGATGACGGGACTCTGTTCGGCGACGCGCTGCTGGCGCCGACGGTGTTGTATGCGCCGGTCACCGAGGCACTGGCGGCGGCGGGCATCGTGCCGCATTACTGCGTCAACATCACGGGCCACGGCTGGCGCAAGCTGATGCGGCATCCGGCCGCATTTACCTATTCCATCGATGCGCTGCCGGCCGTTCCACCGGTACTGAATTTCATTCAGCGCCAGGCTGCCATCGATGATCGCGAGGCATACGGCAACCTAAACATGGGCGCTGGATTCGCGCTCTTCGTCGCGCCGTCGGACGCCGAGCGCGCCGTCCAGGTCGCGCACAGTGCCGGCGTCGGCGCACTGATTGCGGGCCGAGTCGACACCGGCTCGAAGTCTGTCGTCATCGAACCGTTGCGGCTTACCTTCAGGGCGGACGAGCTGCACGTGCGCGCCTGATGCTGCCACCGGCCACCCGCCTGCATTGCATGTCAATACGACATCGACAGCGGCTCGACCGGAAATGCCATAGTGTCGACAGCCTCGATACCCTTGTTGCCTTCATTCCCGCCGTCGCCGTCGTCAGACCCCAGACCGGCAAAGACGGCTGAATCGGCTCGGGAGATCGTGTCCGCGACGGGTGGAGCGAGCACCACTGCGATCAGGACGATGATGCCTGCGACGACGCGCGCCAACACGAGACGGCGGATGGCGGTTTCCGATGAAACTGATTCGAATGACTTCATGGCTGCTCTCTCCTGGGTTGCCGCGGCACCTGCTGCGGATGGAAAGAAGCTTCGGGTGTTGCATCCCACGGATGCCCCACGAATTCAGAAATGAGCGCGCACCGGTGAATTGTCGACGTGACCGAACCTGATTTCTCCCGTCGCACGGGACTGGAGGAGGCGGCTGACGTGCTTGTTGTCGGCGCGAGCTTTGCAGGCGTGGCGTGTGCAATCGAAGCGGGGCGTGCAGGCCTGCGCGTCGTGCTGATCGAGCGCAAGACAGACGCCGGCGAAAAGCTTCACACCACCGGCATCGTGGTCAAGGAAGCCGCCGATGAACTGGCGCGACTCGGGCCGCTGCCGTCCGACCTGATCCTTCCGATCGGCGGAGTCCGCTTTATGGATCGCGACTCCACAGCGTCGCACTCGACTCGCCGGGCTACTTTTTTCTTGCCACCGACACGCCGAACCTGATGCGTTGGTTGCTCGCGCAGGCAATCGCTGCAGGGGTCGACGTACGTCTCGCAACACTGTTTACCGGCGCGCAGCGCGAGGGGGCCGGATTTGCGGTGAACAACGTCGGCCACGTGCGCTTTATTTTCGTAGCCGACGTCCCAACGTCAAAAGTAGCGCGCGCGTTCGGGCTCGGCATCAATCGCGAATTTCTGTTCGGCATCGAAGCCGAGCTAAAAGGCGTCTCGTTGCCGGAGCCTGGGCGTCTGCACTGTTTTCTCGATCGCCGGCTTGCGCGCGGCTACAT
>Ga0136614_10000620_pt1 | contig 18469 bp, 26 predicted proteins | sample AntDrymUQ2792106_2_FD_106643 | JGI IMG/M metagenome (GOLD analysis project Ga0136614, IMG submission 106643) | Polar desert sand microbial communities from Dry Valleys, Antarctica - metaG UQ279 (21.06) | ecosystem: Environmental > Terrestrial > Soil > Desert | place: Antarctica: Dry Valley... | reverse complement strand
TGACCCAGAAGGTGTAACACGGTCGCGCGGGAAACGCCACCGGTAAACAGGAAATGCCGGCCGAGCCCTGACTCCTGGATCCCTTGTTCGAGGCGGAGTCGCAGCGGGCCGTCGCCGACCATGAGGAACAGGAGGTCCGGGTGTTTTGGTACTAACATCGCGGCGACGATGATGAGATCCTGAACGCCTTTGCGTTTATTCATCCGCGCCACCGTGGCGACGACCGGCCCACGGCCTTGGGGCAAGGCGATGGGTTCCAGCGCTCCGTTGGGCGAGCTCGTGTCGAGACCGTTCGGGATGCGAAAGACCGCGCCCATGAACATCGCCCGTGCCTGGCGCTCGGCGGGAGAGCTTACGGCAATGACCGCTCGTGCACGCCTAAGAAAAAGCTTTGCTCCCGCGGCGAGCGCGCGTTGTGGCAACGAGTCCCCCAGCAGCGAATGGCTAGTGATGAGGCTCGGGATCCCGAGCTTGGCGGCGATGGTGAGAGACACCATCGCCATCGGCGAGTCGAGGCCGTGGCCATGAATAATATCGAAATCCCCCGCGCGCAAGGTTTCTCGCAGCGACCTATATCCCCGCGGAGACAAGAGATGCTCCGAGCGGGCAATCCTGCACTCGCGTTGACCGAGGCCGATAACGACACGGACTCGATCGCGGTTCAACTGCTGGCCGACATCCGCGAAATTTTTCTCGATCGTCATAGCAGCTTTATTTCATCGAAAGATCTCGTCTCACATCTCACCGCCTGAGAGGATCGCCCGTGGGCAGAATTCAACCGGGGCAAACCGATCACACCGACTAAGGTTGCGCGTATGCTGCGCGACTTCGGTGTCAAAGCTGGGAAAAACAACTTAGACAGTCGCGGATATCACTGCAGTTCAAGATGCATTTGATCGGTATCTTTCCCCCTCTCAAAGTGTCGAAACGCCGAAACGCAGCAATGGCGCGGCTTCCAGCGATTCTCAAAGTGTCGATGATGATCAGGTTTCGACACTTCCAAATTCCCGCAAACCCCCGCCGAATAAGGCTTTCGACACTTCGACACTTTCACACCCCCCTGTCAGGGGAAACAAAGAAAATCCCGATCCCGAGCCGGATAAGGTTTACGGCGATAACATGGATGTTTCTCCTACCCAATCTAATGCCGGGGGAAAGACTCGCACGGTTCGAGGGTTCATCGAATGAGTGCGGTAGAGCTACTCGCCAAAGCCAGGTCCGCTGGCGTCAGGTTGTTTCTCGAAGACGGTATGCTTGCCTACGAGGGCGATGAGCCGCGTCGCATGCGCAAGGTGTCGGCGCCCGTCCCGCCAACGAGCACATGGGGGTTTGTCCTTGCCCGCATCCGCGAGCTGTCTGCGGCCATTAGAGGTGAGTAAAGCTCAGTGCATCAAGCGTTACCACTGTCGCAGGTACTTTTCGACGCCCGAGAGGACAAAACGTCTTTGACGGCGAGCGAACCTGATATAACAGGCAAATAACAGGCAAGGTGTTGAGAGGTGGCCAAGTTCGAGAAAGGACAGAGCGGGAATCCCAAAGGCTGGCCGCTGGGATCGGGGTTGCGGGCAGATGCCGCATGGGCACTTTTTAATCAGAAAAGCCGTTCTGATGGCGCTGCGCGGGAACGAGGAGGGGCGCTTAAGATCTGCCTTGATCGCCTTCTCCCGTCACTCAAGAGCAAGGCACTCCCGGTCACGCTGGAGGGTATAGGCGGCACGTTCGCCGAGCAGGGCGGGACCAAGCGGCTACGCTCATGCAGGCGCTAGCCCGTCAAACACACATCGTCGAGGTGGACGAGCTTGAGAGACGCCTCACGGAGCTGGGGGGGAGGATAAAACCCCAATCACTAAATATCTCCCCTTCCTGACTGAGCCCTCTCATAGCGCGTGATTGACAGCTAACAGGTCCAGGCGTATCTTCCCTCCCGAAGAAAAAGAGCTTTAAAATTCTTACCCGTTATTCCCAGACTGCAATCGGCGTGGCATTTGTCCTAGAATTTGCAATTCGCCACAGACAGGCAGTCTGAGGGTATTCACCCCGGCGCACGAGGAGCCCTCAATTCCAAGAAAGCCGATTGAACAAACGTGGTAGGCTACTGCAGAGACTGGAACCCTGCAAAGGAGGCTCCGTGAGATCAAATTTTGGGCCATCATTAAACTGCACGAATAGGGCCTACAATAGACTGCACGAATAGGGCCTACAATGGGAATGACACGCCGCGTGTTGCATATTCTGGATCCGGAGCCCCACGGTCACATCGGCGGTGCCGACTTGCACGTTGTCGATTTAGCCCTTGAGCAGATGCGACGGAATCGCTATGAACCCACGGTGCTCTTGCTCACAGAGGCACCGATGCTCATCGAACGTTTGAACGGTAGCGGCGTCGAGGTAATTGCGGCCCATAAGATGGGGCGTCGTTATTCCGAATTACCGTTCAAACTTCGGCCCACCTTGGAGCGGATTGCTCCAGATCTGCTGCACTCGCACGGCTACGACGCGAACTACTTTGCATGTTGGGCGAGGATGACGCTCCGGCGCAGTTGGGGACAACGCCCCCTCCTCTTTACGAGCCATGGTTGGGTCTACCGACCTGCGCTGCTAATCAAAACCACACTAGATTTTCTGACGCACCGTTTTGCCGACCACATCATCATATGCAGCCCACACCAGCGCCAACGAGCCCAGTGGGCGGCTGGGCATAGCGCTGTGACGTTTGTGTCAAACGGTGTTCCCAGCAAGCGCGCTTTAACGTTCGAACGAAATGAAGCGAATGCGCGCTTCGGGTTTCCGCAAAACACTCGATTGGTAGCATTCGTGGGCCGCTTATCGCCGGAAAAACAGGTCAACATATTTGTCGAAATCGCACGTGAAGTCGGACGGCGTTTTGAGGACGTTCATTTTGTGATCGCCGGCGGAGGACCGTTAGGAAGGCAAATCCGTGGCCAGATCACGCAACCCGACCTTGCCGGACACATCACTATGACTGGCGTCGTGCCGGACGTCGACTCAATCTATAGCAACATAGATGTACTTGTCGTGCCTTCAGCCATGGAGACTACATCCCGCGTGACTATCGAAGCCATGATGTGGGGAGTGCCGGTAGTTGCGTCGGATGTCGGCGGACTGCCAGAGTTGATCAGCTCGGGGTGAAGACGGCTTTTTGTGCCCAACGGGAAACATAGATGCGTTCATCCAACGGGCCGAACAACTGCTGATTAATCCGCGCCAGCGGGAAGATATGGGTGCCCGAGGCCGCGAAAAGGCCCGCGAACGGTTCAATGTCGAAACGATGTGTCGCCGGGTGGAGGATGTCTACGATGTCGTCCTCCTCGGATAAATGGAATTGGGTCCCATCATTGCTGGGAGGGAGATCTTTACCGGTGGTCGCAGATGTCGTGCGCACATGGCAGCTTGGCCTGTTCTTGGACCTGTGCGCGCACCAGTCCAACGTTAGCGACGCAAGGCTTCTAGCGATCGCTCCGCACCCAGATGACGCCGCTCTTTCGGTGGGTGGCCTACTTCATATCACAGCTGGCCGCTGGGAACGACACATCGGTACATTGGTCGGCTTCAGCGACTACGAGTTGCATCCCGATCCCAAGGGTTCCGACCCCGCGGACATCAGCGCACGAAGGAGGGAAGAAGACCGACAATTCTCCACGCTGGTTGGTGCAACACTTCATGCAGGGAGCGCATTGGACGTCTCGCTACGACACCCGGGGCCGAGTCCATTCCGCACACCCAGGAACGAACATGTCAGAGAGTTCGAAACGGCGGTGGACGCCTGGGTGCAAGAAGTACAGCCTCGCCTAGTGCTCGCTCCTCTCGGGATCGGCGGGCACGCGGACCACTTGGCTGCCCGACTTGCCGCTTCGGCAGTGGCACGGCGTCGGCGTGTGGAGTTGTTGTTTTACGAGGACATGCCATATGTCGCTGAGTTGGGTGGCACAGGAGACGCTACCCTCTTGTTCACACAGGGTCTAACGCGCTGGCTGCTGCCGATCGGTCTTGAGCTATCGCGCAAAGCCGCCTCCCTTGGCGTCTACAGGAGCCAGTTCGAGTTGGCATCGATGCAAAGAACCGTGTCCACCTATGCTTGGAACGGCGACGCATGGGTTGCTGTGGGCTTCCGCGGAGCAGCCGGTGCATTTGGAAATTATGAGCAAGCTAGGGCTGATCATGGATGGTTTTTCAACTTGACCACTCGTTACAGAATCCGGCTAATCGAGGATCTCTCGGACCGTAAAATGGTACAATCATGGAACGCGGTAACCGAACAGGCGCAGCATCAGTTGGGGTGGTTTCAGTCACCGCAGTGGGTCGTGCCGTGGTGGGAGACTCTTGGCTCCGGCACGAAGCCAATTGTCTTGGGGGTCTATGCTGGGGACGAACTCGTTGCCATCGCCCCCTGGTGCGTGTCGGGCGATGTCGTCCGTTGCATGGGGGACCCACTCAATGACGTGAATCGCGTGCCGACCCGTTCAGGACACGACGAAGACGCCGTGTTACGGGCGCTCGTGCACGGACTGTGGGACCTACTGAAGGATCATCGATCTTCACCGCGAGTGTTGCTCCTCGAATGTTGGCCGACATGCCTGCCCGATCTCGACGATGGGTGGACCTCCGTTGAAGAACGACGTCCTCTGGCTAGTCCGGTTCTGAAATTCTCCGGTGATTTCGACTCGTATCTGAAGAGCTTGCTGCCTCATGTCCGACGCAAGTTAGCCCAAACCCTTCGTCGGCTCTACCGCGCCATGCCTAAAATCCGACTAGAGATCGCGACGAAACCTCCGCGAATCCTCGAACTCGGCAATGCGATGTTGCGCCTGCGGGAACAGACCTTGGGTCCACGGGGATTGCTGTCGGACTGCGAGCCGGCTTCCCGCGAGGAACCTTTTCGGAAACTATTGGCCCAGGTTGTCAATAATGGAGGCCCGGGTCAACAGGCCATCCTGGGCGCACTCGTCTATGAAGACCAGGTCATCGCCGGTGGGCTCTATTTTCGCTGGGGCTCGATCCTAATGAAGTATATGCAGGGGTGGTCGCTCCAGCACCGGCAGTGGAGTCCTGGCACGGTGTTGGATATAGAGATGATCCGGGACAGCTTAGCATCCGGGCTGGAGGTGTTGGAATTTGGGAGGGGAGACGAGGATTACAAGAGGCGGCTTGGTGCCCAGATGCACTGGCTCCACAATTATGCCATTACACCGCGCAATGAACCTCGTGCGGCCCTCGAGACGTCGCTGTGAAGTATATTTGCCTCCGCTATTTTGACCAGCCGCGAGGCCAGGACCAAACCGTATTGGTCGGCTTCAGGATGTGCGACGTAGTTTTGGACCGCGCGTGCGTCCACATTCGTATCATGTGCTCGCCTACTCCGTTTACAAAGCGAGGGTCGTCTTCACGACGGTGGGCCGATCGTTGCTATTATTATGTGATCATCCAGTACAGCGGATCGTTGACTAAAGCTGGCCCGAAAAAGAAAACTGATGTCTATTGATGTGGACAGCTGCCGCGAGGGCCAGGTGTTCGACGCCGACGTGGTTGTCATTGGAGGTGGTCCAGCAGGGCTTTCAGTCGCGTTGGAGTCGGCGTCGGGTAAGCACCACGTAATGGTCCTCGAAAGTGGAGGGGTAGCCCAGACGCTGCTACTCAGAGCTTTGTCGGGCAACATCCGCGAACGTGTCGTATCACCCCTACCATCAGCGCAATACCTGCAAGATCGGATCGTTGAGTCGAGAGAAAGTTATTTATACAACGCTCAATAGTATCTTGGCGGCAGACAAGACCGGATTGTAGGGGTCTCCGGAAGAACGAATCTCAAGAAATCGCGGCATGAGAACGACGCCGCAAATCGTATTCCCTTGAATAAGGTTCAATGAGAGGTTTCTGAGTGTCGAATCATCCTCTAGAGTTTCGAGTTCCCTATCTGCCTCGGGGAGCAACTTATTCCGCGGCAGAAGTCGATGCAGTGCGTGCGGTTATGGAGGGCGACGGTACCTTGTCGTGCGGGCCGGAACGTTCCGCCTTTGAGCAGGAGTTTGCGTTCTTGATCGGCGTGGATCCATGCCTAGCTGTCGCGACGTCAAGTTGCACAGTCGCGCTCGAGCTTGCCACGTACCTGGCCGACTTGCAACCCGGGGATAACGTCGTGGTTATGCCGCAATCTTATCAAGCGACAATAAACCCCTTGTTGGCCCTGAATGTAGAGCTTCGCTTCGGCGACGTGGACGCAAATACCCTATGTTTGGACCCGGCATCGGTCGAGCCTCTCATCGACGATCGTACTCGAGCCGTGTACCTAACCCACTATGGAGGATTAATGGTGGACTTGGTAGGGTTGCGCCATGTCTTAGCCAACCGCGACGTCACGATCATCGAAGACTGCGCTCATGCCCAAGGCAGTGGCATTGGAAACCGCCATGCCGGCTCGTGGGGCAACATCGCCTGTTTCAGCTTTCAATCGATGAAAAATATCTCGACGTTGGGCCAGGGAGGGATGATTCTGGTACCGAATGAGGATATGGCGAAGCAGCTTCGCAGGCTGATTGCCGTCGAACCTGATGCGAGCTTTGAGCCCCGGTCCGCTGTCGGCGAACTCGGACCCTACCGCCCTAGCCCACCGTCGGTTTTCACTCACGACAAGAACGCGTTCACCCATAACTGTACCGGCATTCGTCGGCACGGCACGAACTCCACGCTGCCGGAACCGGCAGCTGCTGTCGGCCGAGTTCAGCTGCGGCGAATTAGCGAATTCCTCGATCGGCGACGCCAGATCGCCCGAAGAATAGACCAGTACATAGGGAATATACCGGGAATCCGCCCGCAGCGGACACCTGAAGGCTACGTCCACTCGCATCATCTCTACACGTGTTTCGTCGAAAGTGAGATCGGCAACCAAGCCATCGCTGCGGCTATGATGAAGTCTGGAGTAGAGATCCAGCAACGCTATTTCCCACTCCATCTTCTGCCGGAGTGGCGAGGACGAGGCGGACGCGTCGGGCAATGCCCAGTTGCAGAAAAAGTTTGGTTCAGCAAGCAACTTAATTTGCCCATCTACCCCGCAATGACAGATGACCAGGTCGACCACATTGCTGGCGCGTTAAGGGATGCCATAACAACGGTATGAGGCCGATTCTTCCGAACAAGGAGATATGCGAAATAGCTACTCGAGCCCGTGAAACCTTGGGCGAACTCGTCTATTTTGACATTGGCGCGAGGGACGGCTTGTCGGAGCGATGGGACGGTATGGCGCGCGCTGGTTTTATCGACGCCTACGGATTCGATCCTGCGGCCGAGCATGTGGCACAACTCCGTGAACGAGACGGCCATGTTAAATATTTGCCCGTTGCCGTAGGTGACCATAACGGTCGCAGGCGCCTCATTCACACCTTCATGCCAGGGTGCTCATCGTTCCTCGCACCCAATCTCGAATTGCTCAAACAGTATCCAGCGCACAAGATTTTCGAAATTGTGGGCGACTCTGAGGTGGAGGTCCGTACTCTGGACGACCTTGTCGGCCGTCAGGTGGTACCGCCGCCACGGCTCCTAAAACTCGACACTCAAGGGTTCGAACTACCCATTCTTTGCGGTGCTCTGCAAGTGCTACCCAAAGTTGTCTGCATTGAACTCGAGACTCAGTTCAAACCGATTTACCAGGGGCAGGCTTTGTTCCCGGAGGTCAAGGCATTCCTCGAAGAGCATGGTTTCATTCTCCGTCAGTTGCGGGTGAACGGTCCTTACGAGGGTGAGTTCCTAGAGGCGGATGCATTCTTCAGTCGACGCCCCATGCTGGACGACAATTTAAATTTGATCCGCCTGTGGCAGACGGTGTGCGATATCGAGTCTCCCAAGTTCCTTGCCCAGATGGACGACTGGCTACCCGAGTGGAAGGTCTATCTCACTGCGGAGCAGCGCGAATTGCGATCTCGGCTCTTCGGGCCGCTGATCTGAATACCCCCATGAACGTATTGTTCCTAACTTCTCACCTGCCTTTTCCGCCGTTATCCGGCGGTCGCCTTAGAGAGTTCGAATTGCTGCGACGGCTTGGGAGGAGGCACCAAATCGAGGTTTGTGCTGTCACCCGCACGCTGGAGTATGATCGCGGCCACCTCGAACGGATGAGGACATTTGCCTCCGTTAATCTCTTCGAGTCACCCCCTTTTGGTGTCATAAATTCCGATATGACCACTGCATCGTCCTTTCTGCGCAGCCGTAGCGCTTCGGCCGAAGCAACCGCATTCGTTAAGTCTCGGCTCGCTGGGGGCGGTGTCGATCTCGTTCATTGCGAAGGGTTCTATATGCACGGCCTGACCGAGGCGACGAGCGTTCCCGTGTTCGTGATGGAACAGAATATTGAGTATCACGTTTGGCCCAACGAAGCGGACCGCATCCGTGCCGAAGAACTCGAAGTGTGGCGACGGGCCACATATTGCGGTGCGCTTACCGAGGAAGACGCAGCGTTGATGCGGTGCGCCATCGGTCCACAACGGGTGTTGATCTCCTTCAACGGAAGTGATCATTCCACGACCTTCGAAACCGACCACTATCCCTTGCCCGCAGAGTTTCCGCGGGGAAACCCTGTCGTATTGTGCCCGGGCAATTTTGCTTATCCACCGACCTATGAGGCAGGCGTCGCAATGTGCACCACAATCGGACCCGCGATCCTCGATAGCGTACCTGACGGGAGAGTGATCCTCGTAGGCAACGAATCCGAACGGCTCGCCCCGCTCGCCGAGCATCCCAGCATTGAGATTCATGGCCGAGTATCTTCTCTCGAGCCTTACTACGCTGCGGCCTCGGTCGTTGCTTGCCCGTTGAGCCTCGGCGGTGGAATAAAGATCAAGCTTCTTGAGGCACTGGTCCGCGGTTGTGCGATCGTCACGACCGACGTGGGGCGTCAAGGATTGGAGGACGCACCGCTAGTCATCGCCAACGGGTCGCAGACCTTCGCAGCGCAAGTCGTGCGACTGCTTTTGGATCTGGACGCTCGGACTGTACTTAGCCAGCGAGCGTTAGTTTTCGGCGCACTCCTGCCGAAGTGGGACGCGGCAGCAGAACAGCTCCACGAGTGTTGGATGAGAACGGTTCGCGCACGCCGCGCCTCAGTGACTATTGCCCATCAGTGATCTCCAGAGAGGGCATCGAAATATGAAATACGGCACTGTTCTCGGCCGCAAGGCTCCGCCCAAGCCACCCTTGGCCAGCCCAGTGATGGAGGAGGCTCTCGAACGTAAATGGATAACTGTATTTGGTCAGGGTCAGTACGTCTACGGAGCGAAGTGGACGCGCTTGGTCCGGCTGCTTCAAGTCGAGATTGTTGCTCGCGCACAACGGCTTGGCTTCGAGGAGTGGATTTTTCCCCGATATATCCCACGACAGGCCCTGGATTCCTTCAAGTTAACGCAGTTCGCGCCTAACCTCCTCATGCCTGCCGGCCTCGGGTCGTTCCTCGACCCTGTACAGTGCATTTCCTTCTACCACCACCTCCGTGACCGGACTGTTTCCAGCGAGCAACTACCGCTGAGCGTAGTGGAGGTGATGGGCGGCTGGACGTGGCGCGACGAAACGGAAGACACCATGGACGGACCCTATCGTGCCCGCGAATTTCTCCGCGTTGAGCATGTCTTCTGCGGAACCCCTCAACAAGTTAGACAGCGGCGCCGTCAAGTGCGAGACAACCTCACAGACCTAATGACTAGGCTAGGATTGGGGGGCAGGTTGTCGTGGGTCACGGGTGCATGGACCTCCCCTCGCTAACCGAGGCCCGATTGACCGCCAAAGAGGCCGACGATATCCCCGTGCAAGACATCGAGGTCCCGATTCGGCGTAGCCCTTTATAAATTACCGGACCTCCCGGCGCCAGATACCACATCCCATAACGTGCTTCTGGACGGAGCACTGGTCGAAGAGACCAGCGACGCTAGTTACTGGGATCACGATGAGATCTGTGGCTGTAGCGTGGAGGGTGATCACCTCACACGCGATTTTGGGATCGTCCACTCTGATCGTGCGCCGCTATGGAGTGGATGCTGTGGAATAGGGTTGAACCGCCTCGTGCTCGCCTTGTTATATCAGCACGGGTTCGATGAGGTCGAAGGGGTCATCCATGATGTGTGCGGTCGATGATCGATGACTTCATCGACATTGTTGGGGTGCAGTTCCCGGTAAGCCGGATCGTCTTAGGCGGGGCGTTTGGTGAGCGTAGCGATGCCGACAGCTTTTGCATCCTCGACCGTTTCATGGAACTGGGCGGCAATGCCATCGAAACCGCCCATGCCTACGCAAACGGGGCGGCAGAAGAGCAAATTGGCCGCTGGCTGAGCGATCGCGCCTGCCGGGATCGCGTGATGTTGATCACCAAGGTCTGCCACCCGAGTGCTGGAGAACTCGCTTCCATCGCTGACTTCGACGACGAGTTGAGCATTAGCTTGGAGCGCCTTGGCGTAGATAAAGTCGATATTGTGCTCCTGCATCGAGACCCGAGGACGATCCCAGCGTCGCGTGTGCTTGAAGCTATCGAACATTGCCGTGCTCGGGGATCGTTTGCCGCGTATGGTATCAGTAACATCCACGGTGATCGCCTAGCGGAGTTCGATTGTGCTGAAGCGCTAAATGTCCCACCTCTCGCTGTGATTAGCAACTATTTTGGCTTGGCGCAGCAAGCCAGCCCACCTTGGCCCGGTACCGTTCAGTTGGACGAGTCCGGCCAACAGTGGCTTCGAAAACATAAGAGTGCGCTGCTCTGCTGGTCGGCGCTGGCCCAGGGGTGGTTCGCGCATCGCCATTTGCCGGCCGAATACGAAGCTGTCTATGACACTCCTTCCAACCGAGCCCGGCGCCAACGGGCCGATACGCTGGCGTCTAAACGTGGTGCTTCAGGCCTGCAGGTCGCGCTTGCATATGCGTTCGCGGCACCCTTCGCGCTCCTCGCTAGCGTGGGTCCCCGCTCGACGAACGAACTCGATGAGGTTATCGCGGCGCTGTCGTTGCGACTGAATAAGATGGAATGCGCATTCCTACAGGAGTCGAATGATGCAGCCTGAAATCGTGCTATTTTTATGTCGCCATGGCGAGCGCGCCGATAGCACAGACCCACAGTGGATACTCACGGCTAAAGAGCCCCGGGATCCTCCTTTATCATTCGAGGGAGGGAGCAGGTTCAAGCCTCGATCCAGAGGATTGCTAAACCGCAGTATTGAAGGCGTAGTCGCATCCCCGCTACGTCGCACTGTCGAATCGGCGCAGATTGCCGCAGCTATTCTGCAAGTTCCGTTTGATATCGACGACGGACTGGTGGAATGGCAGAACCCTGCCTGGTTTTCCGGTCTCACCACTGGTAACCCTCATCGTTGGATGAAGGAGGCGCTCCATTGGAGCGGCAAACGCCGTCGGTGCCAGCAACTGAGTTTCCCTGAAACGGAGCAGCAAGCCAAGGCTCGCTGCTTTGAGACTGCTCGCGCGTTGATTGCAGAATTGCAGCGCTTGCTCGTCATCGGCCACGAAAATGGTGTCGCCGGGATTGTCAGCACATTGACCAACACTCGGGTTGATCATGTCGGAGTCGGCGAGGTTCTTGAGCTGACCTCTGCATCAGGTTGGGTTACGCTCATCGGACAAAGAGAAATGATGTCGTCGCGCCGTTCAGCGATGACCCCAGTAGTCAGTCAACGTTCTAAGTTGCTGTGTCGGGCGCGAGACTTGGTCAGCTCGATGTTGAGCTTCTCCAGCAGCGCTGCGACTTGATGATTGATGTATTCCGAGCCGTTGTCGGCATGAACGCCCCGAATCACAAAGGGGAAACCCTCCAATAACGCCTCGGTCACCGGCAACAAATAGGCGTCGCTGATGCGCTCGCAGCAGGCCACGAGTTCCCATTGGCTCCTATCCACAGCGTTGATGTGATATACCCCTTTGAGCCCATCCTGATCCCCCTGATGCACGCTGTCGATGCGGATGAACCCCGGACACCCTTCCGGCTCGGGCGCTCGCCGCTGACCGATGAGCACCGCCCTCGGTCGGGTCTTGCTTCAAGACACTCGTCGCACTCGGTAGCCGACAGCCGCCCGCAGGTTGTACAAATGCGAGACCAAGATCGTAGCGAGACGCACGTAGCGCACATCGCCAAAGACCTCAAACGCCCGCTGCACCAGCCGCTTGGTGGGCGGCCCCGAGGGCGTTCCGTGCACGCGGTCGGTTTCGGCGAGCAACGCTAGATCCTCGGCAGTGAACTTGCGAGCGAAGCCGTGGACCGGCGCTCGGTGGTGCTTGTACAACCGCCGGCTGTCCCGATACTGGCGTACCAGCCGCGTCACCTGTTGCCGGGAATGTGACTAAGGTAGTGCAGCACCACGCCCTTTTCCGCCCGCCTCAGACCCGCGTAGTGAAATCGGCGCAGCACCGAGACGATGTGTCCATAGCGTTCTGCGTTTCCTGAAGGCGGTCGAAACTCGACCGCTGCTGTCCCCGCCAGAAAACCCCGAAGTTGCTCCACTCTCGTGAGCTTGGGTTCGTTCATGTCGATCACCATGCCCCAGATGATCGACCCATTCACAGCGCTTCAGACTCATTCCTCGTTAGAAAGCCGCTCCTCCGTTTAGACTTATACCATGTTGGAAAAGACTGACAGCGGACGAGATCTGCGGCTGCAGCGTCGAGGGCGACCACCTAATCAAGTCATTCAACATCCGAGCTTCCGATGGCCGCGAAGGTACGCGCACGGCATCGGCCTCAACCGCCCAGCACGGATTCGACCGCGCCAACTGGCCGGACCCGGAGGAGCTTGAGATCATTCCAGACAGGTAAGACCTAGGTTGGCCGTACGATCCAAGTCCGGGCGCGTTCCCCTCGCACGGTAACCTTAAAGAAAGCCTCCATGCATAGGCCGCTGACAACCCGTACTGCCCGAATGAAGGAATCGCTATCAGAGGTAAGGAAGACGCCGCGGCAGCCGCCGGGGGCACCGAGGCGCCGGATCTCCTCCAGCAGTCCCTGATAGAGTTCAAAGTTCTCTGATCGCTCGCTGAATTGCTTGCCGAACGGAAGATTGCCGAGAACCAGTGTGACAGAGTGATCTGGCAGCGGCAGGAAGCGGGAATCGCTGGACAACAGCTGCAACCGATCGATGTGGCGGAGATTCGCTCGCGCGATCTCGATCGACTTCTTGTCGATGTCACTGCCTATGAACCGTGCCCTGGGGGCAAGGGCGGCGGTCTCTGCGATCAGCGTGCCGCTGCCACAGACGGGATCGAGCACCACGTCCTGCTCGCCAGGCATGCCCGTGAACGCCATCGCCGCGGCAATGGTCGGCGGCAGGCTACCTTCCCGTTCCCATCGTCGATGGGCGCGGCCGGGCGCCTCGCCCCACTCGAAGAACGGGATACAGAAATAATAGGCCTCGTCGACACAGAACAGCCAGACAACCTCCTTAAGATGAGGGGAGCCCAAGTGTTGGCGGCGCGCCAAGAGCTGCTTCCAGAGCCAGCGTGTGATCTCCCGTCGGTCGAAATGGGATCCCGCGACGGACGCGACAAGCCGTCGCGGCCCCGCCTTGGCGATGGCCTCCGCCATCTTATCCAGCTGGTTCCTAGAGATCTTATAGCGTCCGAAAACGGGGCAGACGTGGGCGTCCATGGCCAGCCGCAGCTGGCGGATATCGTCCACGGAAGAGAGCAAGTTAACTATCACCATGTCGGCGTTGCGCTGATAGAGCACTTGGGGTGCTGAGCGCTTCGGGATAACGTTGCGGAAGCGCATCTCCTTGATCAGTAACGGGGCAAGCCCAGGCGCGGAGCGGATCACACAGAGTGCCCCCGCCCCGAGAGCGCGCGTCACTGCTGCTCTCCGTGACTGATCAAAGCATTTGATGGGAAAAAGCCCTTTTGTGATCACATTCGGTGATGGAATGTGGTAAACGTCCCTGAATGATCGTGATTGACTTCGGCGTGCTTCATAGTTTATTAGGTTTTTTCCTACAGGAGAAAGCCCATGTGTTGTTCGCTGTTCGATGATCCCGGACTGTACCACTTTCTGTTCGTGGTGGATAAAGAGCTGGCAAATCGGGTACGCACCGCCGACTGTCCTCGAAGGATACCGACTCCGAGCTTCGACCGCGCCAGGGCTTCCTCGGGCACGATCGAACACCTCCAGAGCGGCGCCGGGGCTTAACTTGAGAAGGATTCCTGTCCTCTTAGGATTGGCTCTTATTGCTATCGGAATCGTCTGGGGTGCTTCTAGGTTTGATTGGTTCCAGTTCCTAGAGCAAGCTAAGGTGTGGAAACTTCCTGGCCCTTGTTGTGGCCGCCGTCTTCGTGACTGTCGCTTTGTGGAAGTTTCCCAATTGGCAAGTCGCTCACTCGAAAGGCTTGACGCCTGAAAACCAATTCGAGCGCGAGAACGAAGCCCGAAAGACTCTGGCCCAAATCGTGGGTGGGTTTTTTTTGCTTGCGGGCCTTTATTCATCAGTGGAGACTCTCACAACCGCCCGAGAGGGGCAGATAACGGACCGCTTCACGAAGGCAATTGAGCAGCTGGGTGCCGTGGACAGCAAAGGCGACAAAAAGCTGGAAGTCCGCTTGGGGGGCATCTTTGCCCTGGAGCGGATCGCTCGGGACTCCAAAAGAGATCACGGGCCGGTCATGGAGGTTCTGTCCGCCTATGTTCGAGACAATGCCTCCGGGGAGATGCTCCGTATTCCGAGTTCAGATATTCAAGCAATTCTCACTGTCTTGGGACGGCGCAGGTCCACCTACGGAACCAAGGAAGATGGCCCTCTGGTCCTAAGCACCGTTGCAAGCAGAATGCGGCTGCATCAGGCCGACCTCTCCAAATCAGCCTATAATCGGGCAGACTACCACAGGGTGATCTTGTCCTATGGAATACTCCACGATTCGGACCTCACTGGGGCGGATCTCACCGAGGCGGATCTTAAGGATGCAAGTCTGGCCCACGCGAAGCTCATCGAGGCGAACCTCACCCGGGCAAACCTCATCGATGCGACACTCTTCCAGGCGAACCTCACCAGGGCGAACCTCGAATCGGCGGACCTCGAATCGGCGGACCTCAGGGGGGCGGACCTCAGCGGGGCGAAGAACCTGGCCCAACGGCAGATCAACACAGCTTTCGGGGACGCTGATACGAAATTGGCAGCAGGGCTGCAGAGGCCGGCCCACTGGCCGACGAAGGCGGAGACCAGATGATTACGCAGGGCGCATTATCGTAAATATCGCAAATATTGAACCCAAGGCTGTGTGCCGCGAATTCCTAATTCTAGGAAAAATTCCGCGCTAATCGCAGTCTTGCCAATGCATGCCGAGCTGGTAAGGTAGCGGCATGCGAGAACTCTTCGTCCTCCTTGCGCATCTCTGCAAAACTGCTTGGTTGGCCGAGATTCGTGCGGCCCGCGCTTCTTTCTTTGCCGCGTTAAGTTTGTCTGGAGTAGGGTTGCCGGTGCCAAAGTACATTTCATCAGGCGTTTTACCACGGAAGGCGGCGTGTGGGAGATCGATATTGTGGGCATGGACGTAGAAAGCGACCAGGCGTCGGACGGCTTCCGCCGAGCCCAGTGTGTTGAGATAAAGCCATTTGGTGCTTCAACGTCCGCCAAAAGGCTTCGATCATAGAGTTTGAGAATAGGACGTCCCGAAGTGCCACCACGCGTGAAAGCCACCCGGCGGCAAGGAGTCTTGGGCGTGGGACAAGCGCGGCCAGGCGTTGCATGAACTCCAGCGGCGACATGACGATATGCGTCGTGCCATCTCGATAGGGTGTCTTCAGTGTGAGCACCACCACCTGCCCGGCACGGTTGAGTGTCAGGCGTTCGTTGGCAATGGCGGGGCGGGTGATGAGCGGCACAGGTGCTCGAGTTTCTTGCGCTGATGGGCGGCGCAGCAGACCTCGGCATGCAGGCTAAAGCCCTGCGCGTTGACGCAGCGTTGTGGGGTGGGCGGCGCCGCTTGGCTAGGGACGGTTTGTAAGGTCAGCACTTTCCCCCCGCGCGTGGCCCGAGCGCAATGCAGTAGGTGCAGGCCGCCGCTTGCAGAGGCCCGAGCACGGGATCCGGATCGGTGTCGGCCAGGGTGGTCATTCCCAGCTCTTCGATGAGATAGCCCTGGGGGGTCAATAACCTCTTGAGGCGCTTGATAATGCGGCTGAGTAGGGCCTGCAGCTGTGTGGCCGTGGGGGCGCGCACGGCGTGGAACACCGGGACGCCCTCGGTGGTGCGATAGACCCCATCGAGCACCAGGCAGTGCAGATGGATGTTGAGATTGGCGGCTGAGCCGAAACGCTGGATCAGGGTGACCGCGCCGGTGGCAGCTTCGGTGCGTTTGAGTCCTGCTTGTTGGATCAGAAACCCGGAAATGGTGCGGTGGACGATCTGCAATACAGGCGCGAGCAGATGGGGATGTGAAGCGAACAGAAAGCGAAGTGGGATCGGAAACGACAGCACCCATTGTGCGCCGGGATAAACCGGCGTGGAGAAGCGGATGAAAGAGCCGCACATCGAAGGAGTAGCGACCCACGATGGCCCCGAGTCATGCGTGGACGCCCGCAAGGGCGTTGGCGAAGCGTTGACAGGGGTTCGTGTAGGCGAGGTATTGAGCCGCGAAATCATTCCTTCGGGATGCCGACGGGGTAGTGGGCCCGGAAGGCAACACGGCCAGGCGCGCTATCGCGAGCACCTGGTTGGTCCCGCGCGGTCCGAGGCCCTGTGCACGCACGATACTCTCCATGCGCGAGAACCGGGAGATCCCTCTGACCGCCCGTGGCAGTTGGTGGCTGCGGGCCGCATCGGGGAGGCTGAGCCGTAGCCGATGATGAACGGTCGAAGGAAGTCGGACAGCTGCGTAGTACCCGCGAAGCCGGTGAACGCGGCGTCGCACCGAAGGACGTGGAGGTATGGCGAGCCCTATTTGGGCACGAAGGGGGAAACCCTGGAGACAGCCAAGGGCGAGCCTAAAGCCTCGCGCGCTGGAGGGGTTGGCGACGGGAAGTCGGTGGAGGGAAGGCAGCTGGCCAAGGGGAACACGGTTGAGCAAAACGCGCCCCGGACTCAGAGCCGGACTCACGCGAGCAGTGCGCTGGACCGTGTGCGCGAAGTAGCAAGGAAAGACAAGAAAGCGAGGTTCACGGCGCTTCTGCACCAGGTCACCGTCGAACGCCTGCGAGCGGCCTTCTTCCAGCTCAAGCGGAAGGCGGCCGCGGGGGTGGATGGCGGGCTGGATGCGCTGGTAGTCGGCATCCTGAGGAAGAAGGTGAACTGGGTGCTCGATGCAGACATTCAACGGTTCTTCGACACCATCGACCACGAATGGCTGATGCAATTTCTCGAGCACCGGATCGCGGACCGACGGGTTCTCCGCCTGATTCGAAAGTGGCTGAAGGCAGGGGTGATGGAAGATGAGCAGTAGTAGGCGTCCAAGGAGGGTTCGCCCCAGGGGGCCACGGTCTCACCACTGCTCGCTAATCTCTATCTGCACTATGTCTTCGATGTGTGGGTTCAGCAATGGCGTCGTCGATACGCACGCGCCAATCTCATTGTCGCGAGGTACGCCGATGATGTCGTCGTTGGATGCGAGCACGAGGATGACGCCATGCGCTTCCGAGCCGAACTCGGGGAGCGGCTACGCAAGTTCTCACTCGACCTCCATGCGGACAAGACGCGTCTGATCGAGTTTGGCCGCTTCGCCGCTGAACGCCGTGCCCGCAAAGGCCAGGGAAAAGCCGAGACGTTCAATTTTCTCGGCTTCACCCACATCTGTGGTCAGGCCCGCTCGGGACGGTTTCTTCTCATCCGCCACTCCTCGCGACGGCGACGCCGTGCGAAGCTGCGCGAGGTTCGTGACGAAATCATGCGGCGTCGACATCTGTCCATCAAGAAGCAAGGGTTGTGGCTAGGCGCTGTGGTCCGGGGCTACCTGAACTACCACGCTATCCCGACCAACATCCATGCGATCCAGCAATTCCGCAAGCAGGTGACGCGGCACTTGGCATCGAGCGCTTCGGCGTCGTAGCCAGACCGACCGCAGCACCTGGGCACGGATGAACCGTCTTGCGGCGCGTTGGCTGCCCGTTACTCCATCCAGCATCCTTGGCCCACCGAGCGCTTTGACGCCATAACCCGAGGTGGGAGCCCGGTGCGGTAATCCTGCACGCCGGGTTCTATGCGGGGGCCGTCCCTACCGCGCCGGCGCACCGGCACCCGGGGGATGACGTGATCGACCAGGTGGGCGGCCGTTCTGCCCTGCGCCGGGCGCCACAGCTCGGACAGATCGGTCCTTGCCTCGGCATCGTCCATGCGATCGAAGCGCCGGTGTGAATAGCCGTGACCGCCCAGCTCATGGTCCCTGGCGCAGATCTCCGCGATGCGCTCGGGATATAGCTCGGCGATCCGGCCGGTGGAAAAGAACGTTGCCAAAACGCCTTCGGCCGCGAACATCGCGAGTAGCCGCGGCAAGCCCTCCTCGACGCC
>Ga0136614_10000619_pt1 | contig 18479 bp, 14 predicted proteins | sample AntDrymUQ2792106_2_FD_106643 | JGI IMG/M metagenome (GOLD analysis project Ga0136614, IMG submission 106643) | Polar desert sand microbial communities from Dry Valleys, Antarctica - metaG UQ279 (21.06) | ecosystem: Environmental > Terrestrial > Soil > Desert | place: Antarctica: Dry Valley... | reverse complement strand
TTCATTTTACTTGAGCCGCAATCATCCTGTGAGACGCTTCGTCCAGCACATAGAGTTGCGTCGCCGGCACGTCGCCGGTCAATAATTGAGCGACGGGTTGGCTCACGCTCTCCAGCGCTCTCACCAATTCATCGTTGCTGAAATAGCGACGCCCGCGCGCAACGACGATCAGATCGCCTGCGGTGAAATCCCGCAGCGCCGTCTGATCCGACAGCGAGACGGAGACGAGATCGTGGCGTCCGGCGAGTTGCGCGTAATGCACAAGCAGTCCCGGCGTTTCGCTGGCGACGCGGGCGTGTGGGCGCGCGATCCGCGCGATAGTTGCCGCCGTGTCGCGCACGCTGCCGTCGTAAAATTCATCGTGCGGAAAATAACTGCCGGCGCGCTCGCGGCCTCCGCCGAGTTCGTTGGTATAGAGACGATAGAACGGCGCATAGCTCAACGACGCGACAGCCGACAGCGCGATGAAGGCAAGCGCGACACTGAGCTGCGCGTAACTTTTCAGCGCCGCATTCTCGGCAAGACGCGCGACCGTCTCGGTGAGCCAACGCACGATGAAGTGAATGCCAATGGCGGCGACGATCAAGACGATTGGCAACCCCATCGTGAAATAACGCAGGAACTTCCCGCCCATGAATGTAAAGGGAAAGAACCAGAAGAACATCCAGAAGAGGACGAAGTAGCGCCCGTCGCCGAGTTGTTTCCTGAACAAGAGCGGCAGCCCGACGAGGAATGCGGCGACGATGGCGAGCGGCAGTTTGAAGGCCATGAAAGCATAGTAGAAATACCACGGCGAGCCGTTCAGCCAGAGGGTCGCTTGATTGCGGAAGAGTTGCCCCATGAACTCGTAGCCGTCGTGGCCGATCCGCTGCTCGCTCGCGAAGATTCTCATCTCGTGCCACGTACCGGGCAGCAGGATCGTCGGATTGCAGACGAGAAATGCCGCGCCCATGACCGCGAAAAAGATGAGCCACTTTTGTTTGCCCAGCCGCCAGCGCGTCGCCGGGATGCCCTGAAAGATGTAGTAATAAGCGACGCTGATCGAGAGGAAGTGCGGCATGTACTTTGAGGCCATCATCGCGCCGAAGGCGGCGGCAGTCGCCCAATAATAGCGTTCGGGACGCGCCTCGCCCGATTCCGCCGCTCGCTGTCCGCGCAACCAAAAGATATTTGCCAGCAGGAAGAAAAAGAGCAGGAACGTGTCTTCCTTCGCGATCCGGTTAAAGCCAATGGCCGCCGGATCGACGGCCCACAAAGCTGCCGCGATTAAGCCCGTCAGGGGACCAAACAGCTCGCACACGACGAGGAATATCAAGAGCGACGTGAACGCGCCGAACAGCGTGGCGGGCAAGCGCAACGCTGTCTCTTGATCGATCCGCCAAGCCGTGGAAGACTGCGCGAGATTCGTTCTATTCCATCTCTCGGCGAAGACCACGCTGCCGGTCAGCAACGCCTTCATCAACATCGGATGTTCGCCATTGGTCGAAGTCAATCCGCGCTCCCGGTAATCCTCGACGGCGTGCAGTTTATTCAATTCGTCCTCGCTCAAACCTTCAGCGCTCAAGCGATAAGCGCGCAGCCCGAAGCCAGCACAAACGAGAACCGCGAGCGCCACGATGATGAAAGTGCGACTCAAGGAGCGCGCTCCTTGTGCGGGAAAAAGTTCAGGCGTGATACTCGCCGTCGCGACTGTGGCAGCGGAAAGGGACAAAACTTTATTGGCTAACTCCCGAAGAAATTAAGAAAGCGCCACTCACGCGGCGCACGCTCCGGCCCGGCCAGAGAGCGAGACATTGCCTTCCATCGAAGGAAGATGTCAAAAACGCTCGAATCGTTTCAGCTTCGCCGAAAATAATCCTAAATCGAAACACACAACATTGGAACACTCAGCACAAAACAAAATAAACATGGATGGACAGGATGAGCAGGATAAAAGTTGCATCATTGTTGCTCGCCTATCCTGTCTATCCATATTTCATTCTCTTGCGGTTTAATTTAGATTGCCTGTCCCGCGCGCAAACGAAAAGTTGTGGCACTTTGATGATTGCCACAGTAAATTGGGTCATCACCGAGCTTGATTCGTATTGCCCGCGCCCGGTTTAGTCTCTTTCGCGTTCGCGTTGCTGTTAGCGTTGCCGTTGACGTTAGTGGCCTCGTCCGTCTCTGCCGGTTGCCATCCGGCGCGTTTGAGTAGCGCGATGGCATAACGCACGGGGACGGCGAAATTCGCGCTCGTCATTTCGGTGAAGACTGCGAAGTTGACGCCGATCACTTCGCCCGACTGCCCGAACAGCGGCGCGCCCGATCCGCCTTGCGCCGTACTCGCGTCATAAACGATGCGATGGCCTTCGAGCGCAGTAATGTGGCCCTGCGTCGTCAGCGGCTTGATCAAGCTGCGTTCGGCGAGATGCCCGACCAAGACATCCAACGACGAGCCGAAACGTTGCTTAATGCTGTTGGCGTCTTCTTCAGTCAATGATGCGAGAATGCGATCCGGCCCTGAAGGATAGCCCATCAAGACCACTGCCTTGCCGACCGCCGCCGCGTCGGAATTCTGATCGAGCGGCAAGGTCGGAATGTCCTCCGGCAGTTTCGCAATTTCGATCTGGCAGACGGCCAGATCGTCTTGCCGTGAAGCGTTCCTAAATTTGAGCGTGAGTGGCTGGCGCAGGCCGGGAAAATAAGCCGAGAGCTTGGTCAGGCGCGGTTGGCCGCTAACCGTGCTGCTAAAGACCAGCGAACGCTCGTCCGCGACCCACGGCTCGGCGGCGATGTGCCGGTTGGTTAGGATGTAGCCGTCGCCCACGTGAAAGCCCGTGCCGACGTAAGGGAACTCTGCCACGTCGCCCCGGCCTTCGGGCGTCAAGAGCGGCGCGCCGGGCGGCTCTTCCAACGAATCGGTTGCGGAAGACTGCGCTTCAGGATAACGCAACGGACGGCCCGTGCCGCGCTCGACGAAAATGTAGCTGCCGGAGATCAAGCACACCCCGTTGCCATACTCGCTCCACACTTTCGGCGCGAGCGAGAGGCTGTTGATGATGCCCCGGTTGGTGCGATCCACTTCCTCGAATTGTTTGTGTGATTCTTCGACCTGCTGGGCCAGCGTGGCGATGTGCTGGCTCTGCGCTTCGATCTGGCGGCGGCTCTGCTTGAACTCATTGAAGACTGCGAAGCCGAGATACAGAATGCCGCCCGTCAGCGCGACCGCGATCAAAAGCGTGATGATCTTGGTGCTGGGTTTGATCTCGTGGACCAGTTCGCGCGTGAACTCGCGGAGAAAAACTTTCGCGTCGTCACGGCGCGAAGTGGCGGCGGCTTCGACGGCGGCCTGCTCGATAAACGGCGCGACGTGGGTCTGGTTCCGCCGCTCTGGGACCATCACGGGCGCGGCAGGCAACGGGAAGAATTGTAACTCCAGATCGGATGTCCCAAATCGAACCCGGTCGCCGTCGTCGATCTCGACGCCATTCGCGAGCGGTTCGCCGTTGTGCGTGAGATCAAGCGACGTATCAAAACTCGCGACGCGATAATGACCGTTGGCGCGGGTCAGTTCTAGCATCACGGCGTCGGGGCGCGGGAACAAATCGGGGCGAAAGCGCAAATCGCACTCTGCGCCCGGCCCGATCCGAATGCGCTCTTGCGTCAGCACTTCAGTGTGACGTTCCGCCCCCGCCTCGACATGAATAACTAAACCGCTCATAAAAAAGGTTTCAGGTTTGAGGTTCGAGGTTTGAAATCTCAGCTTTAAGATTTGAATTTCGAGATTGCTTATCTTTCAATCTCAGCCCCCAAGCCTGAAACCAACCATCCGACATCCGAAAGGCGACCGCTGCGACCGCATCTGACTTACCCGGCGGTCTCACGCGCAGTCGCCTCTGGCGCACATTCTATACTAAGATTTCCGGCGCGGGCAAAACACCGTCTCAGGCGATTACGAACGGGCCGCAAGCCCGTCTGCGAGGGAGGGCGTTCCGGCTGTGTTCAATGCAACAGTGAAAGCTGGTGCGGCATCCAACCCGACGCACGGCTCACCGGCGGTCGGCCTACTCTCAAATCTGGAGCGAACAATGATCTCTCGTCAGCTTTATGCCCTCTTCTTCGCCTGCGCGACAATGCTCGCGGGCGCGTTGCCTGTCCGGGCGCAGGCGCAAACTATGATGCCACCAATCAGTTTTAAGGAACGGCGACTGCCGAACGGAATGCGCGTATTGAGCGCGCAGGATTCTTCCAGCCCGACCGTCGCGATTCAGGTCTGGTACAAAGTCGGCTCGAAGGACGACCCGGAAGGCCGCAGCGGCTTCGCGCATCTCTTTGAACACATCATGTTCAAAAGCACAAAGAACATGAAATCCGAAATGTTGGATCGACTGACAGAGGATGTCGGCGGCTTCAACAACGCATTCACCGCTGACGATGTGACGGTCTATTTCGAGGTCGTCCCGTCCAATTATTTGGAGACGTTGCTCTGGGCCGAAGCGGATCGTCTCGCTTCTTTGAATGTTGACGATGGCAATTTCAAATCCGAGCGCGATGTCGTCAAGGAAGAGTTCCGGCAGAATTATGTCGCACCGCCTTATGGGAAACTGCGTCTGCTGCTCGAACAGAAATCTTTTCAAAAACATCCGTACCGGCGTCCCGGCATCGGCAACATTGAAGAGCTAGATGCCGCATCGCTTGAGAACGTGCGCGCGTTTCACTCGACTTTCTATCGCCCGGATAATGCGACGCTGGTCGTCGTCGGCGATTTCGATCAGAAGCAGCTTGATGCGTGGGTCGATAAATACTTCGGTCGTGTGCCGAAGCCGGGCGCGACGATCCCGCGCGTGGACGTGAAAGAACCGGCGCGCACGGGCGAGAGCCGCACCATCGAGTACAGCCAGAACGTGCCGCTGCCCGCCATCGCCATGACGTACTTGATCCCGCCGAAGGCGAACCCGGACACAGACGCTTTGCGCGTCGCCGAAGCGATCCTGTCAGCCGGCGAATCATCGCGGCTCTATCAATCGCTCGTTTATGATCAGCAGCTTGCACAGAGCGTTCAAGCCGGGACGGATTTGCGCGAAGACGCGAGCCTCTTCAGTTTTATCACCGTCCTCGCGGGCGGTAAGAAACCGGAAGAAGCTGAACGCGCACTGCTCGCCGAGATCAAGAAGATGCAAGACACGCCGGTGACGAAGGCTGAACTTGAGAAAGCGATCAACCAACTTGTCACGAATCAACTGCGCGAGCGCGAGACGAGCAACGGCAAAGCGCTCGCGCTCGGCGACGCGGCGGTGCTGCTCGGCGATCCGAATCGCGCCAACACCGACATCGCGCAACTGCAAGCCGTCACAGCAGCGGACGTGCAGCGCGTGATGAAAAAGTATTTCACGGACGCCAACCGCGTCGTCATTCATTACCTGCCGGAATCAATGCGGACGCCCGCGCCGGCCACCGGCAACACACAGGGCGCGATAGTGAACAAACCAGCGGAAGCGCGCGACGCGAAGGAGGGGAAGTAAAATGAGATTGCTGAATCGAACCACACGCCGCGCGCTGGCTTTCATGTGCTTGAGCGCCGCGCTCTTCGCCGTCAATGCAAGCAACATTATGGCCCAGCAAGAGACACCGCCGCCGCCCGCCGCGCCGCGCTCGCCGCAGATTCCGAAGCCCGCCGAAAAGACGCTCGCCAACGGCTTGCGCGTGATCGTGATCGAACGCACAGGCGTGCCGCTCGTCGCCGCGAGCTTCGTCGTCAAGAACGGCGGCGAAGTCGATCCCGCGCAGTTGGCCGGAGTAGCGGACATGACCGCGACGCTTTTGACCAAAGGCACGGACAAGCGCACCGCGCCGCAGATCGCCGAAGCCATCGAAGCCCTCGGCGGCGCGCTCGAATCGGGTGCGCGTTGGGACGCCTCGACCGCTTCCGTCAACGTGATGTCCTCGCGCTTCGCCCCGGCGATGGAGATTCTCGCCGAAGTCGTTCGCCAGCCGACGTTCAAGGAAGAAGAGATCGAGCGCCTACGCCAGCAGTATCTCGATGATCTGACGGTCGCGCTCGGCCAGCCGGGAGCCATCGCCCGCTTCGTCGCACAGCGCGTCGTCTTCGGCGATACGCCGTATGGTCATCCGCTCTCCGGCACGCCGCAATCAATCGCCGCGATCCGGCGCGACGACATCGTGCGAATGCATCAGACTTACTACCGCCCCGACAACGCGATGCTCGTGATCGGCGGCGACATCAAAGCTGAAGAGGCTTTCAAACTCGCGGAGCGTTTGTTCGGCGATTGGAAAAAGCCTGCCGCGCCATTGCCCGCTGCGAGCGCGATGGCGAAAAAAGACGCGAACATGAATAGCAAGCCGCGCATTGTCGTCATCGATAAGCCGGACTCCGGGCAAGCCGCCGTCATGGTCGCGCGCCCCGGCATTCGCCGCACAGACGAGGATTATTATCGCGGCATCGTCGCCAACTCCGTCCTGAGCGGTTATTCCGGTCGCTTGAATCAAGAGATTCGCATCAAGCGCGGACTCAGTTACGGCGCGGGCAGCCAGCTCGATGTGCGCCGCGACGTTGGTCCCTTCGTTGCTTCGGCGCAGACGAAAAACGAATCGGGCGCGGAAGTCGCTTCGCTTTTGGCTGGCGAACTCGGACGGCTCGCCGGCTCGCCGCTGCCGGACACCGAATTGGTCCCACGCAAGGCCGTCGTCATCGGCGGCTTCGGGCGCAACCTCGAAACCGCGAGCGGCCTCGTTAACCAGATCGCCTCGCTCGCGCTCTACGGCCTGAGCCTCGGCGAGATCAACAGTTTCATCAACAGCGTGCAAGGCGTCACGGCGGCAGACGTGCAACGCTTCGCCGGCCACCGCCTCGATGCCAAAGGCGCGAACGTAATCATCGTCGGCAACGCTAAAGAATTTCTGCCCGAACTAAAGAAACTCTACGCGGACGTGGAAGTGATTCCCGTCGGCGAGCTTGATCTGAACAGCGCAACTCTGCGGCGCAAATCGTAAGCTCAACGCCGGGAGCTATGGCAGAGAGCTAAAGATTGTTCCACGAAGTCACACGAAATAGCACGAAGCAGATTCAAGCATCTTCATATCGTTTCGTGTGACTTCGTGGATCGTTTTCTCCGCTCTTCCGAACGCACGAAAACTCGATCAGATTATGAGACGGATCAACTTCAGAATCTTGCACGCCTTATGTTTGCTGAGTTTCGCGCTCAGTTTGGCCTCTGTCACACACGCGCAAGAGGCTGATGTGGCGCATGAAGACGTCTCGGTCGTGATGCGCGATCTGACGAACCGTGATCCGCTCGTCCGTCAACGTGCGGCGGAAGAGTTGGCGCGGTTGGCAGCGACCGATCAGCGGCGCTTGCTCGAAGGCTATCACTTGCAGGAGCCAGACAAGCGTGTGCGCCTCGCGCTCGACTGGGCGCTCTACCGGACGGGCAAGGAGAGCGCGCTCTACTCGCTCGTTGGAGCGCTCGACTCGGCAAAGCTCTACACGCAAGCGCAGGGCTATCTCTCGGAACTTGAAGGCCCGCCGCCGCTCTACAAATTCCTCGCTGCCGGCAACGGCAACACACAGCTCAGACTGCTCGAAGTCTTCGCCCGCAACGGTGATGCCGGCACACTCGAAATCGTGAAACCTTTTGAGGCTTCGTCTGATCCCAAACTCGCAGACGCCGCCCGCTTCGCCGCACGCGAAATCAATCTCCGGCTCGCGCAGACGCCGCCCATAACTAACATCCGCCCACGCCAAGCTGGACAAGTCCAACCCTCGACGCCTTGACTAACAGACCGTCGGTCATCAAAGAATGAAGTTCAGTATCTTTGTAGGGGCAGGGACAAGTCCACGGCCCGCCGACCGCAGGTCGAAGCGAGTGCTGACACATAGGTTTGATTAGCAATGGGCAACGCGCGCACGCGCAGCGGGCCGTGGACTTGTCCCTGCCCCTACAGTGTTGGCCCTCAAGCTGACCGAGATTAACCACTGAGAATGCACCGCAACTTACGCTCATTTCTTGATCTGCTCGCGCGCGAAAATAATCTCGTCCGCGTCGAAGCTGAAGTTGATCCGTATCTGGAACTGGCGGAAGTTCATCGCCGCGTGATCGAGCAGGGTGGCCCGGCTTTGTTGTTCGAGCGCGTACAGGGCAGCCGGTATCCGGTGGTGACAAATCTGTTCGGCACGGAGCGGCGGATCAATTTGGCGTTCGGGCCGAGGCCGGAAGCATTGGTCAAAGAAGTCGTCCACGTCGCGGAGAGTTTGCTGCCGCCGCAGCCCGGCGCGCTGTGGCGGCATCGCGCGCTGGCGCTCGAAGCGTTGAAACTCGGCACGAAGAAGACGCGGAGCGCGCCGGTCAGAGACGTAATTGATCGTCCCGCGCGGCTCGAAGAGTTGCCGGTGCTGACGACTTGGCAGGAAGATGGCGGGCCGTTTTTTACTTTGCCGCTCGTTTACACCGAACACCCGGAGACGCGAAAGCACAATCTCGGCATGTACCGCCTGCAACGCTTCGACGCGCAGACGACCGGCCTGCACTGGCAGATACACAAGGGCGGCGGCTTTCATTATCACGCGGCGGAAAAATTGAATCAGCCATTGCCGGTGACAGTTTTTCTCGGCGGCCCGCCCGCGCTGATTTTGTCGGCCATCGCGCCGCTACCGGAAGATGTGCCGGAATTAGTTTTAGCTTCGCTCTTGGCCGGAGAGAAAATTCGCACCTGTGATAACCCGATCATGGGCGGGCAGCGTTTGATCGCGGAAGCAGAATTCGCGCTCGTCGGAAATGTCCCGCCGCATGACAGGCGACCTGAAGGGCCGTTCGGTGATCACTATGGTTATTACTCGCTGCAACATGATTACCCGGTCTTGCACGTCGAAGCCGTGTGTCACCGGCGAGATGCCATCTATCCGGCGACCGTTGTGGGCCAGCCGCGTCAGGAAGATTTTTTTATCGGCGATTATTTGCAACAACTGCTCTCGCCACTCTTCCCGCTCGTGATGCCGAGCGTGCGCGATCTGTGGTCTTTCGGCGAGACGGGCTTTCATTCGCTGGCGGCGGCGGTGGTGCGCGAGCGTTACGCGCGCGAGGCGCTCGTCTCCGGTTTTCGCATTCTCGGCGAAGGCCAACTCTCGCTGACGAAATTTCTGTTGCTCACAGACACGCCACAAAATTTGCGCGACTTCCCACGACTGTTTGAACACATCCTCGCGCGCATCCGTTGGGAAAGTGATCTGTTTGTCTTCTCGAACGTCTCGATGGACACGCTCGATTACACGAGCGGCACAATCAACAAAGGCAGCAAAGCAATCATGCTCGGCTTGGGTGAGCCGGTGCGCGATCTGCCGCGCGAGTTTCGCGGCGAGTTGCCGCGCGATGTAAAACGCGCTGAAGTTTTCTGCGGCGGGTGTCTTGTCATCGAAGGCGCGGCATACCGGGAAGACCCGGAACAAGCCGCGCGACTCGCGCGTGATGAAGCATTCGCCAGTTGGCCGCTCGTCGTGCTGCACGACGATGTGCGGGTCGCGCGTTCAGCCGCTGACTTCTTGTGGGCGACTTGGACGCGCTTCGAGCCGGCGGCGGACATTCACGCTGCTGAGACGCGCATCGTCCGGCATCATTTGGCGTACAAGGGACCAATCGTGATCGACGCGCGCATGAAGCCCGGCTATCCCGACGAGTTGATTGTGCGACCGGATATCGCCGCCCTCGTCGAGCGACGCTGGCCGGAATACTTTCCGCGTGGGCTGCAAGGCTTTGAGTAAACGAGCGGTCATTTTGTGCAGCGTTCAATGAACAAAACTTGGCGCAGGGTGAAGATCGGATTAGGCGTGACGGCATTGATCGTCGTTTCGCTGCTCATCTATGCTTTTCTCATCGAGCCGGATCAATTAGTCGTCAATGAAGTGACGCTGAACGTACAGCAGTGGCCTGCCGAACTGAACGGACTGCGGCTCGTTGCGATCTCTGACCTGCACGCGGGTGCGCCGCATATCGACGATGCCAAGTTGGAGCAAGTCGTCGCGGAGATTAACCGGTTGAATCCCGATCTCGTCGTCATCCTCGGCGATTTCGTGATCAGTGAGATTCCCGGCGGGGAGTTCGTCGCGCCGGAGGCGATGGCGGAAAAGTTAAAGAACTTGCGCGCGCCCGGCGGAGTCTATGCCGTGCTGGGCAACCATGATTGGTGGGAAGGCGGGCCGCAAGTGATGCGCGCTTTGCAAGATGCTGGCATTCGCGTCTTGGAGAATGACGCAACCAGCGTCCGGTATCACGGGCAAACTTTGTGGCTCGTCGGGCTGGCGGATTTGTGGACGAGACAACCGGACGTCGAAGGCAGCCTCGCTAAAGTTGTGAGTGCTGGTCCCATCATCGCGCTGACGCATAACCCTGATGTCTTCCCGCGCATCACTCCGCGCGTTGCACTCACGCTCGCCGGCCATACGCACGGCGGTCAAGTTAATTTGCCGCTGCTCGGTCGCCTCGTCGTGCCTTCAAGTTTCGGCGCGCGTTACGCCATCGGCCACGTCGAAGAAGATGGTCGGCATCTCTACGTCACGCCCGGCATCGGCACCAGCATTTTGCCCGTGCGCTTTCGCGTGAAGCCGGAAATCACGTTGCTTAAAATCATGGCAGGGGCAGACGGATCGTGAAGACTGCGCCGCTCGCGTCGGCGTTCGCGGCGGCGAGCGTGCCGCCGTGTTCGGTGATGACGCGGTGTGCGAGGGCGAGGCCGACGCCGTGGCCTTTGGTCTTGGTGGTGAAGAAGGGGATGAAGATGCGTTGCCAGTCAGCGCTGTCGATGCCGTTGCCGGTATCTGTGATTTCAATCTTCGCCCAAGCTGTGCCGTGCGGATCGTTCTCGCGTGAGCCGCGCATGAAAACTCGTCTATCTGGACTCACATCGTCGATGGCTTCGGCGGCGTTGCGGAGCAAATTCAAAATGGCTTGCCGGAGCATTCGTTCGTCGGCGCGGATTTCGGGGAAGTCGCCGTCGATGATCAGTTGCACTTGCCGGGCTTCGTAGAGCGGTCGCAATTCTAAGGCGCAGTCTTCGATGAGTTCCGCAAGCGAAACATCTGTCGGGTCGAGCGGGCTGGGGCGCGCGAAGTTGAGAAAGGACGTGACCATCTCCGCCAGCCCGCGCACTTCTTGGAGGAGCGCGGTCGCCGCCGCTTGACCGCGTTCGTCCGTCTCTGTTTTTTGCAAAAGTTGTGCGTAGCCGTGCAGCGTGGCAAGCGCATTCTTGAATTCGTGCGCGAGGCCGGCGGACATCTCGCCGAGGCTCTCCAAATTTCTCTTGAGCGCGAGGGCTTCGCGGAGTTGCGCGATCTCGGTGATGTCTGTGAGCAAGCAGATCACGCCGCGCGCTGCGCCGCTCGACTGTTGCGGAGCGATGGGCGCGACCGTCGCGCCGAGACGCCGTGTGCGACCACCTTCATTTACCCGCGCGATCACTTCTTCGCGCCGATATAATTCGCCGGTGTGCAAGCATTTCTCGACCAGCGCGGCGAGTCCGGGAGCAACGCGCAGCAACTCGGCAAAACTCTGTCCCTCTGCTTGATCTGAGACGGCCAGCAGCGCCCGCGCCGGAGCATTGACCATTGTGGCGCGCCCTTCGGCGTCGAATGCGACCAAGCCGGAAGGCAGGCTCGCCACGATCCGCTCGCTGAACTGTTCCGCCGAAGCCGCCCGCGCGCTCGCACGCGCCGATAATGTTTCCAACTCGCGTTGCTGCGCGCGGAGCTTGGCAACAACGGCCTGAAAAGTCTCCAACACAAACTCGGCTTCATCGCGCGCGCCTTCCGGCTTCGTCCCGACGGGCGCGCGTTCAGCCTCGCCGACGAGTTGCCGGTACGGGCGCAGCAACCAGCGCGGCAACAGCAACACACACGGCACGCTCACCACCAGCGTCACAAAGAACACCGTCAGCAACACGGGCGCACGCGCCGCCGCCGCCTGCGGCGTCAATGCCACCATCGTCAGCGTCAGCAAATTCGCCAGCAGCAGCAATCCGATCAGCAACGCCAGCACGAGCTGCACCCGATTTTCATAGCGAGATAACATAAAAGCAGGGATGAGGAATGAGGGCGGAGGGATGAAGAAAGACGTGCAGTATTAAACAAGGGCTTGAACCGGACGCGCTATCAGATAGCTTTTTGTCCTCGTGATTATCAGCGCGCCGGTTAAGCCCTGCGTTAGATGCCGCCGGTCGGTAGAGCTTTCATCATATCCTCCATCTCATGCCGGGAAAGACCTCGCACTCGATTCAACTTCCAATCAACTGCTCGCTTGAACGAAGCATAGAAATCAAAGGTATTTTCCTCTTCTACCTGATAAAGCAGCACACTTGCCACATCATGTTTCTTCGTTTCACCACTGTACCACAGGAACAGACCTGATTCGCTGACTTGTTTGATATACCTGTGCAGATTGTAGTTGCTCGTTTGCTGGAGATGTAAAGGGCGTCCTTGATCAAGCCGATAAGAAGACAAAGCAACTTCATCTGAGCGAAAATATTTTTGACTCAAAACGCGGCTTGGATCAAAGGGCGGAATTGTTAAGATTGAATTCCAACGGCCTACAGCGCCGAGGGCTTTGCCAGTGAATTTCTGCCATTTGCGGTCAAAGCAATGATCAATGTGAATAAGGTAAATCTCTTTTGGGCGATAATGGTTTACAGCATTGTTTAAGATGGCTGTGACCATCCCAACAAACTGCACATCATCTTGTTCTGTTGCATTTATTGTGATCATATAATTTATCAAGGCACTAACTTCTTATTCATCCTTCATCCCTTAAACGAAGTGTCCAACGTACCAGTTAATGATGTGTGTGCCGACGAAGAGGCTGATGAGCGCGCCCGCGCCGAGGAAGATGCCGAAGGGGAGAAGCATTTGCATGTCGCGCTCGCGTCGCCAGAGCATGAGGCCGACGCCGATGATGGAGCCGAGCAGCACGCCGAGAAAGATCGTCAAAATGGTCAGCGGCCAGCCCAAGTATGCGCCGACCATCAACATCATCTTCACGTCGCCTAAGCCCATCGCTTCGACGCCGCGTAGTTTCTCCCACAGTTTTCCCACGAGCCACAGCGAGCCGCCGCCGATGGCTGCGCCCAACAGCGCGCCGCAGAGCGAGACGGCCCACGCAGGCCACCCGCTCAATAAACCTTCGCTCAAGAATCCTAACCCATAAAGATTCGGAATCAGCACGCGCGCGACAAGCGCGAGCGCAAAGCCCGGATAAGTGATGACGTTCGGCAAGAGCATGTGTTCGGCATCGATGAAGATGAGGGCGATGAGGGCAGAGACGAACAAGAGATCGAAGCCGAGTGCGGGCGTGAATCCGTCCCGCACGTAAGTGAGGCCGAACAGAACTGCGGTCAGGGCTTCGACCGCCGGATAGCGCGCCGAGATCGCCGTTTGACAGGAGCGGCAACGCCCGCGCAGCGCGAGATAGCTCAACACCGGCACGTTGTCATAGAACTTGATCGCCGTCGCGCACGAAGGGCAGCGCGAGTTGGGGAAGACGATAGACTCTTCAAGCGGGATGCGGTGAATCACGACGTTCAGAAAGCTACCGATCAGCGCGCCGAAAGCTGTGACGAGTAAGAGGCCAAACGAGAAGGGAACGAGCGGGTGATCGGCGACGCCCGTAAAAGATTGCCAGAGAGTCATGCGGGAAGTTACTTTAATGTTCAGGTTGGCGCATCGGCCTTGACGCGCGTGCGAGCCATTAAGCATATTAGAACTAGCCCCCCTGTTTGCGAAAGCGCAAATCACTCAAGCATGAATGATGACGGAAGAAACTCGCATCTCGGAGAGTGTGCAATCGACACGGCGTTTTCTTGTCGTCATAAATTTTGACGCTGAAGGGTGAAGAATTGAATCCACACAAGTCTCTCATTGCACTGTTGCTGTTCGGCATCGTTGTCGCTAGTGTGCTGACGTTCGTGCCTTACACGCTGACGTTCGTCAAGGGCGCGGGCGAGCAGGTCACTGCCATCGCGAGCGCCAAATCGCCGGAGGCAGACACACCGAACGCGCCGCCGGTTCGGAAAATTGCGGAGCCGTCATTTGATGTCGCGGCTTGGTATGCCTCCCGCGAAGAAGAGTTGGAGCTGCACGGCGTCTTGATCGAAACGCTCGATGGCCGGCAGACGCTCGCCGCGCATAATGCGGACGAGCCGTTTAATCCGGCTTCGCTGCTCAAACTCGCGACTTCGTTGCTTGCGCTGCGGTCGCTGGGGCCTGACCATCGCTTTGAGACGCGCGTCTATATCGACGGCCAGATTGATAAACAGAAAACGCTACAAGGCAGTTTGTATCTCGTCGGCGATGATCCGATGTTCGGCGACAGGGCCGCCGCTATGATCGCGCGCGAGTTACGCGCACGCGGCATCGAGCGTGTGCGCGACAAGATTTACGTTTCGCCCAAGCTCTCTTTCAACTACAGCGAATCGCCGGCAGACTCCGCCGAGTATCTATCGCAGGTGATGAAGCTGAAACAGACGGGAACGGGCATCGCCGAACAACCCGCCGGCGAGTTTCAATTCAAGCTCGTCTCTTATCCTTTGCGCGAAATGCTGTTGTACATGAACGCGCACTCCAACAATTTCGTGGCCGACCGGCTCGGCGATTATTTTGGCGGGCCTGCCGGGATGGAGAAGTTTTTGGAAGGAGAGTTGCAGCAGCCGCCAGAGCAAGTTTCCATCGTGATGGTTTCAGGACGGCAGACCAGCCGTTTGACGGCACGCGGCATGATCGCCGTGCTGCGCGCGCTGAAGGATGAAGTGGAGCAGCACGGCCTGAAGCTCGAAGAGATCATGCCGGTCGCTTGCGCGGATTACGGAACGCTGCGCCAACGCTTCGCCGGCACGCCGCTCGAAGGAGCAGTGGTCGGCAAGACCGGAACCATGACGCGCGACATCGACGGCGGCATGGCGACCCTCGCCGGCATCATCTATACCGAACGAGCTGGCGCGCTCCTCTTCGCCATGCTCGATCAAGGCGGCGACATCGGCAAGAACCGCCAACTCGAAGACGAACTCCTCACTGAAATCGCCTCCCGCTACGACGTGCCGCGCGCTTGCTTGGCCGCGCCGCGCAAGCTGTTGCCCGCAACAGAATTGAAAGTGATGAGCGGCGAATAAAATCCGGCAGAATTATGAAGGCGTTCAAGTCGAGTCCCGCCCGAAGAGGGAAATTTAATCCACGAAATCACACGAAACAGCACGAAGCGAATTTCCTGCCTGTTTCGTGCTGCTTCATGTGATTTCGTGGTTAAAATTTTTTCCGATTCCTACTTTCGTTCATTACTTCTCCTCTGCTGCATTTCCCACAACATTAAGTGTTTGAGGAAAGCATGGTGCGAGGCGAAGCGGGCGATGCAGAGGCCGGCGAGGCCGTCGCGAAAGCCGCCCTTGAGGATGTAGCTCCTGAAAAATGTGGACGGGCCGGCCAGTGCGATCTGAAAGGGCGAAGTGCGGCGGCCCTGCTCGTACATTTGTCGCGCGCCGAGTGGGGCGTAGCGTTCGCCGATCATGCGGTGATGATGTGCGGCGTCGCGCACGCTGTAGTGCAGAATGTCGCCGCGCAAAGTGGAGACGCGCGCGGCCTCGTCCAGCTTAACTGACTCGTGAATGTGTTGGCCGGCCCAACGCCCGCGCGCGCGGCGATAGAGACGCAATTGATAATCGGGATACCAACCGCCGCCGCGTATCCAACGGTTCATGTAGAACGAGCGGCGGGCGATGCGATAACCGTCGGCGAGTTGCGTGGCGGGCGCGGAGGATAAATCCGCGATGCTCGCTCGCAACTTAGGTGATACGCGCTCGTCCGCGTCGAGGCTGAAAATCCAATCGTGCGTGGCCGTGTCGGCGGCGAACTGCTTTTGCGCGGCGAAGCCGGGCCACGCGCGTTCGATCACACGCGCACCACCTTCTTCGGCAATCTCGCGCGTGGCGTCAGTTGATTCTGAATCAACAACTAAAATCTCATCGGCCCATGCGACCGACTCGCAAGCGGCGCGAATGTTGGCGGCTTCGTTGTGAGCGATGATCGTGGCGGTGATCTTCATCTTCGATTTGCGATTTTAGATTTTTGCTTGGCGATTGACCAATGAAAAGGGCGACCGATCTTTAAGAGGCCGCCCTACAATCGCCAAGCAAAAATCGCAAATCAAAATTTCCGTTCACTGGGCGAGCGGATTATCGACGATGACGTTGTTGGCGCGCAAGGTGGTTGAAGTGGCGCGCTGCAAATCGGCGAGGGCGATATTGTAATCAGTCTCGGCGCGCAGTTCTTGATTGCGGGCGTTGACTAATTGATTCTCGCGTTGGAAGAGCAAGAACGTCGTCGAGCGTCCGACTTGGTAGAGCCGTTGTTCGCCGGTCAATTGAAGTTCCGCATTGCGGCGGGCTTCGCGGGCCGCCAGCACGCGGCGGCGCGCCGTCTCGACCGCTTGCGCCGAGTTGCGGACTTCGACTTCGACATCCTGTTCCGTTGCGCGTTGTTGCGCGACGAGTTGCTCTTGCTGAATCCGCGCGCCGGCCAGATTCGCCTTCGCCGTGCGGTTGCGAAACGGCAACTGCACCGTCACGCCGACCACGATGTTGCGCGTGTCGAGGCTGAATAGATTTTGCAAAGTTTGGCCGTACCCGCCGATGAGGTTAGACGGCAAGCTCGCCGAACGCGGCGTGACGTTGGGAACGACAGACAGCGGGTCGCCGCGCAAAGCAGCCAGACGGTTGATTTCTTGCAGCAAGAAGGCGTTGGCATTCGCGTTCGGATTGCCGAAGATAAGAGGTATCTGCCCTGACGGCACGTCGGGAGGCAATATCGCTCCATCCGTCAGACTGCTCGTCGGCACGACCTGTGTGCCGGCCAAGCCTGTAGTTGAGAGCGTCGCGACGACATCGATGCGCGGCTTCGTCTGGTTTCTGAAGTAGGTCAGGTCGATCTCGTTGATCTCTTGCTGCAAGCGCAGGCGACGCAGTTCAGGCCGGTTGGCGCGAGCTTCCGTCAGTACTTCCGGCAGATTAACCGGCACTTCGTCGAACGAAGGTTGATCTGTGGGGACCAGTGCGGCAGACCATTCGGGCGCGAGCGGATCGCGCAAAATCAACTGCTTCAAATTATTCTCGGCGACCGTCACTTGCTGCGAGGCAAGCAGCAACGCCGCCTCGCGGGTGGACAGTTCCGTCTGAATCTCGGCGCGCTCAAGCGGCGCGGCGCTGCCGGCGGCGACACTCGCTTCGGTGCGGCGGAAATTCTCGCGCGCCAGATTCACATTCGCGATCTGATTCTGCTCGTCGCGCAAGGCAAAGACCAAATCCCAGTAAGAGCGCTGCACTTGCGAGATGACATCGATGGTGCGGCGGCGAAAATCCGCGTCGGACTGTTCGAGCCGCTTGCGCTGGATGCGAATCTGCTGGCGATTGCGGTCGATGGCGCGGTCGCGGAACAGCGGCTGGGTGAAAGTGATCCCCTGACTCGAAGAAAAGAACGGGTTGAGCGAAGTGCTGGTGGAGTTCGTTTGCTCGCGCGTGTTGTTGAAAAAGTATGTGTAGTTACCGCCGCCCCTAGCGAACTGTTTGTTGACGGAAAAATTATTGTTGAAGTCGGTGGTGGTGACCGTGCCGGATTGGTTCGCGCCGCCGAAGATGTTGACGACGGGCCGGACAGAGTTGTTAATCTCCGGCGTGAAGGTGAACACCGGATCGAAGATGCCGCGCAAGGCTTGTAGTTGCGTCTCGGCGAAGCGCACGTCGTTGCGCGCGATCTCGATGTCGTTGTTATTCGCCAGCGCGCGGCGAATCGCTTCGTTCAAAGACAGGGCGACCGTATTGCTGCTCGACACGCCCAGCCGCGACAGCGAGGGGAGCGGCGGCACGGGACGCGGTTGCTCCGTGACGAAGTTCGGCTCGCGCAAAGTCTGATCGGCGTCTTCCGGCGAAGAGGGAACGGGCGACGGCAGCAACTCAGGACTCGTCGGCGAAACGACCGGCGGCTGTTGTGCAGCCGGCGGTGCAATTGACGGCGACGCGCTCGGCACTGCGTCGCGGCCCGGCGGCGTCTGGGGCGCTGGCCTTTGAGTTCCCGGCGGCGCGTTCGTGTCAGTTGTCGGGGGCCGGGTCGTGCGCGCGGGCGGTTGCTGCTGCGTGCCGGGCGGGCGCGTCGTGTCGCGTTGCTGCGTGCCGGGGGGTGGCGTCTGCGCGAACGTGACGGCGCAGGCGAGCGACCAGAGCGTGGCCGTCTGCAAGGTGGTACGCAAGCGAGAACTGAACATCAATGCGAAACTCCTCTGGAAAATTTTTAACGAGCCGAGCAACCGCCGGGCCTGAACGACGCCGCAAATGCAACACAGCAAGTCTGTTGCTACTACGTCATGGTTGCGGGCGGGGTTTCAGAAAAGCAGAGGCCAGAGGTGAGAGATTAATGGCAGTTGCAGAGAGCGTCAGCTTGAGCTGGGAGCGCGGACGTCTCGTCCGCC
>Ga0136614_10000618_pt1 | contig 18483 bp, 14 predicted proteins | sample AntDrymUQ2792106_2_FD_106643 | JGI IMG/M metagenome (GOLD analysis project Ga0136614, IMG submission 106643) | Polar desert sand microbial communities from Dry Valleys, Antarctica - metaG UQ279 (21.06) | ecosystem: Environmental > Terrestrial > Soil > Desert | place: Antarctica: Dry Valley... | reverse complement strand
GCACTTATCGCAACGCCTCAGAATCCTGTGCATGGGGTCACGGCGACTAGTGTCGGCAACGTCCAGCAGAGGGTTCCCATTGTGGGCCTTGCCGCCGGTGCAAGCATAGTTGAGACGATATTCAACTCAAACTACCACTCGCTCCAGACCAGTGTGACCAAGCGGTTGAGCCGTGGTCTGGATTTCCTGGCCAGTTATACCTGGTCGAAAAGTCTGGACGTTTCCTCCGGAGGTAGGGGAAGCACCACTTTTGATATCGGATCCATCCTGGGTGACCAAACCGATTTCCGCAGTGGGTATGGGCCTTCCGACTTTGATCGCCCCCACCGCTTTGTCTACAGCTTTGTTTACCAGCCGCCGGAGTTCCGGCGTGGCCCGCGGCCATTGCAGCTCTTGCTGTCGAGATGGCAATTTTCGGGCCTAACCGTTTTTCAATCAGGAACTCCGATCACCGTCGTGGACTCAAGAGCGGGAACTATTTTCGGCGCCTCACCCGGTACCGCTCGGGCGCAGTGTACCGGCCAGAATCTTGTCAGTTCAGGATCGGTCACCAGTCGTCTTAACGGTTATTTTAACACCGCCGCATTTACCACAGCGCCGATCATTGGCAACGGGACGGGCTTTGGCAATTGTGGGAAGGGCATCGTGCGGGCTCCCGGCCAGCGAAATCTGGATTTCGCGATTCAGAGGAGTTTCCGGATCATCAAGGAGACGAATCTGCTGTTCCGCGCGGAGTTCTTCAATTTGACCAACACGCCTAACTTTGGCTTGCCGAACGCTGATCTTGCTTCGCCGTCGTTCGGAGTTATTTCAAATACCGTTTCGAACCCGCGAATTATCCAGTTCGCTCTGAAGTATAGCTTCTGAAGTGGTGAAGGGACTTAAACCTGAACATCCGCGCAGCCACCAAATAGTTCGCTTCATTAGTTCGCTCAAATGTGGGTAGCAATAACGGAGGATACAGAATGCGAATCCGCGGCTACGAGGTGCTCTTGGCCGCGCACTTCACTCGGCAATCTCAAGCTTTCGTGGTTGTCGTGATCGCGCTGCTACTCCTTCCTCGCTTGGCGGCTGCGCAAACGGCTACCAGGAACGATCCCGTTGACAGAGAGTTCCTCAACTGGGCTCGCCAAGACCTGCATCCGATCGCCAGAGTGGGACCCCAGGCCCAGTTATCCGACCTGGAGCCTCTTCGCCGCATAATCGGCAACGCCTCTGTCGTCTCCTTTGGCGAGGGCCTGCACGGCGGCGCCGAGCCGCTCGAGTTTCGCAACCTGCTGTTCCGGTTTTTGGTGGAGAAGATGAGCTTCACGGCGATCGCCATCGAATCGGGAATCACCGAAGGTTATGGGGTAAATCAATATGTGCTCGGCGGGCCTGGAGATCTCAAGACCGTAGTCGCCCGGGGGGTCCATCCCGCCTTTAATAAGCTTCCGCAGTCGGCCGCCCTGGTACAGTGGATGCGCGAGTACAACGCCGATCCGAAGCATTCCCGGAAGATCGAATTCTATGGGTTCATTCAGCCCGGCTCCGACGGAGACTCCAAAATAACCCTGGCCTTCGAGGATGCGCTGCACTACCTGGATGGTGTCGACTCCTCCGCGGCGACCACGCTACGGAATCGGACCAAGGCCATTCTTCCGATGCTGATCCTTGATCGCCTCTTGCATGCGCCCAATCAATATTCGCAGCTCTCGCAACCGCTGCGGGATCAGATGACGGCAGCGATCGCCGATATGATCTCGTTGTTCAAGATACACGAGGCCTCATACACGGCGGCGAGCTCGGACCGAGCCTATCAGCTTGCCTATCGCTCCGCCGTCGTTGCCGGGCAGGTTGACGAATACCTGAGGCAGGTTCCGATCGGCTGGACGCCGAAAGCGGGGCCGGCTTCGTTGAGCGGCACCGTCGCCGTAAGTGATCGCGCCGCGGCGGACAACGTCCAGTGGATCAAGGAGCAACAGGGCCACGATGGCAAGATCCTGGTTTTTGCGCACCGGGATCATATTGCCACGGCACTGACCACCATCCGCATCCCGGAGAACAATGCGTACGGCTTGCCTCCTGCTCCCATGGTCCTCCTGCCTCCTATGATGGGTACTTATCTACAGCGACGTTATGGGGTGCAACTCGTCACGATCGGGAATCTCCTCGCCCAGGACACCAGCAATTGTAAGCAGAAACGCCTCCCGGCCCCATCTAGATCTCTGGAAGCGCTGCTGTCTACGTTGGACACGCCTTTCTTCCTGTTGGATCTGCGCACGGCGCCCCGGGGGATTGCCTCATGGTTGCAGCATCCGCACGAGCTTTACGGCATAGAACTTCCCGACACGCTCAATGTTGGAAAGGCATTCGACATCGTCGTCTTCTCCCGCCTGGTGACGCCTGCCGTGCCGTGCTCATAGCCTGCGGCTTCACGGTCGAGAAGCAGAGACGAAGATGAATCGAGATCGAACATCTGGCGGTTTGCCGCCGCATTCGCGGTGCTTCCGAGCATTTCGGAACATCACTCTGGAAGCAAACAAACTCGTTCTGCGCTTTGGAAACCTGCACTAGAAGAGCGACCTTCAACACTGGGAATATGACAGCATTGAGACGCTCAGATATGCGCGAACGTAAGGCGAAAGAGTTGTGATAATGAATACTATCTATGCGCTGTTGGCGCATTCCTGGAGCGGGCTTGTCATTGCCGCGCTCGTTGCCTTACTCGGCTGGCTGATCGTGCGCGCGGCGCGTTGGCGGGGCTATCCGCGCGTCCGGTTTGTCGGCTATGCCATTTACGGATTGGCGGTGCTGCTCGCGGCGGGAAGCATAGTCACCCTTGTCCGAATCAGTAGGGCGGAAGCGGGGCATCCCCCCATGGGAAAGCTCATTGATGTGGGCGGCTATCGGATGCACATCCTGGCCGAGGGTGACGCGAAGGGCGGCCCGACGCTGGTCTGGATTCCCGGAGGCCATGGTGCGGGCCTCGGGCTCTACCATCTTCACAAGGCGATGCGAAATGAGACCCGCTCGATCCTGTTCGACCGGCCAGGTACGGGCTGGAGCGACACGGGACCCTTCCCACGCCGCACGGCGCGGGAGGCGGAGGAGTTGCGGGCGCTGCTCGACAACGCTGGTGAGAAAGGGCCCTTCATTCTGATCGGCCATTCCTATGGCGGATTGCTGGCTGCGAACTACGCCAAACGGTACCCAGAAAAAATGACGGCGGTCGTCTTGCTCGATGCCACGCCTCCGGATGTGTTCACCTATCTGCCGGGTGGCGGAGGCCCTGCTATACCGACCGGACTCGTGCGTAGCAGACAACGCGCCGGTTGGTGGAAACTTTTCGGCATATGGTCTGATCCCGACCGCCAGTTAGCCAGGCGCAATGAGGAGATCGCCCGAGTTATGCGAGTCTACGACGAGAGCCTGGCAGAGGTCAGAGGAGCGATGAGAGCCCGCAGCGCCAGGCCGGCTACGGACTTCGGCTCGGCGTCGATTATGCGCGAGTGGTTCGATCCCAAGAGCGTTGCGGATCTGCTGGTCTACGACGGCGAGCTTGCCAACCTCCCGGTCTTTATCGTGATTCCCGAGGGCAATGACCCGAAAGACGTCCAACACCAGCTCGGAATGAGCGGCGACGATCTGCGGCGAGCCATCAATTTTCTTCAGCGGTCGCGCATGCGTTATCTGAGCGCGTCGTCGAAATCCGAGTTGATTCATACGCCCGCCGGAACCGGGCACAACTATCCTTACGAAGCGCCCGATTTCGTGGTGGAGACCGTGCGTCGCGTGTTAGCCACGAGTCGGCAGCGCTGACCGATGGCTCATGAGGAGTAATGAGGAGTATGAAATTCGCGAACTACCTTGCAGGCTCGACCCAGGGTAAACCGGTGAAACAATCTAGGAGTTAATATGAGGAAAGCTTTGTTGGGGGCACTGTTTGTTACAACGCTGCTCGTCGCAAATAATGCGGCGTTCGCGCAAAACCCGAACTATGAGGCTGGACCCGTTTGGAGAATGATTTACTACCGGATCAAGCCGGGACAGGATGCCGCATCCTGGAAGGATTTTCAGGAGAATTTGAAGCCGATCTTCGAACAAGCAAAAAAAGAAGGCACTTTTCTGGATTACAAGATATTCCAGAACCCGCTGAAGGATCGCCCGGACGATTGGGACGTGCTGCTAACGATTGCGCTCCCGAACTACGCTATGCTCGATCAGCTGGAAGCAAAAGCGGCCGCTCTCTATAGCAAGCACTATGGTTCGCCGGAAGCATCGGCGGCAGCTGGAAAAAAACGCGGTGAGTTGCGCGAAGTGATCAGCATGCGTTTGGTGCGTGAGGTCTCGTTGAAGTAGACCTGCATATGATCTGGTCGGCGAGGACTATCGAACGATCGGCTTCACGTTCAACCGGGGCGTAATGGGAGTCGATCTGCCGCCGGCTGAAGCCGGCAGTCTCGACGGCGCGATGGCCCGTGTCGGGCTGCCGATCTACCTCGTCGACTTCGGCCGTGTTCCCAACGCAGGGCCCGTCCGGCGGTGGCTGGACCAACCGATCGAGCGGCGGGTTCATACGTTCTACGTCGAACACAACCAATGGCGAAGCTGGGATGCAGTCGTTTTCGTAGAAACGATTGGGCCCGCTACTTTGGCACGGAGGTAGCCTGCGGCTTTTTTCAAAATACAGACAATGCCACTACACCTTGAAACTCCGCTCATTGAGTCTCGAGCTCTGAGCCTTTGTGACTGGTCGCTCCTTCTGGTTGAAGCTTGAGGCGATGCAGCCGCCGGGTTCCTTCAAGATTCGCGGCATTGGCGCCGCCTGTGAAGAGTATGTTCGTCGAGGGGCACGTCGTTTCATTTCCTCTTCCGGCGGCAACGCAGGTATTGCGGTCGCCTACGCTGGTCGATGCCTATCAGTACCGGTCGCGGTTGTAGTCCCCGAAACCACTTCCGAAAGGGCCAAAGAGCTGATACGGCAGGAAGATGCCCAAGTCATTGTCCATGGTGGCTCATGGCAGGAGGCGAATACGCTGACTCAGGCTATGGTTGGCGAGTCCGACGCATTTCTGCACCCGTTTGATGATCCGCTTCTTTGGCAAGGTCATGCCACCTTGATTGACGAAGTCGCGCGCTCAGGTCTGACGCCAGATGCTGTCGTTCTCTCTGTAGGCGGTGGTGGTCTGTTGTCCGGCATCGTCGAAGGGCTTCGTCGTAACGGCTTGGCCGATGTGCCAGTTATCGCTGTAGAGACTGAGGGGGCCTCGTCGTTTGCCCAGTCTATCCAGGCCGGTTATCGGGTTAAATTGGAGAAGATCACAAGCATCGCGACCTCACTTGGCGCCAAGCAGGTTTGTGAACAAGCCTTTGCCTACTCGAAAGAGCACCCGATTCGCAGCGTGGTGGTTTCCGACCAGACTGCGGTATTGGCTTGCGAACGTTTCCTCACCGATCAGCGGATTCTGGTTGAACCGGCGTGTGGCGCTGCGCTGGCACTCGCGTATGAGCGCACCCCTGAAATCACAGAGTTCAAGACGATCATGATTGTCGTCTGCGGCGGGGTGACCGCAACCGTCGAGCAGTTGAGGCAGTGGGTCGTCACGTGGGGGCTCGACCCAGAGCAATCGGTGAAAAAAACTGAGGAGGTAATATGAGGAAAGCACTGTTGGGGACACTGATTGTTGCTACGCTGCTCGTTGCAAACGCTACGTTTGCACAAAACCCGAACGCCGGACCTGTTTGGAAAATGATTTACTACCGTATTAGGCCAGGACAAGACAGCGCATTCTGGAAAGACTATGGGGAGAATGCGAAGCCGATTCAACAGCCAGGTCCCGACGCGGCCAGTCGCCGGCGCGAAAGCGTATACCAAAGCTATTTGGAAATAGACTCCCTGGTAACTGGTGCCAACCTTGCCCCTCATTGGCGAAGCGACGGCTCCAGCTTCTGGTACTCAGAAGGCGGTCCGGGTGAGACAGTCATCTATAAGGTCGATCCGGTCTCAAACACTCGAACAGAGTATTTTGACGCCTTACGATTACGCAGGGCGCTGGAGCAGACCTTGGGACATAAGCTTCCGGCTCAAGGAGTGCCGTTTCAGCAATTTTCCGAACTGCCTGGTGAGCGAGTCCGATTCGACCTGGCAGGCATGAAGTTCGAACTTGATCTGCAGACTTACGTGGCGAAGAAGCTCCCGCCGCCCGACCCGAGCGGTTTGTACTATGGCATCACGGAGCAGCAGCGGTTCACTCCGCGCACATTCCTGCGCGAGATATACGTGGCGGGTCATAGTCCGGTGCCCGAAGTCCTTTCCCCGGATCGCAATTTGTTCGCCTTGATCCAGAACCACAATGTGTGCTTGCGCACCACGTCAGATAATCACATCACGCAGTTCACGACTGACGGCGTGGCAGACTTTGATTGGGATTTGGAATCAAGGCAGAGCAAATCCGCATCTCCGTGGTCGCCGAATTCCCTGTATCTTTTCGCCGCGACGATGGACCGTCGCGACGTCCCCAAAATACCCATTGTGCAATATGTCAAGACCAGCCCGGACCTCTACTGGGTGCGCTTCCCATACGCCGGCGGTCCAATCGACCGCGTGCAACCCTATATCCTGGATATTCTGGGCCGAAAGACCGTGAAGCTCGATCTTGGAGAGACCAAGGATCAATACATCCTGTTGCTTGGGTGGCTGCCGGATGGGTCGGAGGTGTTGCTGGCTCGCTTTGCGCGCGACTTCCGGCGAGTCGATATCATAGGGGCCGAGCCAGCTACCGGCAAGACCCGATGATCCTTACAGAGCAGGGTCCGACATTCGTCAGGTCGCCATTCGAGGTACTCTTTCCCGGAAGGGCGGAGTTTACTCTGCTGCCAGATGGTAAATCGTTCATTTGGGAATCGGAGCGCGACGGGTGGAATCATCTGTATCTGTATGATCTCCAGGGAAAGTTGATCCGCCGGCTGACGGAGGGTCAATTCCCGGTACTAGACGTGCAGGCAGTGGACCAGCAATCCGGCTTCGTGTATTTCACCGCGCATGCCGAGCCTCGGCTTTACGACACTCACCTTTATCGAGTGCCGCTTCAGGGCGGCACGATGCAGAAACTGACGGAAGCAGAGGGCCAGCACCAGATTCAGTTTGCTCCTTCACGGCGTTTCTTTGTTGACCGGCATTCATCGCCGGCTCGCCCTCCGACAATTGAATTGCGAACCAGTGACGGGCGCTTGCTGCGGACGATGGGGCAGGCCGATATCAGCCGTCTCCGACAGGTGGGCTGGACGCCACCGGAAGAATTTGTGGTCAAGGCCGACGATGGCAAGACCCCCCTGTGGGGCGTTCTGTACAAGCCTTTCGATTTCGACTCGCGCAAAAGATATCCGGTCGTGGAATACATCTACGGCGGCCCGCAAATCGTGCGCGTCAACCATGGCTTCGCAGCGGGGACCGGCGCGTTCAGCAATTTTCCGCAAGCCCTCGCACAGCTTGGCTTCATCGTAGTGGTGCTGGACGGTCGCGCCACACCGGAGCGGTCCAAAGCATTTCAGGATACTAACTCCGCGAACTGGCTAGGCTCTCTGATCCCCGATCACGCCGGAGCCATCCGACAGCTGGGAGCGAAAAACAGCTATATGGATATGAATCGGGTCGGGATTTTCGGGCATTCCTGGGGCGCTACCTCCGCCTTCAGGGCGCTCACTGACGCGCCAGACCTGTACAAAGCCGCCGTCGCCAGTAGTCCGGGCCTTGATGCGTATGGGGGTCTCCTTTACGAAGCCTACCTGGGACTTCCGGCGCAGAACAAGTCAGCCTATGACGCGGCAATGGCTTATCCACTGGCGTCCAAGGTCAAGGGGCGACTGCTGCTGGTCTGCGGCACCGGTGAGTCCATCATTATGTCGGAGACCCTTCGGTTGGTACACCAGTTTATGGAGCTCGGAATCAAACATGAGCTGATTGTCCTTCCCGGTCAGTTTCACGGCTATTCCGACAAGGGCATGGATTACTATATGAACGCCACCAGGGACTTCCTATCCTGCTATCTGGCGCCGGGCAGCTAACGGAATCCGGGCGCTGCATTCGACCACCGCTTGATAAGCTGAGCTAATTTTTCACCGGAGGAGATAACATGAGGAAAGCCCTGTCAGGGACACTGTTGGTTGCTTCGCTGCTCGTTGCCAACGCGACGTTTGCGCAAAACCCAGACTACGAGGCCGGACCGGTTTGGAGACTGACTTACTACCGGATTAAGCCGGGACAGGAAGCCGCATCCTAGAAGGACTTTCGCGAGAACGCGAAGCCGATCTTTGAGCTATGGAAAAAAGAAGGCATCGTGACGGATTACAAGATCTTCCAGAATCCGCTCAAGGATCGCCCGGACGATTGGGACGTTGTGCTATTGCTGGCGCACCCGAATTACGCGGCGATGGATCAAGAAGCGAAAGTGGGCGCAGCCTATCTCAAGCACTACGGCTCGTCGGAGGCGGCAGCCGCAGCGGCAACGAAACGGCGTGAGCTGCGCGAAGTGATCAGCACTGGTCTGGTGCGTGAGGTCTCGTTGAAATGAGAAGGAAAGCAATGAACCGATCAGGCGCACTTTTCATCCTGACGATGATTCTTTTTTCCATCATCGCAGTTTCCGCTCAGGAGCAGGCAAGTAAGGATACGAGTTACCAGGAAATTGGGCGGCGAGCCGCGGAGATTCACCGGAAGGCGCTGGTGATTGACACGCATATGGACACACTCCAGCGGGTGCTTGTTCGCGGCGCCGACCTCGGCCAACGGTCAAGCGATGGACAAGCTGACCTGCCGCGCTTCAGAGAGGGTGGGGTAGATGCTCAGTTCTTTGCGGTCTGGCCTGATCCGATCTACGCCCCTCATCACGCCGCGCGGCGCACGCTCCAGTTGATCGACGCCATGTATGGCATCCTCAACAAGTATCCGGACCGGATCGAACTGGCGCGCAACGCCGCCGATGTCGAGCGCCTTGTCGCTTCGGGAAAGCTCGCAGCGCTGATAGGAATCGAAGGCGGGCACGCGATCCAGAATGATCTGGCGCTACTACGGATGTTTCACCGTCTCGGCGTCTCTTATATGACGCTGACGCACGCGAACACCAACGACTGGGCCGACTCTTCGACCGACAAGCCGCGCTGGGGCGGCCTCAACGACTTCGGGCGGGAAGTGGTGCGCGAGATGAACCGCATCGAGATGATCGTGGACGTGTCGCACGTCTCGGAGGAAACGGTCAGGGATGTGCTGGAAGTGACCACTATGCCAGTCATCGCCTCGCACTCTTCGTGCTTCGCGCTGTCGGATCACCCGCGCAATCTTTCAGACGACGCACTGCGCGCCATCTCCCGCAATGGCGGGGTCGTTGGCATCAACTTCTTCTCGGGGTTTCTCGATCAGACTTATCACGACCGGCTGAAGGCGATGCGCAAGGACGTACTCGGTGAAATCAATAAGCCGCAGCAAACGCCCGCGGAGAAGTTGGACGAGTTGGCCGCGCGGCGCTTGAGTCTGGTGGACGATCCGGGCGTCCCCCCGCCGCCCTTCGCGCGCATCCTCGATCACATTGATCACGCGGTGAAAGTAGCAGGAATTAACCACGTCGGGATCGGCAGCGACCTGGATGTGATCCCCACGCCGGAAGGGATGAAGGATGTCACCGACTTCCCGAAGATCACCCGGGGTTTGCTTGAACGAGGCTACAAGGAGGAAGAGATTCGCAAGATCCTTGGTGGCAACTTCCTCCGCGTCTTGAAGCAGGTAGCTGGACGCTAGTGTTGTAGATGGATCCAATGCAAATCACCGAGGCGGAACGCAGCACGTATGAGCGCGACGGCGTCGTTTGCGTAAGAGACGCCTTTTCGCCCTCCTGGCTTGCGTTTCTGGCTGACGCGGTGGAAGAAGCCATAGCCTCGCCGGGGCCTCACGTCGACGACGTTACGCGCGGAGGTTCGGGCCGGTTCTTTGGTGACATCGAGCTCTCATTGCGATTATCCAAGTTTCGGCGCTTTGCGCTCGAATCGCCTGCGGGCCAGATCGCAGGACGGATCATGGGCGCCTCGCGCGTGAACTTCTTCTACGATCAATTGCTGGTCAAGGAGCCCGGGACCTCTGAGCGCACACCGTGGCACCAGGACCAACCATACTGGGCGGTCAGCGGCTATCAGGTCTGCTCGATTTGGTTGCCACTTGATCCGGTCCCTGAGGAAGTGAGCGTCGAGTACGTCTGTGGCAGCCACCAGTGGCCCGAGTTCAGCCCCTATCACTTTGTCGATGGAAGCCCATACGCGGGCACCGGGTTGCCACCGCTGCCCGACATCGAAACCAATCGGCATAAGTACAAGATCGCCCGGTTTGCCATGCAGCCAGGTGACTGCCTGGTGTTCCAGGCGATGATCGTTCACGGAGCGCCCGGCAACAAAGGACGCCACCGAAGGCGGGCGCTCGCGACGCGATGGACTGGGGACGACGCTCGTTACTGCCGACGTCCTGGTGAGGTCGCCATTCCAACTGAGGACCCTGGATTGATTCACGGAGAGCGGCTCGATTGCGAACGGTTCCCACTCGTTTGGACACTCGATGAAGGCGCCCAACCCGTTTTGCCGAATCAGAAGCGCAAAGAACCGGCCTCCTAAAAGATCAGGTTTAATGGGCGCCGCTTAGCTTCGGTGCTAAGGCTTGGAACACAAGAACAACAAATAACGGACAACTGACAGATGACGAAACCAAATTTTATTCCGCTCACCTCCTATCGTGAATACGTCCCGGAGGAAATGAGGCAACGCGCGCGCTCTTTTCGCGCCGACATGGAGAGGCGGCGCACGGTCCGTTATTTTTCGAACCGGTCCGTGTCACGGGAAGTGATCGGGAATTGTCTGCTGGTAGCTGGCAGCGCTCCGAGCGGCGCAAATCTCCAGCCGTGGCACTTTGCAGTGGTCAGTGATCCAGCGATCAAACGACAGATTCGAGAGATGGCTGAAAAGGAGGAATATGAGTTTTACCACGGGCGCGCCCCAAAGGAGTGGCTGGAAGCGCTCGCGCCGCTGGGGACAGATGAGCATAAGCCGTATCTGGAGACCGCTCCCTACCTAATCGTGGTCTTCGCCGAGAGCTACGGGCTGCTGCCGGACGGGCGCAAGGTTAAGCACTATTACGTCGCGGAATCGGTGGGCATTGCCACCGGTATGCTGATTACTGCCATTCACCATGCCGGTTTGGTCTCGCTGACCCACACGCCCAGTCCGATGGGCTTTCTGAATCAAATCCTGGGGCGGCCAAGCCACGAAAGATGTTTCTTAATCCTGGTAGTTGGTTACCCGGCGGAGAATGCTGTGGTCCCGGATATCAGCAAGAAACCGCTGGAAGAAATTGCCACTTTTTGGTGATGTGTTTTCTAACAGCATTCTTCAGGGATGCGCTGAGGTGGTTAGCAGCGTTCGGTAGTCATCCGAATGGTGAAGTCTGCCGACCTCTAACTCGCTTTATTCAATTGAGGTCTTTCAAAATGTAACGGCAGGCTGCGTTGATTGTGGAAGAAAACTCCTGCAAGAGAGGGCTTCCCAATGCACACACTGCCTGCCGAACTGTTTGAACCTGATTGTAGTTTTTCAACCGCTCTTTACCCAGCCGTGAGCGCGAGATGTTACGACCTGTAATCGTCGCGGCGACTTTGCGACCTGATAACTCCTCAGGACTTCGCTGTAGAGCAGTGTTCAACCGACGAACAGTCCGACGTTTGCGCGATGGCATGAAGCAGCTGAGACGGCTGGCGTTCGAAGTTCAACCATCTATTGCGGAAGGGCTGAGCGGCTAATGACATTGATAGGATAGTTGCGGGTGCTTTGGCTGCGTTTAATTCTCTACGCCGCGCACGTTGGGCGGCTGATCATCTGGCCACCATAAGACGACAGAACAAGCGCTGAGCTGGAGACAAAAGATGAAACTTGGGACAAAAGTAATTCATGCCGGTCTTGCTCCGCCCGCGCAAGGTGAACCTTTTTCAGCCGGAGTGACTTTTGCCGGAACTTATCACGCTTCCGGCGAGACATCTGCCAGTCCCTTTACTTACGGGCGTTATCACAATCCGACGTGGACACAATTTGAACGTGCGTTGAGCGAGTTGGAAGGCAGTATTGCAATCTCGTTTGCTTCGGGCATGGCAGCAGTAGCGGCGGTTTTTGGAACCACCTTAAGAGCCGACGACGTTTTGGTGATGCCCTCCGACTGCTACTACACGGCGCGGCTTCTGGCTGACGGATTTTTTGCAGAAATCGGAGTGCAAGTACGCAAAGCTCCAACCGCAGGAGATGGATTAAATCAACTGTTGGACGGTGCGAAATTGCTGTGGCTTGAAACTCCGGCTAATCCAGGGTTGGACGTTTGCGACATTGCGTCACTCGTTCATGCAGCGAACAAAAAAGATGTGCTGGTTGCGGTTGATAACACCACGCCGACGGTGCTTGGTCAATCTCCACTCGAACTTGGCGCAGATTTCTCGGTTGCATCCGACACCAAAGTGCTGACTGGGCATTCCGACCTGATCCTCGGTCACGTCGCCGTGCGAGACTCTGCTCGGGCGGAAAAGCTGCTCTCGTGGCGCACTCAAATCGGTGCGGTTCCCGGACCGATGGAAGTGTGGCTGGCGCATCGTTCTCTTGCCACGCTGGAAATGCGTTTGGAAAGACAATGCCGCAATGCTCTGACAATTGCCGAGTATCTGATGACTCGTTCCGATGTGACCGGGTTGCGCTATCCGGGATTACCAAACGATTCGTCGCACGAAATAGCCACGCGACAAATGCGCTATTACGGCTCGGTAATCAGCTTTGTGCTGGCTGACCGAGCGTGTGCCGAGCACTTTTTGAAGTCGTGCAAGTTAGTGATTGAAGCAACCAGTTTCGGTGGCGTGCATACCACCGCCGAACGGCGAGCGCGGTGGGGAGGCGACGAGATACCCGAAGGTTTTATCCGTTTGAGCGTCGGGTGCGAGGACAGTCAGGACATAGTAGATGATATTGCTCAAGCTTTAGCTGCTATGTGAACAAGCCGCTTAACAAATCGTGCTCGCCCCAACTCTGCGCTCCAGGGGTTACGCCGCAAGCGGCGCACCCCCGAGCTTCCACATTAATCTTGAGATGGTGAGTCGAAAATGAAGATCACAAGCGCTAAATTTAGTTGGGGATTCCATCAATGAAGAGACGACAAAGACTGTTGCCGATAATTATCGCCGCCCTGCTCATCAGCGTCGCGGCTGTATTACCGTGCTTGAGCAGTGAGGCTGCGGCACAATCGGCAACGAATAAAGGTTCCCTAAGTAAAGCAACAGCAGTTACTGAATCAGTTAGCGAATCAAAAAGGCTTCATGCTCTTTTCGACAGTTACTTTGAGGAATTTCTCCGTCTCAATCCGCTCTTCGCCACATCTATAGGCGACCATCGCTTTGACGACCGACTTACTATCGGTCCCAGTGATGAGTACCGGAGCAAAATGAAAGCCCTGTACACGAAATACCTAACTGACATTCCAAGAATCGACCGAAACCCGTTCAATCAAGAGGATAGGTTGAGCTGCGAAGTTTTCAAGCGGAGCATGGAGTCGAGCTTGGAAAGGTTAAGGTTCGATAATCACCTCATCCCAATCAGCCAGTTCGAAGGTCTTCACATACTGTTCCCAGTACTGGGCTCAGGTAAAGGCGGACACCCTTTTAAGACTGTGGAGAACTACGAGAATTCCTCGGACGCATAGGTGGCTTCCAAGTTTGGTCGGAGAATGCTATTGCCGATATGCGCAAAGGGATGACTTTAGGGATAGTTCAACCCAGAGTGCTGATGGAAAAAGCGCTGCCGCAGCTCGAATCAATGATTGTCGCAGACGTCAAACAGTCCATCTTTTATCAACCGGTAGCAAATATACCTGCTCACTTCAGCCCTGAAGACAAGGTGCGACTAACCGAAGCATATACGAAGGCCATCACTGAGCAAATCATCCCCACTTTCCAGAGGCTTCACAACTTTATCAGAACAGAATACCTGCCGCGTGCGCGCAGTACCGTAGGACTTTCTGCTTTACCCAAAGGCAAGGAACAGTATGAGTACCTCGTCAAGTTTTATACGACTACTAATCTAACATCTGAGGAAATTTTCCAGATTGGGTTAAATGAGGTGCGCCGCATCAAAGGCGAGATGGAAGGAGTAAAGGCCAAGTAGGATTCAAAGGCGATTTGAAGGCATTCTTCGAGCACTTACGGACAGACCCAAAATTCTACCCGTTCACAAGTGACCAGGAGGTGCTAGACGCGTACCAGGCTATCGAAACCAGGATGCAGCCCCGTCTGCCGAAGCTCTTTAACATGGTGCCCAAGGCGAAGTTTGAGGTTAGGTTAACAGAAAAATTCCGCGCGGCCACAGCTAGCCATTCATATACGGGCGCTGCTCCCGATGGGTCCCGCCCAGGCATCTTCAATGTGCCGGTGGTGGATGCTAAAAAGTACACTAGTTACCGCATGGAGTCGGTATTCCTGCACGAGGCTATTCCGGGGCATCACTATCAGATCTCGCTCCAGCAGGAGCGGAAGAACCTGCCGAAGTTCAGGCAACACGGCGGCTACGGCGCCTACACTGAAGGGTGGGGGTTGTATGCAGAAAGCTTGGGGAAAGAGTTAGGCTTATACACTGACCCGTACCAATATTTCGGCAGATTGGAAGCTGAGATGCACAGGGCGATACGTTTAGTCGTGGATGTGGGTATTCATGCTAAGGGGTGGAGCCGAGAGCAGGCGATTGCTTATTCCCTGGAGAATAATTCCATCAGTGAGGCGCGAGCAACTTCTGAAGTGGAGCGTTACATAGCACTCCCCGGACAAGCGCTCTCATACAAAATAGGAGAGCTTAAAATTCAAGAACTCCGCAGAAAAGCTGACATGGGTTCAAGTCTCGACATCCGGGCGTTCCATGATGAAATCTTAAGGGATGGGGCTCTGCCATTGGATGTTCTTGAGATGAAGGTGACGAAAGGGTCAAGAAGCAAAGATAGATAGTTCTCGAATGTCCTATGAACGAAAAGACTGCTACGGCCGTCGTTATCGGGGCCGGGATCGTCGGCGCTTCAGTCGCGTATCACCTGGCCGCGCGCGGCTGCTCCGACATCATCATTCTGGAGAAGGCCAAAACCGGAGTTACTGGTAGCACGGCGCGCTCGGCGGCTGGCGTGCGCCATCAATTCGCCAGCGAAGTCAACGTCCGGCTGTCAATCTATAGCATCGAGCGACTCAAACATTTCACCGAAGAGGTCGGAGGCCATGCGGATTTGAAGCAGGTCGGTTACCTGCTGCTCGTCAACGACGCGGAGACCTGGGCGGCTTATGAGCGGAACGCGGCATTACAACGGTCGCTCGGTGTGCGCACGCAGACGCTGGCGCCCGAGCAGGTACTCGACATCATCCCGCGAACTCGCGTTGATGATTTGATCGGCGCGACCTTCTGCCCGGACGACGGCTACTGCGACCCGTATGGCATCGCCACCGGGTATCTTGCGCGGACGCGTGAACTGGGCGCGCGATTGAAGCGCTCCACACCCGCCGTCGCTATTCACAGGTCAGGCGAACGTGTGACCGCCGTTGAGACGCCGAACGGGCTGATCAACTGCGAATGGGTGATTAACGCGGCCGGGCCTTGGGCAGGGCAAGTTGGCGCACTGGCCGACTTAGACATTCCGGTTAATCCGTACCGCCGCTGCGTTTATATGACAGAGCCGTTCGCGCTTATCCCGACAGACATCCCGCTGACGATTGACGTGGGCAGTGGTTTTTACATGCGCAAAGAAAAACATAGAGTCCTTTTCGGCCTGTCGAATGAAAACGAGCCGCCTGGCGAAAACCTTTCCGTGGATTGGGAGTGGCTGCACATAGTGATAGAGACCGGCGTTGTGCGCTTTCCTGTGTTGGAGCAAGCGGGATTGGCCCATAAGAATTGTTGGGCCGGGCTCTATGAGATCACGCCTGATTATATGCCTATTCTCGGCCGTCACCCTGAACTGCCAAACTATTTAGACGCCAGCGGATTCAGCGGCCACGGCGTCATGCACGCGCCGGCCACGGGGATGCTCATCGCCGAAGAGATTCTGGACGGGCAAGCGCATACCATCAACATTGACGAGCTGCGCGTCACGCGCTTCCGCGATCAGACGCTCAAACCGGAAGCGAACGTGTTTTAGCTGGCGAGTCAGATCGACGCTAGTGGAGACTTTTATCAATGAAGAGAAAACGACTTTCGTTGCTTACTATCGCCGCCCTGCTAGTCAGCGTCGCGGCTGTCATACCGCGCTTGAGCGGAGAGGCTTCGGCACAATCAGCAACGAACAAAAGTTCCGTGTCTCTGCAACGGGTTGCCGACGAGGTCTGGCAGCGCAAGCTGAAATCTCCCGCCGCGCGTCTCGATCAGGGACTGCCGATTGACGAACTGCCCAGATGGTCATTGGCGAGCGCGGAAGAAGAGGCGGTCTTTGCCCGCGATGTCCTCAAAAAGCTGGAAGCGATCAATGGGCGCGAGCTGAGCCACGAGGAATCGCTCACGCTGAATGTTTTGCGCTGGGATGCGCGCAACATCATCGAAGGAGTGAAGTATTACTGGCTGCGTTCTCCCGTCACGCCGTATGCGTTTTATCTGGCGACGGTTCATCGAATCTATCAGACCTTCCGTTTCGAGCGCGCCGCCGATGCGGAGCGTTATCTCGATCTGCTGGCGCAGTACCCGCGACTAATAGAAGAGATTCACAGCCATCTGCGTCGCCAGACGGATCGCGGCATCGTGCTGCCGAAGGAAGAAGTGGATCAGGTGCTGGGGTTTCTCAAAGGCTTCGTGCATGAGCCGGGCAAGAGTCTCTTCAATGTCAGCGATCCGCGGCTGGCAGCGATTGAAGCTCAGGCGGGAGGACGATTCAAACAACAGCTTGCCGCTGAAATCACCGCGCGCGCCAACCCGGCGCTGGAAAGGCTGATCGCTTACGTGGCCGGCGCTTATCGTGAACGCGCGCCCGAGCAGGTGGGACTCTGGCAATATCCGGGCGGGACGGATTACTACCGATATCTCGTGAAGTTTCACACCACGATGGAGATCACGCCGGAAGAGGTGCACGAGATCGGGCTTCGTGAAGTCGAAAGGCGCGAACGCGAGATGGCCGAGGTGCGAAACAAGCTCGGGTTTCGCGGCACGAAGGCAGAGTTTCACCGGTTTCTCAAGACCGATCCGCGCTTCTTTCCGAAAACGCCGGATGAAATCCGCGCCCGGCTGCTGGGCTTTGCCAACAGCATCAACCCGAAACTTGACCAGCTTTTCCTCACGCGACCGAAAGCGCCATTCGACACGCAGCGACTCAATCCGGCGCTGGAAGGCACACTGACCTTCGGCTACTACGAGCGACCCAAGCCCGGCGCGACGACCGGCACATACTACTTCAACGGCTCGAAGCTGGAAGAGCGATCATTGTTGCAGGCCGAAGGCCTGATTTATCATGAACTCGTCCCTGGCCATCACTTCCACATTGCCTCGCAGAGCGAGAACGACAAGCTGCATCCGGTGCGGAAGAACTTTTACCCGACGGCTTACACTGAAGGCTGGGCAACCTATTCCTCTATTCTCGGTCGTGAGCTTGGTCAGTATCAGGACTTGTATGATCTCTACGGCCACCTGTCGATGGAGATGATGATTTCAGTGCGGCTGGTCGTTGATACAGGAATGAATCACCTGAAATGGGAGCGCTTGCGCGCAATGGAGTTTATGCGCGAATACGCGCTGCATTCCGAAAGTGAGATCGGCACAGAGAGCCTGCGTTATTCGGCGGACATTCCGGCGCAGGCGCTCGCTTACAAGATGGGCCAAATCAGATTTCTCGAACTGCGGGAACAGGCGCGAAAGGGTTTGGGCGACAAATTCGACATCCGCCGATTTCACGAGGCTGTGCTGAGCAGCGGGGCGCTACCGATGACAGTGCTTCAGCAGCACGTCAATTGGTTTATCGCACAGCGGCGGAAAGAATAAGTGACAAGCACAAGACAAACATCCGTTCGCTGGGGAATCCTGGCTTTGCTGGCGGGATTCAGTCTGGTCAGCTACGTGCTGCGTACGAACATCTCGGTTGCGGCAAAGTTCATGATGCCGGAACTTGGCTTGAGCGAAATCCAGATTGGATGGGTCTTCAGTTCGTTCATGCTCGGTTATGCCATTTTTCAAATACCGACAGGACTGCTCGGCGACCGCAAAGGACCACGACTGGTGCTGGCCTCAGCCGCATTGTTGTGGAGCGCAACTACTCTGCTCACAGGACTGATTCCGGGTTTGATCCCGACATCCAGTATCGGCGCGCTGGTTTCCTTGATGATGGTGCGTTTTACACTGGGCGCAGCGGAAGCCGCGACTTATCCAGTAGCATCTCGGGCGGTAGCAACCTGGATGCCGGTCGCGGAACGTGCCTTCGCCAACTCGATAGTGATT
>Ga0136614_10000617_pt1 | contig 18488 bp, 16 predicted proteins | sample AntDrymUQ2792106_2_FD_106643 | JGI IMG/M metagenome (GOLD analysis project Ga0136614, IMG submission 106643) | Polar desert sand microbial communities from Dry Valleys, Antarctica - metaG UQ279 (21.06) | ecosystem: Environmental > Terrestrial > Soil > Desert | place: Antarctica: Dry Valley... | reverse complement strand
AGCTAATTACATCCCTCTGGCTGTTCAACTGACCCAGCAGCGCCGTGCTGCGGCCCACACGCTTGAACATAAGATGGTCGAATCTCTAGGGCATATGTCAATGGACCGATGTCGTTTTATGGTTAGCATCGAATCTGCCACCATTGGAGAAAGCGGGCAGGCATTAAAATCAGAGGGTCACACTCCTAAGCAACCGCAACCTGAAAAACCATCGGCACCCACTTTCTTCTTCGCGGCCCATGGGGCAGACCGGGCGGAGTTTTTGTTCTCAGCGAATTGGGGCGAAAATCCTCGCCCATTAGGACGGGTCGCTTCGGGCGGGGAACTATCACGTCTGATGCTGACGTTGATCAGCACTATTATGGACTCAGAAAAAGAAAATGAAGATTCATCACCTGAGATTGTTGTGTTTGATGAGATCGATGTGGGTATTGGCGGGCGAGCTGCGGAGTCGGTTGGTCAGAGACTGCAGTTACTGGCGACTAAAAAGCAGGTATTGTGTGTGACCCATCAGCCGCAAATTGCTCGTTTTGCGGATCACCATTTTGCGCTATCTAAATCAGTCGAGAAAGATAGAACTACGACCAGAATTCAAGAGTTGAGTTTTGAGGAGAAAGTAAGTGAGTTGGCACGAATGGTCGGCGGGGATGAGGAGGCGGAGGTGACTCGAAAAACAGCACGATGGATGCTCAGGGACAGTGTTAGGAAAGGGCATTCACCAAGAAGGCGCAAAACCGCCGAGAAGAGTGTATAGTTTGGTTTCTGTACATCGGAAATTTGCCCGGAAGATTATGTTGTTGAGTAAATAAATTCTGCTACACTAATTACAAAGCGGGGTGGGCTCTTCGTATGAAGAAAACAAGTGTCTATATCGAAACATTCGGATGCCAGATGAATGTTGCTGATAGCGAGCGGGCGGCGACCCGCCTACGACATTCCGGCTTTGCAATTTCCGAAGATTCGAGTAGTGCTGATGTAGTAATCTTCAATACTTGCGCAGTTAGAGCGAAGGCACAGCAAAAAGTTTTTAATCGCATCGGAGTGACGCGTCATAGCGCGCAGAACGGTCATCAATTAATAGGTGTGATGGGCTGCGTAGCTCAATTGGAGGGAGAGGGGATCTTTGCACAGGCGCCATCTGTGCGGATGATTATTGGGACACAGGCGACCGACCGTTTACCCTCCATAATAGAAAAAGCATTGACGCGAGATGAGCGCATATTAGACGTAGCGCAGCGTCGAGAGGGCGAAGTTTGGGATGTGTCATTTTCTGAGCGTCACTCGCCACACGTTGCGTTTGTGCCGATCATCGAAGGCTGTAATAAGTTTTGCTCATATTGCATTGTTCCATACTCGCGCGGGCGCGAGCGTAGCCGCGCCGCGTCCGAGATTATTGCTGAGATCAATGGTCTGATGCGGCACGGAACGAAAGAGGTTCATTTAATCGGTCAAAATGTCAATAGCTACCGACCACATTCGATTGCCGGTCTCGAACAGGTCTCCGGTGCGACACCATTCTCCAGATTATTACGCGCGGTAGCTGCGACAAAAATGCCGAGGATTAAATTTACGACATCTTTCCCGAGAGATTTTCATTCGGATATCGTTGCCGCAATGGACGAGAATGGAAGCTTATGTGAGTGGGTTCATCTTCCTGTTCAATCAGGCAGTGACCGAATGCTTCGTTTGATGCGAAGAGGGTATAGTTCAGTTGATTATTTGAAGCGAGTTGACTACATAAAGCGGTCTACAAGGAATATTTCGCTGACAAGTGATGTTATTGTTGGGTTCCCCGGAGAAACGCAGCAGGATTTTGAAGATACGATGCGGTTGGTGCGGTTATGTAGGTATGACGGCTTATATATCTTCAAATACTCTGAAAGGAAGGGAACTCCCGCCGCGACCATGTCTGATACGGTTTCGGAGTCTGACAAAACCGCGAGGTTTTTATCCTTGGAGAATATACAGGAGAAAATACAAGAAGAGATATATACATCCTATGTAGGCCGCGAACTGTCTGTTTTGGTTGAAGGGCATAGCTCAAAATCAATGGAATCTATGACCGGACATAGTACTTGCCATAAGGTTGTAAACTTTCTGGGAAAGGATGATTTGCTTGGACAAATTGTCTCTGTACGTATCACAGAGGCAAAGTCGCATAGTCTGTGGGGAGAACTTGTGTGAGTACAGAGTAATGTGAGGTGGCATCATGGAAATCGAAGTGAAGATAAGGGGGTTGATGATGGATCCGAGTAACGGAACCCCTATAATCATTCTTAAAGATGTTGATAGTGATACCATGCTGCCAATTTGGGTGGGAGCATATGAGGCAAACGCGATTGCCCTCGAAATAGAAAAAATAGCTCCCCAGCGTCCACTAACACATGATCTGCTGCGCAATTTGATTACCGAGATGGGTGCCCGTGTTGAAAGGGTCGTGGTGACTGAGTTACGCGACAATACTTTTTTCGCCGTCATTGAAATGCGTAACAGCGAGAATGAAGTCCTGACACTTGATGCTCGCCCTTCAGATGCCATCGCCCTGGCCTTACGTGCCGATTGCCCGATTTACGTCAACTCAGAGGTTATTCAAGCGTCTAGGAACAGTGTTACGGGCAGCGACGAAACTGAGACTCATTCGTTTGCCGAAGAAGACGAGTGGCCGGACGTGATTGGTGAAACCGGCGACCTACCAATGTAGAGCTTATTGCTGCGGTGACTATAAAGGTGAGTGCTACTCGAATAAGAAACAACCGCCCTTTGTTAAGCGCGGTTATTGCGATTGCAAACCAGAAGGGTGGTGTCGGAAAAACTACGACGGCAATTAATTTAGCGGCAGGATTTGCCCGTTGTGGTCGTAAGGTTCTACTGCTTGATTTGGACCCGCAGGGTAATAGTTCCATATCTTTTCTAAATCTAAATATGGTAGGAAGGTCTGCCTATGAGTTGATGATTGAGAGTAATACGGATGTGTCTGAATGTATTTACCCGACGGATGTGGAGGGCTTAGAAGTTATACCTGCACGAATAAATTTGGCTAAGTTGGAATCGAAGTTGGTCGGTGACTTTGACGCACCTTTTCGCTTAAAGGACAGATTGGAAGGCCTTCGCGCAAGCTATGACATAGTACTAATTGATACCCCTCCAACCCTCGGACTAATTACAGTCAACGCTCTGGTAGCAGCCACGTACGTCCTAATACCAATTCAATCATCATACTTTGCGTTGGAGGGCACAGACGACCTTCTCGAAACTATAGAGAAGGTCAAAGCTCGTCCTAACCCCGATCTCCGTGTTCTGGGAGTTGTTGTTACATTGCATGATCGGCGCACGACACTGGCGCGAGAAGTCCACGAGCAGATTAAGGCCGTTTTTGGGGCACAGGTGTTTCACACTGTGATTTCTAAGAGTGTCCGGTTGGAAGAAGCGCCAGCTTATAAAGAGTCTATATTCTCATTCGCGCCACACTCCTCTGGCGCGAATGAGTACGCCAAACTTTGCGAAGAGGTAATTGGTCGTGTCTAAAAGAGGCTTACCACCAGAAGTGCGTATGCGGCACGATGCACATTACGTGGAAGAATTGTCAGAGCCACGACCGACACCAATCGGTCGTTTAATTTCAATAGATCAGATAGACCCCAACCCTGAGCAACCACGAGTAGAAATAGGTAACCTGACAGAATTAACAGCTTCCATCCGTGACAACGGTGTTCTGGAGCCACTATTGGTTAAACCATCTATCTCCAACGGGCGTTGGATGATTATTGCCGGTGAACGCCGTTGGAGGGCTGCGGCGGCGGCAGGGTTGCGGGAAGTACCTTGTATTGAAATGGAAGTGGATGATCGTGCAGTGGCCGAAATAGCGCTTATTGAGAATATGCAAAGAAAAGATTTGACCACATGGGAAGAGTCCGATGGTTTGGCTGCATTATGCCAGCGCTTTGGTTACACTCACGAAGAAGTAGCTCGGAAAGTAGGGAAAAGTCGTAGTACTGTAACTGAAGCTCTTTCAATAGCTGCACTTCCAAGTGATGTAAGAGAAAAGTGTCAGCGTGCCGACATTCAAGCGAAGTCGCTTCTTTTGCAGATAGTTCGTCAGCCTGACGAAGAGGCCATGCGCGCTCTTATTGAGGTGGTCGCTGAAGGGAGTTTAACCCGCGATGAGGTTCGGGCAGTAAGGAAAGGTCGAACTCCATCTGAAAGCGGAAGACTTAATAGAGGTAGCGATAAACCACACATATTTCGGTTTCAGTCGCCCAATCATGACTTCAACGTCGAATTGCGTTTTTTCAAGTCAGCCGCGAGTAATGAAGATGTAATAGAAGCGTTGCGTATAGTCATCGGTAATCTTAATGACGCGAAACCATAATCGCTAACAGCCGTGGAAGCGCCGCCCGATTCCCGCAATTGGAAGTAACTTCCTCTCGCAACAGTATTTTATCCAAATTTCTGGCCCACCTCTCCATTTCAGCGACTTGATTTAGTTTGCGATTTAGCCGTGCGTTTTTGTAAATTACGGACCCATTTTTCGAGCGAGGGCTGGAGCGGCTTTAGTAATCTTGAGCGTAATGATTGATTGTTCGCGCTCATTTTTCTGAGATGTGTTTCCGTATATGCTCGTACAGATGCTTCTAGTTGAGTTTTCTTTATGGAGTGTCTAAATGTTAAGTGATAGTGCTGTCCTACAAGGGAAGTTATGACTACCGCCAAATTGTTTTTATATGTCATGCGGCTAGACACTCTTTTGAATAATGTCTCCGATTTCGGTAGCAGGGCGTCCAATGATATTTCAATCCACGCTTGAGATGCTCCTTGCCGGGGATGGTAAAGACTTGGTAGCGTATTCGGAAGCATACGCAATTTAGGCTCAATAATTTTATCAACCAAGCGTAGTTTCTCAATACCTCTCAGATGTTCAGCCGGCAATGTTAAAAAAAATTTCTCTATTGCCATCAAGGTATGTTTAGGAAGTTTTCCCGAGTAATGATTTTCTACTTTCATATAAGATTTAATTGTTGGGTCCGATAATGAATATTACGCCCGACAGCTTCAACAAGAATTTAATCTTGAGTGATGGGACCGAATTTATTGAGAAAACCGAACCAAGTGGCTTCTCATTTCAACGCCCTTCCATTCCACGGTGCAACCCAATCTAATTAGCTCTTTTTCAAGACTGAGGCACCCTGCAACACGCAATGTACGATGAGTTCTTAAACGCACCTTGACGCCGTAATCTATATTGGTTTCAAGGAACACATCACACTCACCTTTGTACTTACCCAAAATCTCCCAAACATTACTAAGCCGTTCTTCATTGCAACTTATTGGGATGAGAGAGATGATCAATGAATTTGCCCGACATTGCAGCACTTCGTCTAGACAAGTGACGCTGTCAGCAATCGTAGTAAAGTTACTATCATCTGAGGCTTCAAGACGACCCGTAATGAGAACAGCAGCTGACTCTCTTATCAAATGTCCGAATCTATGATAAGAGTCAGACCATAATATACATCTGACATAACCTTCTTGATCTTCAAGGCGAAAAACTGCGAACTCCCCCCCTTTTTTCGTCGTGCGGATTTGGAGGGACGTTACCAAGCCGCCGATGGACACATTATCCCCCGGCGTTAAAGATTGTAAACAGTTCGTCTTATAACATTGTAAGTGACTTAGAACTTTAACATAATTCTCTAGTGGATGACCAGTTATGTAAAACCCTATTGATTGTTTTTCTCCCTCAAGTAATTGCGAATGAGTCCATGCCTCAACCGCAAATCGATGATTCTCGGCGTCTTTTGCTTCTAAAGTGCGTGGAGCTGAACTAAATAAACCAGTCTGACCATTATGAAGGTCGCGTTGGACACGTGTCCCTCGCGATAAAGCAGAATCAATGTGGGTATGAAGGCTCGCTCGCCATAGGTGGCGAGAAATCTTCCGGGAGTTGAGACTATCAAAGGCTCCAGCACATACTAAGCTCTCGAAAACTCGCTTGTTAAGAGCTTTTTGTCCCACACGCTCAGCAAAATCAAAGAATGATTGGTAAAAACCACCTTGTCGACCAGCTATGATCGCTTCGACGCTGCCATGACCAATACCCTTGATGGCTTCTAAACCGTAGCGAATAGCTTTTAGCAGAGGCGTAAATCCGGCACCACTTTCGTTGACATCAGGGGGAAGCAATTCGATTCTCTGCTGACGTAGCTCATTAATGTATTTCAGAATTTTATTATTGTCAGTAAGCTCGTTTGAGAGAACCGCAGCATAGAAATGCTCTGCGTAATGTGCTTTGAGATAAGCCGTCTGAAACGCGAGATACGCATAAGCCACGCTGTGGCTACGATTAAAGCCGTAATCGGCAAATTGAGCCATTAAAGAAAAGATTTGCTCGGCTTTCTCTTTCTTAAGCCCTCTCTCAGTAGCACCACTGACAAATTTCTCCTCGTGGCGAGCCATCTCCTCACGCTTTTTCTTACCCATTGCCCGGCGCATTAAATCAGCTTCACCTAGAGAGTAACCGGCCAGCTTCTGCGCCAGTTGCATGATTTGTTCTTGATACACGATTATGCCATAAGTGTTGGAAAGAATTTCCTTCATCTCCGGTACAATGTAGCGTACCGACTTATTACCATGGTGACGCTCAATGAAGTCATCAACCATGCCACCATCAAGAGGCCCCGGCCGATACAGGGCATTGAGGGCGGCGAGGTCTTCAAGCCCCTTCGGTTTGAGGCGGCGACATATTTCCTGCATACCGGTTGACTCGAATTGAAAAATCGCTTCGGTGCTACCTTCGGCGAACAACTGCATGGTCAACTCATCATTGAGCGGAATGTTTACCCAATCAATTTCAGTGCAAAGCGATTGCTTAATTGAGATTAAGCAATCGCTTATAACGGTCAGTGCCGTCAAACCAAGGAAATCCATCTTTAGCACGCCTGTTTTTTCCAAATCAGACATTGCAAACTGGGTTGTCAATTCCTGCTTAGAGGAGATGGCTACCGGAATCAGTTGTTCCAGTGGCACGGGAGAGATGACCACCCCGGCGGCGTGTACGGAAGAGTGTCTCGCACACCCTTCCAAGCGCTGGGCCAAATCTATCAGATCTTTCACCTGCTCATTTGATTCAACTGCCTTTCTTAAGTCTGCTTGTTGCTCCAATGCCTGAGCAATTGAGACATTACGGCCTCTGACAGGTGGTGGGATCAACTTAGCGATACGCTCGACATCAGCGTAGGGCATGTCCAATGCCCGCCCAACATCTTTAATTGCGGCTTTCGACGCGAGAGTACCAAACGTGATAATCTGACACACTGAGTTTTGACCATATAACTCTGCAACATGTTGTATTACTTGGTCTCTTCCCCGAACGCAAAAATCAATATCTATATCAGGCATCGAAACTCTTTCGGGATTGAGAAACCGTTCAAACAATAAGTCGTATTGTAGAGGATCAACATCTGTGATTTCGAGGCAATATGCAACTAGTGATCCAGCTGCCGACCCCCGACCGGGACCTACCGGCACATGATGATCTCTTGCGTACTTTATAAAGTCCCAAACAATAAGAAAGTAACTAGCGAAACCCATTTGCTTAATCATTACAATCTCGCGGGACACGCGCTCTTGATACTCCGCCATTGTGTGACGTAAGCTGCCCTGATCGAATGATCGTTCCCACACACTTTTCCGCCGCAACTCGTAACCCTGTCTAACGACTTTTTCAAAGTATTCATCAGGGGTTAAATGATTATCGGACGGAGGGATCGGGAAAACGGGCAGATGACTTTCATTATTTGGAAGATCGAGATTACACATCTCGGCGATCTCAATTGTTCGGGAAATAACTTCGGGTAAATCTCTACCGAAGATTCTCCACATTTCTTCAGAAGATTTAACGTAGAAGTGCGAAGACCCGTATCTCAAACGGTTGGAATCATTGACTGTTTTTCCCGACCCGATACACAAAAGCACATCATGTGCCCGCGCGTCATCAGGCATCAGATAATGAGCGTCGTTGGTCGCAACAAGCGGGATTGATGTCTGCCGCGACAACTCCACTAAACTTTTACGAATCCGTTGCTGGGCTTCAAGCTCGTGCTCCTGAATTTCTAAGTAATAGTTTCCCTTACCGAAGATTTCCTCAAACTCGCCCGCCGCTTGCTTAGCTTCGTCGAACAAGCCTCGCACGAGCAAAGCCGACGGCACTCCGGACAGGCAGGCGGACAATCCGATAAGACCGCTACTATGCGCCGCAAGCAACTCACGATCAATACGCGGTTTATAATAAAAACCTTCCGTATAAGCCCTTGAGGTCAAGCGTATAAGGTTACGATAGCCCTCAAGATTCTTCGCTAATAGGATTAAATGGTAATTTACCTTTTCACCCTGCTTAACATCGCCCCTTCCTTTATCAAGCCGGCTGCCGCGAGTGAAGTACACTTCACACCCGATGATCGGCTTCACTCCCTGCGACTTCATCGAGTTGTAGAAAGAAAGCGCTCCGTACATATTCCCATGGTCCGTTATTGCGCAGGAGGCCATTTCCATCTCAGCCACTCGTTTGGCAAGTGGTTTGATTTGAATTGCCCCATCTAAAAGGCTGTAATCTGTGTGAAGATGGAGATGTACGAATTCTTTTCTCTGCATAGATAGTTCTATCCGAAGGTTTATGTACCGGTGAAGAAATTATTCCAGCTAACAACGAAAGGCACTATATCATGTGCGATATTGGTAGTAGAGCATAAGATATAGCTCGGACTCTGCCCAAGCATGATACAAATGCTTGAGGAAGAATCTTTCACAAACGATACCTGACAAAATACTTAAATGGATGAAAGTTCAGAACCTGAACGGATATTTACGATGTCGAACCCGGCTGAAAGTCAGGCACTCCGTGTACAAGACTGAAAAGGGTAGAAAGACAATTGCGCGACTTGCGAATTGGCACTACTCCCACTCAATCGTACTCGGCGGTTTCGAGCTTATATCATAAACCACTCTGTTTATGCCCCGCACTTCAGCAACCAAACGGGACGACATTCGCCCTAGAACCTCGTGAGGTAGACGCGCCCAGTCAGCCGTCATTCCGTCAACGCTTGTGACAACGCGAATGGCGATTACTCGTTCGTAAGTCCTGAAATCTCCCATCACACCAACTGTCGAAATGGGCAGCAAAACCGGAAATGCCTGCCATACATCGTCATATAATCGGGCATGGTGCAATTCTTCATCTATAATACGATCTGCCTTCCTGAGTAACTCAAGCTTGTCCGTTGTTACCTCCCCGAGAATACGCACCGCCAAGCCGGGTCCGGGAAATGGGTGGCGTTCAAGTATCGTTTGAGGAATCCCCATTTCTCGGCCAATGATTCGTACCTCATCCTTGAAAAGCTCACGTAGAGGCTCGACCAGCCTGAGACGCATTCGTTCGGGTAACCCACCAACATTGTGATGACTTTTAATCACAGCAGACGGACCACGCACGGGAACCGACTCGATCACGTCGGGGTACAATGTTCCCTGTACAAGATAATCCACTTCCCCGAATTTTCGCGCTTCTTCCTCGAAAACGTCGATAAATGTCCCGCCGATTATTTTACGCTTTTGCTCAGGCTCTACTATTCCCTTAAGAGCCGTAACAAACTTAGTCCCGGCTCTCACTCCCTGCACATTTAAGCTCATGTATCGCTTGAAGATTTCGCACGTAGACTCAAATTCGTTTTCCTTTAACAGGCCAGTATCCACAAAGATACATTTCTGGCGTTCACCAATTGCTAGATGCACCAACGCGGCCGCAACAGTCGAATCCACCCCTCCCGATAAACCGCAGATAGCCCGCCCCAAACCCACCTCAGAGCGTATCTTATCAACCTGCGCTTCAATAATTTTTTCCGGCGACCAGCCGGTGGCCGCCTCGCAAATGCCGCGCACGAAATTCGCCAGTATTTTATAACCAAGCGGCGTATGGGCAACTTCGGGGTGAAATTGTAAGCCGAATATGCAATTACTTAAATCCTCAAACGCGTTAAGCGCATTGCCAGTTCTTGCCGTTAAGCGGAAGCCGGGTGGCAGGCTCGTTAAATGATCACCGTGACTCAGCCAAACGTCCATCTCATTGGGTAAGCCGGCAAAGAGTGGACTGTCAGACTCAACCAATGTTAACTGCGCGTGCCCGTATTCCCTCGTCGCCGAGGGCTGCACGCCGCCACCTGACAGTAGCGCGATGAGTTGTAAGCCATAACAAATGCCAAGCACCGGGCAGCCAATATCATTCATTATATTCGCCGCCGGGCGTGGTGCATTATCGTCATAGACCGAGGCCGGGCCGCCCGACAGGATCAACCCTTTGGGTCGGTAAGCTTTTATTTGCTCGACAGGAGTGTTATAGGGAAGAATTTCACTGTACACACCAAATTCTCTAACGCGGCGTGCGATTAACTGCGTATATTGCGAGCCAAAATCTAAGATGATAATGGTGTCGTGGCCTTTATTTGTACCCAAACAAGTAAACCTCCATCCCTCAAATTGCGTCCTAATAGTTTAGAGCATTGCATTATTTATTATAGGTAACTCATCGCCTCCTTCAAAATGAAGGTCGGGCGAGATAAAACGGCCAGATGCGAACACTACCGATGACACGTCAACCTACCGTCAGACACCGAGGCGATCACTTGCTTCGTCCACGACTCTTTCTTTTTATCATCGTTCTTTTAAGCGGAGTCGTTCCACTGCCCCCCCCGTCCTTCGCGCGTGAAGTTTCTTTTTCTCGGCCGCTTTCAATCCGATGGCAGTACACCACAGATCAAGCAACTCACCTGACACCCGCATTTGAATCCGACAGCGATTTGGTGTTTTTACCTTTATCTAGGGGCATCCTTGTGTCTTTACAGGCCCGTGACGGGAAACTACTCTGGCAAACCGATCCGGGCGGCGAGTTTTCCGCATCCCCCGCAACGGATTCCCGCAGAGTTTATGTCGCCTCTTCCGAATCAACAAACATTGTCGGTAGGAGTCCACTCCCGGTCAAAGCCGTGATCCGGGCGCTCGGCCTACAGAGCGGCGTAACCATCTGGAGACTCCAACTTCCAACTTCCCTTCGAGGCACACTCGTCGCCACATCGCGAGCCGTCTTCGGTGCCGGCGATGACGGGAAAATCTACGCGCTTGATAAAGACTCCGGAAGGATTCTATGGGCTACACATCTCGGTGGGAAATTCACCTCTCACCCGGTCGTTTGTGATGAACGCATTTACCTCGGCAATGATCTCGGTATCCTCTTCGCCCTCGATGCCAATTCCGGGAAACCGCTCTGGCGTTATCGGACACGAGGCGCGCTACGTGGAACGGCTTCCCTTTCCGGTCAGATACTCTACATCGGCTCCGCTGATAATTATGTCTATGCCCTCAATCGGGAGAGTGGCAGATTGCTTTGGCGGTCTCGCACCGGAGCTGAGGTGCAGGCGGTCGCCGTGTCGAGAAATGGCCTCGTCGTCGCGTCGCTCGACAATTTTATATACTTTCTTTCATTCGGGCGGGGCGACAGACTTTGGAAACGGCAAATGCCCGGACGAGTTACCGCAGTACCCCTCATCACGGAGAATTCCGCACTCTTCACTCCCCTCGCTGGCGACAGTTGCGTCGCTTTGAATTTAAGTGACGGTAAGGTCTTGAATAGTGTCATCATCGGGGATGATAACAATACGGCCGCAGCGCCTATCGCTTCAGATACCCTTCTGTTTATCACTACGAGGCGGGGACTTACGGCCTTTGAAAACAATTCAAACAAATTGGCCGGTCAGCAGACTCAAAAGATACGCACATCGGAAAAAGTATTTCGGTACAAAAAGATCGTCTGAGCCTTTGATAAAGGAGCAATTGCTTTCGATAGTGCCGGAGGACATTTTCCCACTTACTTATCTCTTCTGAAAGTTTTCATTCTTTTGCGGCTCTTCCCTTTCACTCTTAACTGCTCGATTTACGGCGTAGCATTGAACCGAATCTTAGTAAAGGCCCGTGCAGCACGTAGCACGCGACGATGGCGAGCAGAACGTAACGCGAGTAGAGCCATACCAGCATTCCCGTCGAAGCAATTAGCACTATCGCCATCCGCGTGCTTCGCTTCCCAGCACCCACCGTCTTAAAGCTTGAATAACGCACCGTGCTGACCATGAGCATCGCGAGAAGTGCCACTAATAACATCAAGAGACCCGTGTAGAATCCGGATTGCTCCTCCGCGTAGACGAGCAACGGCGTGGGCGTGAAATGCACAATGGCCGCGAGCAGACCGGCGGCGGCGGGAATAGGGAGCCCGACAAAGCTTTTTTTGTCGACCTTCATCGTTCCTTCTGCAAGCGGACGCGGGCGGGTGGCCTGGACGTTGAACCGCGCCAGACGGAACGCCCCGCAGATTAGAAACATGAACGAGAGGAACCATCCCAACTTATGTTGGTCGCTGCCTTCGGCGAGAGCAGCTCCATAACCCCACGAGTAGACGAGCACCGCCGGGGCAATGCCGAACGTCAGTACGTCTGCAATCGAATCGAACTGGACGCCGATCTCCGTCGTAGTTTTAGTCAGCCGGGCGATTCTCCCATCTAACGCGTCGAAGAGCACCGCCCACCCGATGGCCCGCGCCGCGTAATCAAAATGCATCGTCGCCCGCTCGATTTCCGCAGATGATCCGTCCAGCACTTGAAAGCCCCGGAGCGCTCCCATGATCGCGTAATAGCCCATCCCGACGTTGGCAACCGTGAACGCGGAAGGCAGCAGATACAAGCCTTTTTTCAGGCCCCGGCGCGGGGGGTCGGATGACGGCGCAGGCGTGTCGGTGTATAAAACCGGAGCGGTCATTGCCGAATCCTCCCCACGACACTCACTCCCCCCCGAACGCGGTCTCCGATTCTCACCGTAATCTCAACGCTCGCCGGGAGAATTAAATCCGTCCGTGAGCTGAACTTTATCAAACCGAAGCGTTCCCCCAACGCCACTCGGTCCCCGACGCTCTTCCAACAAACAATCCGCCGCGCCAAAACTCCGGCGATCTGCTTACAGACAATCGTCATCTTCCGGCCGCGGATCGTTAAGGCGTTTTGCTCGTTCACCAGACTGGCTTCGTCGCGCGTCGCCATCATAAACTTACCTTTAGTGTAGGCGAGGTCAATAATTTCTCCGGCAATCGGCGCGCGGTTCACATGAACATCCAACGGCGAAAGGAAAATGCTGATCACGTTAGGTGACTGCGGCTCCCCATCCGAGACGGCCTGCACTCGCGTCACACGCCCGTCCGCCGGCGACACGACCACATCCTCATCTTCAGGCACAACGCGATGTGGGTCGCGAAAGAAATACGCCATAAAGCCCGCCAATAGAAACAACCCAATCGCCAACAAATACAGCCACGTGGCGCCGGATAAATAGCCCGTCGTCGTGGCGGTAAGTGCGGCCAGCAAAGGAATCAGAACCCACCAAATACCGTCTCGTGACATATTAAGTAACCCGATTTGTGGATGTCTTAAAAGCGGGGGAAATTTGTCCGGCTCCCAATTTTATTGAAGAAAAACGGGGGCGCGCTTTAATTAGTCTGCGTCCCCGTCCTCGCACTACGCCGTAAATGTTCTTTGTTTTCGATTGAGTGCTCGACCAACCTCAGTGGGCCGTACTCTCAGTCTTCTGATGACGTGACATTATTGCCTGCATCTGATCTTTCACAGCCAGTTTCTTCTTCTTGAGAGTCACTTCTTCCAACTGCTCTTCGTCGCTCGGGTACGTGAGTGATGAAAGTTCGCTGAGTCGCGCTTCATACCGCCCGTGCTCGCGCGCCAGTTCGCGGAATTCCGGGTCGCTCACCATTAGTTGGGCCTTCAGACTGTCGGTCTTAGTCATTTCCATTTCCGGGATGCCTCCTCGCAGATGCGTCAGGTGTTTTCTACTTCTCCGGGCACAGCAATGATAGGTTTCAAGAAAATTATTCACCACACAAGCACGAAGTGTACAAAGGGACACAAAGCAATACCGGTGAGTTCTTTGTGTCGTGGTGTCTTGGCGGTGAAACCATTTTCTTGAATTCTATACTTCGCATGCGCCGACGTTACTTTGTTGTAACAAAATGGTAGCTCAAACAGTGCCGCGATATCAAGCTTCTTATTCGAGCGTCGCGCACATCACCAGCGCGTCTTCCGTCGGATTACGATAGTACTGCTGACGCCGCCCCGTCACGTCGAATCCGTGCCGACGATATAAAGACTGTGCGGCGGCATTACCGGCGCGGACTTCCAGAATGGCGACGTGCCCCCCGCGCCGCGCCGCCTCCGACATCGCTACGCCGAGCAGCAGACTCCCAATACCTCTACCGCGAAAAACTTCCAGCACGCCGACATTGTTGATATGCATCTCGCCCGCCATGACGCGCGCGGCAATGAATCCACGCAAGGTCCGCCCTCCCGATCCATCGGGGGGGCGGCGACGGGCGACGAGCATCAACGCTTCAGCGCGCTTTAGCTCCGTCTGGTAGGCGTCCCATCCCCACAAGCTCAAACCGCACGATTCCTCAATCTCGACGACTTCAAGCAAATCGTGCTCGGTCATCGGAAAGATGGCGCACTCTTCTTGTCGCAGAATTACCGCCCGCTCGACACCCGACATTACTTCTTCAACTCCACGTCCGCGGCGCGCACGTAGATGGCGCGCACCGACTCCCCCCCCGGCTCCCGCCCCTCACGAAAATCTCTGAATGCCATTCGCGCCACCGTCGCCGCTAAGCGTCCAGGCGTTTGCACTAAGACCCATCTTCGTTCTTCACCGCCGGCGGAGAGGTTTTCGCCGGCCTCGGAGTACTCAATTGAATGTGTACGCGCGTATTCGCTGATCGCTTGCGCGTGCATCTCCGCGCCTTGCCCGCACCACTTAATTACCCCCCGCAGTTTCAGTGCTCGATCAAGCAACGACGCCGGTGAAATGTGCGACGCTTCTCCAATCTCGTCCACATCTTCCTCACCGCCGACCCTGAATAACTGAGCCAATACCTCGCTTCGCCCGGCGGGAATCAGCGCCCACACCTGCGAACAGTTGGCGACACCAGCAGCAGCGGCGGCGACCGCACGCAACGTCGGTATGCCATAGACGGGCCGTTTCAGCGTCGAAGCGAAGGCTAATCCCAACGCGATTCCTGAGCGCAATCCGGTGAAGCTTCCGGGGCCGCGCGCGACCGCAAACAACTCGACATCCTTAATTGTCATTCCCGCCTGACGCAACGCCTCGTCCACCTCGCATAAGATTCGGGCGGAATGTTTATTGTTACCGTCTCCCGCGACATCTGACAGCAAGGCGTCACCCCGCATGATAGCCACACTCCCTACCTCTGTCGAAGTATCGAGGCCAAGAATGATCGGCTCTTCGCTCACGCGCAAAATGACACCGGCATTACACCGCTAAGTTTCGTGAGAACTCCCGGGCGATGCCTATCCTCTCAATTGACATGCTGTCGTGTGCCGCGCGATTATAGGCAAGTCTTCCATTTCAAAGCAAACAAGTGATCGGTCGTCACCTGAGACCAGGCAGTCTTCGTTATCATGGGTGTGCGAATAGGAATTTTGACGAGCGGCGGTGATTGCCCCGGACTTAATGCCGTGCTCCGCGCGGTCGTGCGCCGGGCGATGTCAGACGACTCGCAAATTCTCGGTATTAAGAATGGCTGGCGCGGATTGATTGAGGGCGACATCGCTCTGCTGACGCGCGACTCGGTGCGAGGCATTCTTCCCCGTGGTGGAACAATTCTCGGCACCTCGCGCGTCAACCCGGAGGACGACGCCGGCAATTTACAGCGTATCCACGACATGTGGAGGAAGTTCGATCTGAACGCTCTCATCGTCGTCGGCGGCGAAGGCACCATGAGGGCGGCGCGTGACATGTGGCGAGATTTTCAGTACCCAGTCGTCGGCATCCCGAAGACGATAGATAATGATCTCTGCGGCACCGACTTTACCTTCGGATTCGATACTGCCGTCAGCGTCGTCACCGAAGCCGTTGACCGCCTTCACTCAACCGCCGAATCGCACCACCGCGTGATGGTCGTCGAGGTGATGGGCCGTCATTCCGGCTGGATCGCCGCTTATGGCGGCATCGCCGGCGGTGCGGACGTTGTTCTCGTCCCCGAACATCCCTTCCGCCTTTCGCGCGTCTGCGAGCGTCTGCGCCACCGCGAACAGGAAGGAAATGCTTTTTCGATTATCGTCGTCGCCGAGGACGCCAAGCCTCACCCAGAGGAAGATTTTCTTAGCGAAGAAACGCGCGCGCAGATTTACCGCCACCACCGGCTCGGAGGCATCGGCTTTTTCCTCGCCGCCGAAATTGAGAGAACCACCGGCATCGATGCGCGCGTCACAACACTCGGCTATGTCCAGCGCGGCGGCTCACCGACGGCGTTTGATCGCGTGCTCGCGACGCGCTTCGGCGTCAAAGGTTATGAAATGGTGATGACCCACGAATGGGGCCGGATGGCGTCGCTCCGGGGCAACCAAATTCTCAGTGTCCCGCTCGACGAAGCTGTTGATAACGTGAGGCCGCTCGAAGAAGATATTTATCGTGTCGCCGAGATATTTTTTGGTTGAGCGTGCTTCTTCGTGTCTGTCTAACTTACCCGTTCCCGAATCTTATCGGACTCCCACCCCCGCGCACCCTCAAGTTCTGCTTCTTTCACTTCTGCCTCTTTCTCTTTTATCTCAATAACTTTTTCTTTGATCTCCGACTCGAGCCTTTCGCTCTTGATGTCAAGCCGCAGCCTGTTATACAGGCTCATATATTGATTCGCGACCCACACCAGCGCGAACCCGCCAATCAGGTAGCCGCGCCAATCATCAAACAAAAGCTTGTAGTCTGTGATGACGACAAAGACCGCCGCCACATAATGACTGAAGCAATACTCGCAGGTGAAGAGGTAAAAGAATTTCCGCTGATACCAGCTTAAGCATTCCTTACTTCGACCCGCGCAGAAGTCTCTCGGCTCACGAAACACTTCTTCGTGTGTCACCGTCCACGCGACGCTCGCAATTGGAATGGCGAGCACGAACAGTGTGATTATTTGCTGCCAGAGATTCGTTGACATAACGCCGCGCCTCCGCTTCGCATTCGATTCATCCCGCAGAGGGTTTTCTGGCGCGCACCAGAATATACCCGATCAACCCTCGCGTGTACGCCCGGTAGGCCACGACATCAATCACCCCGCCGAGCCGCCCCGCGACAAAGCCGCGAATCTTCGTCAATTCCCTGATCGTTTCCGACCGCCTCTGTTCACGGTAGTAGCCCGGAATGACCGATTCTCCGATCTCCTGAATCTCGACATCCGCGAAACCCGTGCGGCGCAACTTGTCGCCGTAAGTTTCAATCGTATCCAAATTCTCGCGTGGCACTTTCCACAGACGCCGCGCCGATTCAACGATCATTCGCTCGAAGACGTTCTGCGGCTTTCGTTTCAAATTATAATCGGAGAGCGCGAACACTCCGCCCGGCTTCAGGACCCGATACGCCTCCCGCATGAATTGCTCGCGCGTGTTGAAGTGCACCGGCCCTTCGATACTCAGTGTGTGAGTGAAACTCTCCGCCGCGAACGGCAAACTCGTCGCCGACCCGTGATGAAAATGGACGCGCTCCTGATAACCGGTCTCCTGCGCGTAACGCCTTCCCTGCTCAATGTGCTTCCACGTCACGTCGAGCGCGTCTATCCGGCGCGGCGCGAAGTTGTCGAGAAGAAAGATGTCCTGCGTCCCCATCCCGCACGCCACGTCAAGCAATTCGCTTTCGCCGTTCAACCCGAGCAGCACGCCCATCCGCCGCACAAGATTCTCCGCCGCTTCGGTGTAATCGGCAATTCCCTTCTCCCACAAACCGAAGTTCAAATACCTTTTATGAAAATCCCCATAGCGCTCCACGCCCGTCCCGTAAAACCCCTCGACGGCGCTCTCATGCGTAGATTTATCCCAGTCAATACGATCCACGTCGCTTCTCCCTGAAGGCTACTTTACGGCTTTGCGGAATATGCGTATACAGTATCACAGGCCGGCGACTTCACTCTCGATTGTCGGTTTTGCAGGCGGATCGCGTATTTCTTCGTCGGTGATTTTGGCAGGAGGTATCTGTCTTTGAGGCCTCGCGCGGCATGACTTGTATCACTCAACATCTCGCGCGGCACAGACCTTCGGTTTTACGTACATGTTCAATCAGTTTTGGCTTCGCGGTTATACTTCTCGTGAAAAACAGGTTTATGATGTACGTAGATAAGGTTATTATGCCGAACCAATCCGCATAACACGCTCCTACGGGGTAGTTATGCGGATTGGTTCGGCATAATAACCTTATTTGGGATATTATGCGGAATGAATCCGCATAACTACTAGATCATCACGGTAACGTTGATGGATGTTCTTTGAACCGGTAAAGTCTGGTGACATTATCCACATAGGAGCCAGACCAACCATGCCGAAAAAGAAATATCTGGT
>Ga0136614_10000616_pt1 | contig 18498 bp, 11 predicted proteins | sample AntDrymUQ2792106_2_FD_106643 | JGI IMG/M metagenome (GOLD analysis project Ga0136614, IMG submission 106643) | Polar desert sand microbial communities from Dry Valleys, Antarctica - metaG UQ279 (21.06) | ecosystem: Environmental > Terrestrial > Soil > Desert | place: Antarctica: Dry Valley... | reverse complement strand
TCGCGGGCGAGAACAGATCATAACGGAGGCCGAGGTTGAGCGTCAGCCGGTCGTTGACCTTCCAGTCGTCCTGTACGAACAGTCCAAACTCCTGCGAGCGGAGCTTGAAAGCTCCTCCCGGAACGCTTCCGCGAAACGCCTGAATGGAGGGCAGACCGAGCAGGATATTAGCCGTAGCGTTAGTAGTCCCGCCGAAAGGAATACCATTCGCGTCAACGTAGCACGCGCCGTTCGGAGCGACCGAAGCCGCCGGGCAGTTCGCGTTCGCGCCTGTCTCCGGGCCGCCATTGCCATAAGCGAGATTGCCTTTCAGGCCGCCGGTGCGTCCGCCGTCAATCGTTTCGAGGTAACGGAGGCGCGCTTCGCCACCGAACTTGACGGTATGATTCCCCTTAATGACGGTCAGCGTGTCGGCGAAATAAGGGTTCTTGCTGAAGACGATGAAGGGGCCGCCATCGCCGGCAAACTCAAGGAAACCGTTGCCGAAACCGCCGGTCAGGATCGAGCCTGATTGCTCGAACGACCCATCATTCACATTCGGGATACCGACATCAGCCGAGAAATTCTCGCCGAAGCCGCAGGCGTTGCCGACGCCGCAGTTGAGAATGCCGATGTCGATTTTGGTATAACCGAAACGAAACTCGTTCAGGAACGTCGGGCTGAAGGTGTGCGTATTGGTGATGACGATTTGGCGCGTATCGCCGATCTCTTCGCCATTACCGAAGCCCGCCGGAACCGCCTCGAAGAAGGAGCCGCGAAAACGCTGAAGGTCCTGATAACTGTAGCGACCGGAGAGCGAGTTATTGTCGGTCAACCGGTGATCGATCTTAATGTCGAAGTTGTCGATCCTCTCGCCGACCTCGCGTTGCCCGAAGAAGTTGCGCGCGCCTTCCCCCTCAAGCGAGACATTGTCTGCCGTTGGCAGAGGATAAGCATTGAGAAAGCTCCGGGCGATGGGGCTGATGCGATTCATCGGGATTTGATTACCCGCAAAAGGCATTCCGGTTGTGGGATCGCAGATAATCCCTCGGACGCCGCGCCCACAATCTGAAAGAGTGGTGTACTGGCTAAAATTTCCTTGCCGTTCGAGTTGAGTCGGCACCTTAGTTCTGATGTCGTTCGGCAGGTTGTTGCGCGCGCCGAGATAGTCGAAGAAGAAGAACGTGCGATTTCTGATGATCGGGCCGCCGATGGTGCCGCCGAATTCATGAATCTGCTGCACAGATTTCCCCAGCGGATTGGGGTCGCCGCGATCAAGCTGCTCGGCGATGGTGCGCTTGAGAATCGGGTGGAGGGCGTTCAGCCGGGAATTCTGCCCGTAATAGTAGAGCGAGCCGAAGAAGTCGTTTCCGCCAGACTTAAATGAGGTGTTAATGACCGCACCGGCAGCGCGACCGATCTCTGCTGGAGGCACGCTCGTCGTGACTCGGAATTCGGCAATCGCATCCGGGTTGACGAAGACGCCGATAGTGCCGAACTGCGGTTCGTTGTTATCAACGCCGTCCACCGAGAAATTGTTACTGGTCGGGCGTTGACCGTTAGCCGAAAGCACAGCGCCGCCAGAGCGGGCGAAGCGTGCCGACTCGGTCGAACCGGAAGGATTGCCGCCGCCCGGCCCCTGCCCGCCTGCATTTGGGTCTCCGTTGTTGTTAGACTGTGCATCGGAGAGCGTCCCGATAGTGACGCGCGAGACGCCGGGCGTGAGCGTCGCGAGTTGCGTGAAGTTGCGGCCTGAGAGCGGAAGTTCAGTCACCTCGCGCCCGGTGACAACGCTGCCGCGGTCGCTCGTCTCGGTCTGCACGAGCGGAGCGTCGGTCGTAATTGTCACCACGTCTGTGATCGCGCCGACTTGGAGTTGCACGTCAACCGCCAGCGTGTCGGCAGTCTGGAGCGTGATGTCTTCGCGCTTCGTGGTTTGGAAGTTGGGAGCCGAAGCCTCGACGGTGTAAGTGCCAATGTCGAGCAGCGGCACATTATAAAAACCGTCGTCGTTGGTCTTGACTTCGCGCGTTGCGCCGGTGTTCACGTTCGTGACCTTGACGTCGGCGTTGGCGACGGCAGCGCCGTTCTGGTCTGTGACCGTTCCGGTGATCGTGGCTTTATTTGTTTGAGCTAAAGTTGGAAGCGCAAACACCAGCAGCAGCATCAAGGCCACAACCTTGACGTGAAGAAACAATGTCAGCGTCCGTTTGAGTTTCGTCATAACAAAACCTCACACAGTAGAGAACGCCGTGTAGTTACAATGAGACCACTCACGTGGCCGATTCTGGAAGCCTCACAAAAAGCGTGTGCCGCTTGATCACAACTGTCCGGCTTGAAGATTTCAGATTCGTAGTGCCGAAGGACAAAAGACAAGCCTAAGAGTTTGTTGCCTGTCTGAACGAAGCCTTTTATTACAGATTAGCTCTCGCTGTCAAATCTTTTTTTCAGGCTCTCCTAAAATCTTTGACGGGAGCGACGTGATCACCCAAAAACCGGACTTCATGGCCGGCACAACTTATCGTTGCTGTCGCTTAGCCCGGTCAATCAATTGATTGTTCATCTCATAGGATAAATCTCCGTCTTCTCTGCCAGACATCTTCGGTGGGTATTGATGCGCGCGATAGACGGGATAGGCTTCCGTACGCAAGTGCGCGAGCAGGTGATGGCCGCGCCGCGTCGCGCGTTCGTGCCTGAGCGCGGAGATGTCGAGGGGTGCAATGACGATCTTTTCGCCCGGCCCCGGCGAGGCTTGGGCAAGCAAGCGGCCTTCAAAATCGACGATCATACTTCCGCCCGGCCAAGAGTAGGGCGGGTAATGTTTCAAGCTCGCACCCTGATTGGCGGCGACGACGTAGGCCATGTTCTCCAACGCGCGGCAGCGATTCACAATCGTCCACCAATCCATCGGCTCGGTCGCGCCCCACGGGTCCATGTAAGCCGAGACGCGCACCAAAATTTCCGCGCCGTTAGCCGCGAGTTGTCTGAGCGTTTCGGGAAACAACCAGTCGTAACAGATCGCGCAACCGATCCGACCGATGGGGGTGTCGGCAACGGGAAAGAGCGGCTCATCGTAACCCTCCAGATCGTGCGGGCTGGTGTGGACTTCGTAAGGAATCCACGTGTTGACCTTGCGATATTTATAAAGGACGCCAGCGGGACCAATCAAACAAGTCGTGTTAAAGACCGCGCCCGGCCACTTCGGATCGACTTCCAGCATCGAGCCACTTTGAATGTAGATGTCATGCTCGCGCGCTTTCTGTTCGAGCCGCTCGGTATGCTCGTTCGGGATCGGCACGGCGAGTTTCTCGCGCAACTCTTTCAAGGTCGGGAAGATTGGCGCGGCGTGCGCGAACTCCGGGAAGATGACGAGGCGCACCGTCAGGAACGGCGCGGCTCCGGCGACTGCCGAATCGATCATAGACAAGATGCGATCCGTGCTGCGCCGCATCTCCCGCCGCTCGACGGGATTCGGCTGATCGGTTTGGCAGGCGGCGACTGAATAACGTATGTGTTCCATTTGCTTGTTACGGACGATAGAGAAACGACGAGACACGTCCTAGCTCGGCTATGGCTTGACGGTGACGACAGCTCCAACTTTTTCCAGCCTCGCAGCCAGTCTCTCGGCATCGGCCTTGTCTTTCAATTCAATCGTAGCTTGCCCGCCACCAAGCACATCGTCCACACAGTCTTTAGATTTTTTCAGGCCGTATGAAGTCGATTCCACCAAAAGCTGAATGGCGGCGATTTTCTGAAAGCCGGGACGCCAACCAGTAATCTGCACCTGAGCCATTTTTCAACCTCCAACATTCTTGACAATCAGTTAAGCAGCGCCAAATTTTTCTCACTTACGGACGACTGACCAGTTCCGGCAGCGGCGCAGCCACGACGCGCGTGTTGTAGCGTTCGATGTAGGCCCGACGCGCGGGCGTCAGCGGATAACTTTCGGGCGCGCGATACGGGTAATTCTTCATGCCGTGAAAGGGCAGTTGGCCGACCGTGTCGGGGCTGGCGGAGTTGATGTCCATCTCTTTGCTGAAGCCGTCGGCGTAGAGCAGGAAGGTACGCGTCCAGCCTTGCGGCAAGGGCGGCAACGCCTTCGCGTCAAACGAAAGACGCACTTCGTCGCCGGGGCGCGAGACGACGAAGATGTCATCGACCACTGTGAGCAACTCGCGCACGTCGCCCTCGCGCGTGTAGCGTCCGGGCATCGTCTTCCATGGCGACGTGAATAAAACTTTCGAGAAGTCGTAACCGAAAGGCTCGCGTCCGTCGGGCGTCGTCTCGGCGGAGAAGCCGCGCCAGCGCAAATCTGCAACTGTCGGCGAGAGGCGCGTCAGCATTGTCGGAGTCGCCGTGTCAGATGTGTCCACGAGAATCTGGTCCCAATAGATTCGCATGTTGGTGATGATGCGGACTTCGCGGCTGTCGGATAAAAATTTTCCAGTGAGATCGACGGCCACTGTTTGCGGGCGACCCACGGGAATGCCGATGTTTGGCATAACGGTCTGCCACTTCTCTGTCTTGTCTTTCACTTGCAGCGCGGGCGGTTGCAGCGACAAGCCTTGCTGCGCGGCGGCGACGTTGTCGCTTGAGAAAGCGTAGTCAGTCCAGCCGGTCATCAAAAGTAACGTGCGCGGAGATTCGGCGTTGCCGAGATCGAGCGTCAACGTGTGTTCATCTGCGTAGCCGCGAATCCGATGTAAGCGGAAATTATCAGGATACTGCCTGTCCATCTTCGCGATCCGCGAGGTCACGTCTTGGCCTTGATCGTCGGTGGCTTTGATGGGCGGATGCGCGCCGCGCGTGGCGTAGAGTTTGAAAGTCGCAGAGGTCGGATTGCCGAGACCTTCGTTCGGATAAACTTCGATGCCTTCAGGATGCGCGATGGCGATGAGTTGGAGTTGATCGACGAAGAGGACTTCTTCCAGTTCGTTCGTCACGCGCAGTTCATAACGCCCGTCCTTCGGCTGCAACTGGTCCCCACGAATCCGCACGTATTCGTCCGGGTCAGGCTGCGCGCGGACGCCGGGCGCGACCCAGTAGCCAAGCTCGCCGCCGCCCATAAAGTCCGTGATGAACTCGAACGACGCGCCGTTCCAAGTGTAGAGATATGGGCAAGACGAAGGCTTGCGATCAAGCTCTGTGACGATGATGCTCACAGCGACGGGCGGCTTTGGCGGCTGTGTCATCGATGTGCCGCTAGCCATTGTCGCGGCGGGCGCGATCTCAGTCTCGGCCTGCACGATCCCCGCCGGCCACAGCACGCGCACGGCGTCAGTCTGCGCGCGTTGGCCCAAGCCGAAGACGACATCAGCGGGCGCAGGCGCAGGCGCGGCGGAATAAGTTTCGAGCTTTTGTTGCAGGCTGCCGGCGCGCGCTTCGATCTTCGCGCCGATTGCGCTGCGGTTGCTGACTTTCCCTGCCAAGCGCACGCGCACCGAAGTGTGGCGGTTGCCGCCTTCGTTGCGCGCGTACTTCAACTCACCGCTCGTCAGTCGCAACACGAGATCAACGTCACCGTCCAAATCCACATCGCCCGATGCCAGAGCGCGCGGCGGCGACATGCCCTTCGTGAACAGATCGCGCGCGACAGCACGCCGGGATTCATTCGCCCAATTGTCGCCCATGTTGCGCCAGACGCGCAGCCCGCCGCCGCTGTTGGCCGTCGTGTACGTGATTAAAAGATCGAGCAAGCCGTCGTTGTCATAGTCGAGAAACTGCGCCGCCGTCACCGAGAAGAAACGCGCGTTCGACACATCGCCCGGCACGGACAGGAGCGGCTGCATTTTGAACTTGCCGCGACCGTCGCTTAAAGCAAACATGCCGGGCGCGTCAAAAGCCCCGAAGAAAAAATCAGTGAAGCGATCTTTATTCACGTCGCCCGCCGCGACGGAAGTGTAGGGACGGGTTTCGTTCAAGCCGACTTCCGCCGCCACATCGCGGAAGGTCGCATCGCGCAAGTTGCGATACAGCACGGGCGGCGCGCCGTACTGCACGACGAGCAGATCGACATCACGACGATTGTCATAATCCGTCGGCACGACGGCGACGGCATGATTGTTCGCCGCGCCCGCGACTTTCGCCGCGGTGGTGATGTCTGTGAATTTTCCATTGCCGTTGTTTCGCAACAACAAGTTCGGCGCGCCCGCATAATCAACGGGGAAGATGGCCGTGCCGCTCGCCGCGTCGGAAATTTTTGGCGGCTGGGAGAGATCGGCGAGACCGGCGATGAAGATGTCGAGATCGCCATCGTGATCGGCATCGACGAAGGCGGACGAGCGCGCAAGATGCGGATAAACCGGTATGGCTGCCGCCGTCACATCGCTGAAACGACCGTTGCCTTCGTTGCGGTAAAGCGCGCTCTGCCCGTAGCGCAGCACGAAGAGATCGGGCCGCTCGTCGTTGTCGAAATCGCCCGCGATGGCGCTGATCCCGATGCCACCCGCTTTGCCTGCGAGCGCGCCGCTCTGGGGCGTCACGTCCATGAATCGGCCTTTATCGTTGCGGTAGAGAAACTGCCCGCCGTCACCGACCTCAAAGAGATCGAGATCGCCGTCGCCGTCGAAATCAAAAAGCGTCACGCCGCCCGCGAGCCGCGCCGCCAGATCACCCTGCGCTTCTTCCGAGTTGTTTGACGCCCTGAAGGGACTGCCCAAAACCGCGCGCGTGTTTGAACTAGAAGTGACCGGGCGTCCTGCCGGCAACAATACGAGTGGCGTCGCATCGACGAAGCCAACGTCAGGCGTCGCCTTGTTCACTAACTCCGGCTCCGCGCCGGTCGAAGTGAGCGCTTCGGCGTAGCGGCCTTGTTCGAGATATGTCGTGTTGTCGATGCTCGTCGCCGCGCCGCTCTGCCGCAAGGCTTGAAAGCGTTGCATCATCTGTTGGCCTTCGGCGCGTGCGCCGCCGCGCAGCATGGCCGTCGCTAAATTATAGAGAGCCGTTCCATTGTACGGCTCGCTCGCCGCCGCCGTGCGGAAAGATTTGATGGCTTCCGCATAGTTGCGCTGCTGCGCGTAGAGTTGGCCGAGATTGATATTGGTCCCCGTGTCTGCGGGATCGACGGCTAACACTTTCTGAAACGCAGCCAGCGCGTCGTCCACACGGTTCTGCGCTTTTGCGATCAAGCCGAGCAGGTATTGCGGCTGTGGCGCGTTTGGCGCAGCTTCAGCGGCGGCTTTCGCTTCGCGCAAAGCACCCGCCGCGTCCGGCACATTGTAGAGCGCGATGGCGAGATTTGTCTGCGCGATGTTTAGTTTCGGATCGAGCTGCAACGCGCGCCGGAACGCCTCTGTGCCTTCCTTATGCTTGAACTGTTCGAGCAACGCCACGCCGAGATTATTTTGTCGGTATGCTTCTTCGCGCGCGGGCGTGATCAAATTGGCTTGCGTTGCCGGTTTAATTTTCGGCGACTGTGCGCCGGACGGCGGCACGAGAGGGAGCGCGATCAGTAAAACTGAGAGACACAAAACGGCGAGTGGGCGCGGAAGAATTTTCATGCTTCAATGAAAGTGTGCGGAACGAATCTCAAATCAGACCGGACGGCCACGACGAAACGTCGGCAAAGATTTTATTAACGGGGAAATCTGACGGAACTTTAAGAGGTGGGCTGATCGGTGTCAAATGACGACACGGCGAAGCAAGAGAGCGCCTGTTGCTGGGAGCGCGGACGAGACGTCCGCGCTCCCAGCAAAGAGCGACGCTTGCCGGCAAAGTCGGCAGCTTGCTTACAAAAAAGGAGACGCTGCCTGTCGGCTGCGTCTCCAAGTCTCTCATCAAATGATTAACGTATCTCAGCCCAGCACGCCACGAAACTTCGACGCGCCGGCCCCCGCATGGTTCGGGAAAATCTTTCGCAGGTCGGCGCTGCCGAGATGTTTTTGGGCCACTTCGCCGAACACGTCGCGGAAGTCTGTGGTCAGCGCGAGGTCGCGGCCTTCGTACAAATCATTGCTGTCGAGGCCGGGCCAGTCGCCATAGATTTTGCCGCCGCGCACACCGCCGCCGATGACGAACATGGCGTTGGCGTGGCCGTGATCCGTCCCGCGATTGCCGTTCTCGCGCGCTGTGCGCCCGAACTCGGACATCGTGAGAATCACGACATCATCCATGCGCTGCGGGCCGAGGTCTTGGTAGAGCGCAGCGATACCTTGTCCGAACTCCGTGAGGCGTGCTGCGAGTTGGCCGCGCGCGTTGCCTTGATTCGCGTGCGTGTCCCAACCTTTGCTTTCGGTGAAAGCAACTTCAAGGCCGACGCCGGCTTTGATGAGTTGCGCGATCTGCAAGAGCGATTGGCCGAACTCGCCGCGCGGGTAGCGTGCGCCATTCTCCGCCTTGTACTGCGACGGATTAACGCGCTTCAGATAATCGATGGCCGCGAATGTTTCCTTGCCAGTGCCGCGCAAGGCGTCGCCCGCCGCTTGTTCATAAATATCTTCAAAGCCGCCCTGCAACACTTGTGAGCTTTGCCCGGCGCGGATCGTGAAGTCGCTCAAGTTCGAGAGCGCGAGCGCGGGTGCGCGGCCTTGCATTGTGCGCGGGAGATTCTGCGTCAGCGCGACGGCGCGAAACGGCGACGATTCCTTCACTGCTTGCGTTTGCAACAGCCGGTTGAGCCAGCCGTCCGGCGTGGACTTAATGCCGGGCGTGCCGGATTCCATGTAATCTTGCGCGTCGAAGTGCGAGCGCGTGCTGTCGGGCGAGCCGGCGGCGTGGATGATCGCCAGACGCTTCTGGTCCCACAGCGGCTTGAAGCCGGCGAGCGACGGGTGCAGGCCGAAGAAGCCATCCAAGTCAATCGCCGTCTCGCCATTGGTCCCCTTGCCCGGCTGCGCGATGGCGATGTTCGGGCGATACTCGTAATAACGCTTCTCACCGTGCGGCACGACCATGTTGAGGCCGTCCACTGCGCCGCGTTGAAAAATCGCGATGAGAGTTTTCCGGCGTCCGCCAAGGACGCGGCTGCGCTCCTGCGCCATCACCGCGCGCTGCAAAAACGAGGGCATCATCCCGGCCAACCCTACGCTCGCCAGAGCAATGCCGCCCGACTTCAAAAAGAATCTCCGATTCATCGACATGATTACTTTATCCTTTCAACGGCAACGAACAATGTGCTGAAAAACATTCCGGCTCGTCACTTATCACCCGTCATTCGTCACTGTCTTTGAAACTCCGGCGAGCCGAGAATCAAAGCGGCCACGCGCGCGACTTCCGAATTGACCGGCGTTTGATTCATCTCCATCATCCCGCGCCGGCCTCTGCGTCGCTCGCGCCTGTTCATCATCGCGTCGTCCGCGTCGTCGGCCATCTCGTCGGCAGTCGTAACAGCCGGAGCAGTCGGCGTGGCAGCCGCTTCGTTCAGTTGCTTCAACAGAGACTCTTTCGTCTTCGGCGAGATGTCGCCTTGCAGGATCACGCCCGCGAATTGATCGACGAGGCGCGACTTGTCCGGCGCGCTCCCGTTTGCATAGCGCGTGAGATCGACGCGCGTTCCCGGAACGCGATTAGCCGCAAGTGCCAACGCGAAGTTGAGGCGTTCGAGCAACGCGCCGGTGTTGACCCAATGCTCTGCCGTGTCAGGATAGCCGGTCGGCGCTTGGTACAAATAGAGCGGCTCGCCCATCTTCGCGATCCACTGGTGCAGCGCGGGGCCGCCGTTGGTTTCCGCGCCGAGCGCGCGCAATGCGCTGGCCGCGACTTCAAACGGCGTCTTGATCTTTTGGCGATAATTCTCCGGCGCGTTGAACTCCGGCGAGGCGAAGACGGCACGCAAAGTCTCGCGGATGTCGCCGTCGGACTTCGTGAAGGCCACCGCGATGCGTTCGACCAGTGCGGGTGTCGGATTGTCCGTCACGAAACGGCGCGCGAGTTTGGTCGCGATGAACTTCGCGGTCGCAGGATGGCGCGCGAGAATGTCTAAGACCATCAAGCCGTCTTTGACACCGCCGCCCGCCGGAATCTTGTGGCCGAGAACGATCTTTTCTCCGTCGTCGTGCAGGCGCGGATTGAAATAAAAACTGCCGGCTTTGCTGGCATTGCCGAGACCCATCGCGCTGACGAAGCCGCGCGGATCAAAGATCGTCCAGCCCGTGAAGCAGCGCGCCACTTCCTGCACGTCCTTCTGCGTGTAACCGCCATCGACACCGAGCGTGTGCAATTCCATCAACTCGCGCGCGTAGTTTTCATTGATCCCCCGCGCGCGGCGTTGCTGTTGCGGACGCCCCTGTTGCGGCATGTTCATCTGATCATCATCTGGCTGTCCTGCGCGCTGCATCTCACGTCCGCCGCCGAATAAGCCGCCCAATTCTCTGGCGCGCATTCCGCCGCGCTTCATCCGGCGCGGATTATTCATTTGTCCATCGCCGCCGCGCTGACGCATTCCGCCTTGCGCGGCATTCGGGCTGACGCTCTGAAAGTTGTCGAGATAAAAAAGCATCGCCGGGCTTTCGGCGGTCGCTTGCAAGAGATCGCGGAACTTGCCGAGCGTGTGCGGGCGAATCGCGTCGCGATCATATGAAACTAAGAGCCAACGATCCGCGCCTTTGCCCGCGAAGACGTTGAAGTGATTGGTCCAGAAGTCAACCAAGACTTCCTGCAACTGTCGCTCGCTGTAAGCCGCGCGCAAAATACGCGCCGCCTGTAAGTCTTGCATCAGACGTTGCGGCGGCAGCAGATTATTCTCGACGTAATAACGGCGAATCGCCTCGCGGTATTCCGGTCGCATGGCGTTTTGCTGCGCCGCCGGCTCGCCCGCGCTCTTCTCTTTCGCGGCATCCGCGCTCATCGCTGCGCCATCCCGCTCCATCGCGTTCGGCTGCTGTGGCGCGTTATTGCCCTTCACTCGATTCTCGCGCAACCCCGCAAGATCGGCGGGCAAGTCGCCGCGCCGCTGCAACTGGCGCAACAGCGCGCCCGGCTGCGGGTATTTCGCGTACAGTTCGGCAGTTGTCATCCCCATCGCCGGCAGAGCGCGCACTTTCGCTGCGGCCATTTCGTCGGCGATCTTTTCCGGGAAAAGCTGCTGCTCAATGTAACGCTCAAGGCCGAGCTTTCGCACGCGCTCCACGTCGCCGGGCCGCGCCCCAAAGCCGAGCCGGTTCAGGACGTGCAGAATGCGCTGCTCTTCTGAGAGTTGCCTAGCTCTCGCCGCCTGTTGCTGCTGCGGCTGCGTGCTCGCGCCCGGCACGACCGATACGCCGCCCAGCAGAGCGAGAGCCAACACGATTGCCAACGCGGACCGCGCGGCGAAAAAGAATTTATTAGAACGAGAGGATACAGATAGTTGCATCTTGACACCTTTATCTCTGTTGGTGCGCTGAAGAGACGGACGAAATGAAGTTCTTGCCAGTCGTCCCCACGCCTGTCGTTGGGTTAGACGTGTGGCGTTCGCCAATGGTTGATAAAAAAGGCGCGGGCTGTGGACGATGCCACAGCCCGCGCCTTTTGCTGAACTGATGGGGCAGTTGCTCTGCTTTAACGAAGGACGCGCAGATCGCGCTCGCTGATGATCTTCCAACCGTTGCCTGTCAGCCGCCAGCGGAGTTCTTGCAAGACCGCGCCGCGCCGGTTCTGCCCGCCGCCCGCGATCACATAGTCTTTGTGAAAGTGCATCGTCGCGGTCTTGTTGTCCACTCCGAATTTGATCTTCGGCTCGCCGGCGCGCACTTCAACCGTCTCGGCCCGCCCGAAGAGTTGCGCTTTCTCCGCGCGCACGTCGCGGCGTGAAGCGTTGCGCGTCAAATAGAAAGCATTGACGCGCCGGCCATACAACTCCATTTGCCGGTCGATGTCGCGCGCGTTGGTCGAAGCGATCCACGAATCGAACGCGCTTCGCAGAGAGCGGCGAGGATCGGCCTCGTTCGCTTCGTCGCCGCGCGCCGGCTCTTCTCCGGCAACTCGCTCTGCTTCACTCCCTCCGCTATTTTCTTGAGCGACATTCTGATCAATCTGCGCGCCGTCGCGTTTGTCCTCTCGCGCCTCCGGGTTGTTCAATCTGTTATCGGCTTTGGCTGGCTCAATTGTCGCGCTGCTCTGCCCATCCCTGCGGGTCTGCTCGTTTGCAGGCGTGGCGTTCGTCTGCGACGGATCATTGATTGGCGCAGTTGTCGCAGCCGGTGGAGACGTATTCACAGAGCGACGGAGGTATTGCGTAACGACGAAGAGCGCGATTGCGCCTCCGGCGACGCCGGCGATGAGGAGCAGCAGCACTGTCGAAAGCGGCCAAGTTGCGCGTCTCGCCGGCACTTCACTGAGCGGTACGGCAGGTTGCGCCCGGTGTATTGATTCCTCATCAAACGCGGGCGAAGCAGGACGCTCCGGCGCGGCCTCATAGCCGGTTTGATTTGAATAGTTTTCCTCGATGCTGCGCTCTCGCTCATCCATTTCAGGTGTCCTCTTTGATCGTTATCCAGACACTCTTATCTTCTCGGATCGTACATAGCAATCATCAAGCCGTTGCTTTCAGAACAAGTTTCAAACCTGCCTCTCTCTTCTTTGCGCCTTTGCGCCTGTGCGTGAGTGATTACCTGTCGTAGTAAAGAGCCTCACGCAAAGACGCAAAGAAAGCCACAACCAATTCTTTGCAACGAACTTTAGTTTTTATCGTACCGGCTTCGGGAAACTGACGGGGCTGCGATGGCCTGCCTTGTCCACTGCGCGGACGCCGAAAAAGTAGTTATCTTTCGACATCCCCGGCATCGTGTAACTGGTCACGTTGCCGACAAAACGCGAGCCAGTCCACACGGGCGAGGTCGTGTCGCGCCAGACGATCTCGTAGCCCGCAAGATCAGGTTCAGTGTTCGCAGCCCACTGTAAATCGGTGTCGTTGGTCAGGCGTTTGGTGACAAGGCTGACGGCTTTGGGCTTCGCGGGGGCGCGGGCGAGTGTGGCGAGCGCGGCAGCGTTGACGCGTGCGACTTGCGCGACGTAACCGAAATCGACGAACTCCGGCAGGTCGCCGTAAATTTTACCGTTCTCGGTGCGGACGTTTTGGTGCTGGTGCGTGTAATCCTCGTTCGGCTCGGTGAAGCGCACTGCCGCAAAGCCGCGCTCGAAGAACGGCTTGTGATCGCCGCCGCGCAGATAGCGATCCTGACGATAGATCAAACGTACGTCGAAGCCGGGAACGTAGAGTTCGCCAACCGCTTCGATGTAGCGCGCAAGTTGGCGCGACGGCGAATCATTTTCGCCACCCGTGCCGCGACGCACGGCGGCTTCCTCCGGCGTCTCCGTCGAAGGCACGCCTTCGGAGAAGACGCGCACGCTCCGGCGGTCGCGCACGCCGTTGCCGCCCAAAGTGTTGCCGACGATGTCGTTGGTGAACATCCCTTCGATGTTGAGATTTTTCTGTTTGGCCTGTTCTGCAAAATAAGTCGAGCCGAGCAAGCCTTGTTCTTCGCCGGCCACTGCCATGAAGACAATCGTCGCGTCGAATTGATAAGGAGCCATCACGCGCGCCATCTCAAGCACGGCGGCAGTGCCGGAAGCATCATCGTTCGCGCCCGGCGCGTCGCACACGGCATCGCTCGGATTGGTACACATCGAATCGTAATGCCCACTGACCACATACATGCGCGCGTCGGATGCGGGCTGTGTCCCTTTCAAAGTGGCGACGACGTTCGTGATCCGCGTCGGAGTTTTGACGCGCGGCACTTTCGGATCGACTTCCTGCGTGTAGCCCTGCAACTCGACCGTCATGCGCCCGCCCGACGTGGCGGCGATCTTCTGAAACTCATCCCGCAGCCAATCGCGCGCCGCCCCGATGCCGCGCGTCGGATTGTCCTGCACTGAGAGCGTGTTGCGCGTCCCGAACGAGACGAGCTTACGAATCGTCAACTCGATATTGCGCGCGTCAATGGCCCGCAGCATTTGTACGATCTGCGGATCGCGGCGCGCGGCGAGGCGTGACGACGCCGGGGCACGGCCTTCAACGCGGCGGCGGTTTCCCCTCTGTGCTTTAGTATCGGGCGCAAACACCGCCGTGATCAGCATGAGGCAGACAACGGTGTGTGCCAGCGCGCGGAGCAGTAGAAAAGATATTCTGTCGATCATCAAGTCGGCTCCTTCGATTAGGTTGCCATCGAGCATAAACAAAACGACAGGCAAAAGTAAAAAGGCAAAAGTGTAAGACACACTGTCTATCTTCACTTTTGCCTTTGCTTTTTGCCTTTTGCCTTTTGCCTTATCGTATCCGATACGCGCGGCCTTGCCAGACGACGATCACTTCGCCGCCGAAGGCGTTGGCGATGCTGCGGAGTTCGGGCGCGTCCGCCGCAAGCGCGCGAAATTGTTCAGAGCCGCGCCGCACGACGACTGTCGCCTGCGAAGGTTTGTAAGCCGTATCAACCCACATGCTGCCCTGCCGCCGGAAACGACGACCGGCGACAATGCGCGTCTCTTCCGCCACATCCTCATCATCCTCATTCTTTTTATCCTGAGCCGCTTGAGCTGCTTTCTTTTCAGTAGGCGCGCCCTCGCGTTTTGTGCTTTCGGGTTTGGCGGGCGCACGCGATTTCTGCCGCCGAGCGTTGACCGCGAGTTCTTGATTGCGGCTTCGCTCTTGTTGCTGCGGTTCGGCTTCGTTCATGTCGCGGACGGAGCCGCGATTCTGTGCGGCATTCTGGCTTTGGTTGTCGGAGTTCAATTGTGCATTGCCGCTGCGCGCGCTGTTGCTTGAGACACTATTTGATGACTCGTCGATGCGCGCTGGCTGTGCATTGGTAATCGGCGCAAGAGCTTCGGGCTTGCTCACGACGACCTCTTCAACTCGCGGCGCGGGCGAAGGAAGCGCGGCAACCGCAGGCGCATTTTCGCCGGGCGCAGTGCGGCCAACGCTCGCCGATTGCGCCGCGTCGCTCAACGGCTCGCGGGCAGAAGTGGCTGGTTTGCTGTCCTCTTTACTCGGCGAGATCGGCTCGCCGGAACGCGCGTCATTCCGCGTTGCGGCGTCGTCCGCCGCGTTAGCATTCGCCTCAGCCGCAGGCCGCGTCGCGGTCGGCGCTTCACCATCCGTTCCTTGATCTATCTCTTGAGTGGCCGCGCTCTGTGGCGATGGCTCGCGGCTCTGCGCCAACTCTCCCGTCGGCTGCCTGTCGCCTCTCAATAATGCCAACAGCACGATGCTGCTGACGACGAGCAGCGCGATGAGCGGTAGCGCGTAACGCCATGCGCCGTGCGGTGTGAGCCACGCAGAGAGACGCTCGCGCCAAGAAGCCGGGATAGTTTGTGACGCGGGAGCAATTGCCGCCGCGCTTTTTTCCAACTCGCCGGCGATGTTGTTTGCGAGAGTGATGCTCGTCGCTATCTTCCGACATTCATCGCAGTCTGCGAGATGCGCGGCGTAGTGAGCGCGCGCCGGCGCGGGCAAGGCGTTCTCCGCATACGCGCTCAACTGATCCGCATCCAAATGCGCGCCAGCCACAACATCGGCAGCCGACGCAACATCATCTTTCGGCGCGGCTGCACGACGCAGATCGGCCCCGCACTGCGCGTGCCGGCGCAGCAGAGCATCCATCTCTTTGTCGATCTCGAATTTCATCAGAACAAAAAACCCGCGCCTCTCGCGGCTGAATTTAGAACGCGCTGCGCCGCTTGATCTTGCGACACGCGAAGTGAGAGGTGCGTCATTCGAGCAACTCTTTGTGGGCCTTGCCGCCGCCTGCCTTCGCAACGAGGAGCGGACGCAAATCCGTCTCTAAGTTCATTGCCGCTTCAGTCAGAGACCGCTCGGCCTCTTGCTTTGTCCAGCCGTGATCGCTGACGAGTTTGGCGGCGACGCACCGGCGCATTTCACCGTGTAGGCGCGTCAAACGCCGCGAGGCCGTCGCTTCATGCACGCCCAACACCGCGCCGGCTTCGCGCAATCGCAGGCCGTCGAAATAATAGAGCTTGATCAACAGCTTGTCTTCCGGCTCCAACTCCGCGATCACGTCTGACAGCGAGTCGTGCAACGCTTCCGCAGTTTCACGGCGCGCGAGCGCGCGTTCGGGATCGGGCGATGCGGCGATCATGAAACCGTCGTTTGTTTCATCATGATGTTGCTCACTCGTCAGCCGATCAAAATCTGCATCCTCTTCGGTCTGGACCAGCCGCGCAGTCTTGCGATGCCGGTCAATCGCCAACTGCCCGACCACCGCGCGTAACCAACCGCCCAAGCTACCGCAGCCGGAATAATAAGCCAGCTTGCCCGACGCCGTGCCGTCCGCGCGCGCGCGCAAACCGTAGAGTTCCGCCCACACCGATTGCGCCAACTCTTCCGCCGCGTCCTCGCTGCTGCACGCGCCACGTGCCGCCGACATTACCGTCGCGCGAAACTGTTCCATCAGCGCGCCCCACGCCGTTTCATCATTCCGCTCGCACGCCACGACAAGACAGAGATCGTCAGCTCGCAAAGAATCTAGAAAGTGATCGATGTCCGCGCCGCTCGCGCCGGGCCGATCACGCAGCAAATACTTTTCCAACGTCGCACGCACGCGGGGGACCAATGCGCCCGCGTCGAGACCGCGTGCTTCCACCGCACGCGCCAACAAACGCGCCGCGCCCGCGCATACCAATCCATCAATCTCTGCCGTCGTCCGGCTCATCTCACGTCGTTCGATGCCCGCCCTGCCCGAAACAGATGCTATCACATCAGTGACAAGTGCCGGGGGACAAGTGACGAGCGGAAGCGCGCGAGCCATTAACCGCCAACCGCTTTTGACAGCCTAACCAGCCTCAGCTAACTTGGCCTCGTCACAAGCCAGCGGTGACAAGTCAACGCACGACTCTTCTCGTCACTTGTCACCCGCCACTGGTCACTGCTTTTATGCTTCGCGTCACTGAACTATTTCATTCGATTCAAGGCGAGTCCACGCACGCCGGGCGACCATGCACGTTCGTGCGCTTGACCGGCTGCCCGATGCGTTGCGTGTGGTGCGACAGTGCGTACACGTTCACGGGTGGAGAGCGAATGTCCATTGATGAAGTGTTGGCGCAAGTGCGCGCCTTCGACTGTCAACTCGTTGAAGTGACCGGCGGCGAGCCGCTCACGCAACGCGAATGCTTCGGCTTAATCACGCGGCTCTGTGACGAAGGCTACGAAGTCCTGATCGAGACCGGCGGTTACGTCTCGACCGCAGAGGTTGACGAGCGCGCCTCTCTGATCCTCGACGTAAAATGCCCTGCCTCCGGCGAGGCCGAGCGCAACCACTGGCCCAACCTCGAACGCCTCCGCGCGGGCAAAGACGAAATCAAATTCGTCGTCGCAGACAAAAACGATTGGAACTTCGCCCGCGACGTGATCGCGCGTTACGACTTGGAACGCCGCGCCCGCGCAGTTTTAATTTCTCCCGCGTGGGACCAAATTGCTCTGCCAGCATTAGCCAACTGGATCACTTCAAGCGGCCTCGACGTGCGAATGCAATTGCAGATGCACAAATACATTTGGGGACCAGACGTTCACGGAGTTTGAACGCAGGGATCGAGATGAGTGGCAAGTTCGATTTCTCTATCAATCTAAAGAATGCGTGATAATCCTGAGAGGATGCCGGAGATTGTTGATGCTTTTGAGCAGGATGGTCAATTTTTCGGTGTGATCAGTATCAGTAATGGTGGGGAAATCAAAAAGCTACGCTTTGGTGTTTCACAGGATGGCTATCGCGCTTTGAGAAGGGTCATGCAGCTTCGTCCTTTTGACAAGATGCCCGGCCTACAGCAACGGTATTTCTTCACAGGCAGCGTTTCAGGCTACTCTGACTCCTGTAAGATTCATGTGAGAGTCGAGCAAGGGAAAGATGCGGGGGGCATGTTGATCAAAGCTCCGATTGAGTTGGCGGCTAATCTAATGTGGTTTTTTGAGTTGAAGGACTTCAGCGAGGCGGCACATCTGCCAGAGATAAAGTAGCCTTCTTCAGTAGCAGCGAAATAGAGCGATGGTCAATTTTTCTCAAGCAGAATTTCACCCGCGAAGTTGGATAGCCTATCTTGAATCTTATGGGTGGATTCGACGAAACAGCACTGAACATTCCTGCGGAAGACGAGTTTGACGGGCCACAAAAGATTGCCGAAGACTCTAAGATGTTGGCCGTTTGCCTCGTCTCCGGCGGGATGGATTCGTGCGTGACGGCGGCGATTGCGCGTGAGGAGAACGACGAGTTGGCGTTCCTGCACGTCTCCTATGGACAACGCACAGAAGCGCGCGAGCGACAGGCGTTTGCTGAGTTGGCTGATCACTTCAAAGTCGCGCACCGGCTTGCTACGTCAATCGAGTATCTCGCGCAAATCGGCGGTTCGTCTTTGACGGACGCGGGCATTCCGGTCGCGTCAGCCGATCTTTCTTCCCGCCAAATTCCGACGAGCTACGTGCCGTTTCGCAACGCGCACTTGCTGGCGATTGCGACGAGTTGGGCGGAGGTGTTGTGCGCCAGACGAATTTACATTGGGGCCGTCGCCGAAGACTCTTCCGGCTACCCTGATTGCCGACCGGAATTTTACGCCGCATTCCAACAGGCCATCGATGTTGGCACACGCCCCGAAACGCGC
>Ga0136614_10000615_pt1 | contig 18506 bp, 14 predicted proteins | sample AntDrymUQ2792106_2_FD_106643 | JGI IMG/M metagenome (GOLD analysis project Ga0136614, IMG submission 106643) | Polar desert sand microbial communities from Dry Valleys, Antarctica - metaG UQ279 (21.06) | ecosystem: Environmental > Terrestrial > Soil > Desert | place: Antarctica: Dry Valley... | reverse complement strand
GTAGATCGAGAGCGCGATCCACAGCAGGAAGGCGATCACCCACGCCAGCAGTGAGAACACCGTCGCCGAGGCCATCGCGACGAAGAGGCTCGTGCCGGTGCCCTCGCGGAATCGCGCCATGACCTGCAGCCTAGTGGCGAGCCGGTGCTAGCGTCGGCGCCGAGATGCAGGCAATCCGCCCGCGAGTGGCCTGGCCCGCCGTCGCGGCGGCCGTGGCCGGATTCCTGGTCGAGGCGGTCGTCGCGGCGGTCCCCGGGTCGCCGCTGCAGCCGATCCTGGCACCGGGGGCGGAGCCGGGGGGGCCGTTCGTCTGGATCGCCGAGACGATCGGCCTCGACCGTCTCGGCGCTGCCCTCCCGGTCGCTTCGGTGCTGGGCGTGGCCGCCGGCATGGCCGGGTTCCTGGTGCTTCTTCGCGCCGCCTGGCGCGGAGAGATCACGATGCGTCTCGCGCTCGCGCTCTCGGTCGCGTTCCACCTCGCCATCGTGCTGCTGCCGCTGCTCATCTCGCGCGACGTCTACTCGTACGTCGCGCACGGGCAGATCGTGTCGATCCATCACGCGAACCCGTACGTGCAGACGCCTGCGGACTTCCCGAGCCTCCTGACGCGAGAGCTCGTCGGGCCCAAGTGGGTGGACACGCCGTCGGTCTACGGCCCGCTGTTCTCCCATCTCTCGGGGGTCGTGACTCGGGCCTCCGCACGTCTGGACGTGTTGGTCGACACGTTCCGGCTGATCGCGATCGCGGCGAGCCTCGCGACGACGTTCGTGATCGCCGCCGTCGCCCCACGGGTTCGACCTTCTCGCGCGGCCTTCGCCGTCGCGGCGTTCGGCCTGAACCCGGTCGTGCTCTTCCAGAGTGCCGGGAGCGGCCACAACGACCTCCTCGTGGCGCTCGCGATCGCCATCTCGGCCTGGCTCGTGGTCCGCGATCGGACGATCTGGGCGGCCGGGGTCCTCACGTGCGGAGCGCTGATCAAGGCGACGTTGTTCCTGCCGCTCCTGCTGCTCGTCGTCTGGGTGGTGTGGCGACGACCCTCGTCGGAGCGCTTCTCCGCGGGCGCGGCGCACGCCGGGGTAGCCGTCGCGATCGTCGCGATCGTCTCGGCGCCCTTCTTCCAGCTGCACGATCCGACGCTCGGGATGCTCGAGCTCTCCTCGCACGAGGGGTGGCTCGCGCCGTCGAGGTTCTTCCGACGGATCCTCGATGCGATCAGCGGCGACACGTTGGGAGTCGTCGCACGGGTGGTGTTCCCGCTCGCGCTCGCGGCGGCTGTCGTCTGGTTGGTGCGGGCGGTGGCTCGTGCGGGGGCGTCGGGGCGTCCATCGACGGAGCTCCTCGGAGGCTGGGGTTGGTCGCTGCTTGCGCTGACGCTGCTGGGTCCCGTGCTCCTTCCCTGGTACTTGGCGTGGTCGCTCCCGTTGCTCTGGATCCTCCCGCGTGTCCCTCGCGTGTCACTGATCCTCCTGTCCAGCGTGCTGGCACTGTCACAGTGGACGGCCGAGCCGCTCCGGTTCCCCGAGGCCTACGACCTCAACGTCTTGATCGGGCACTACGTGCTCACGCCGGTGGTGATCGGCCTGCTCTTGTGGCTGGCGCTCGACTTACGCAGACGCCTGGCGATCCCGCTTGCGCTGCATGACGAGGAAGGCGAGGCCGCCGAGGCCCGCCAGGGCCGAGGCGGCGAGCGCGACGGGGATCTCGGCCAGCCGTAGGCCGAGTCGGTCGAGCGCGACCGCCGTGAGGGTGAGCCCGGCGGCGCCGAAAGCCGGTGCTGTTGCCACCGCAGTGACGAGATCGTCGAACACGGCGAGCGCGAAGCCGAGGCCGAGCAGCGTGAGCACCGCGAGGATCGCGGTCGTCGCGAACGAGATGCCGGATGGAGACGACGGTCCGAACTGCAGCGGTTCGTCCCCCGATGCGACCGAGATCTCGGCGAAGACCTCGGATGCCCACATCCCTGGCTCGTGTTCGATCAATCGGGGGTGAGTCCCGGCGTCTCCTCCGCGGTAGAAGGGGGCGAGCACGAAGACGAGCGGCTCGGGCTCCCTCGGGATGTCGGCGAGCGTGAGCCTCGAGAGCGCGTCGTAATCGGGATCACCTCGCACCGTCGGTCTGCCCGAGAAGTAGTCAGACACGGTCCCGACGAAGACGTAGACATCGTCGTGTCGCTCTGGATCGGTGGCTGCGCGCACGATGTTCGCGGCCCGAGATCCGAGGAACGTGGCCGTGGTGTCCATGTCGTCCACGAGGAAGACGATCGGACGATCCCTGGCCGAGGGTTGGGTGCCGGCGAGGAGGGGGGCAGTGCGCGCGAGGTAGGCCTCGTTCGGCGAGATGAAGGGCCTTTGCCGTCCCCACGCGAGGAGCGCTCCGAGGATCATCCAGCCGGCGAGGACGACCACTAGGATGCGCGCGATCCACGTTCGCGGACCGAGCCGCCGGTGCAGCCACGCGAGACCGAGCGCGGCGCCGACCGGGAGCGCGAACCCGAACGTGACGAGGCGATCGGGAGGCAGCCATCCCGTCACGTAGCCGACCGGGATGCCGATCGCTATGACCGCGAGCCACGAGATGAGGAACCGCTGGAGGAAGCCGTCTGCGGTCGTGGTGCCCGCGGCCGCCAGGGGCACCGAGATCCATTGCACGTAGCGCGCGGCCCGGAGGCGGAAACGCTCCCGATAGGCGTCGACCAGCTCCCGATCGAGCCTCGCTCGGCGGAGATAGCCGTCCTTCGAGGTCTCGGCGTCGATCGGGCCGGGACCCGCGAGCGTGGCGAGCACGCCCGCGCCCGCGACGAGGCCGCCCGCCGTGACGGACAGAGCGATGTCGCGGGCCTCGTCGCGGGCGCCCACCCGCCAGGCGAGCGCGGCCGCGCCCAGCAGCACCACGAACGCGTGCACCAGGAACGGTGGGTGGGCGAGCCCTCCGCCCGCGAGCAGCAGCCCGGCGGCCCACCACGTTCGCCGGGATCCCGCGAGGCACGCGGCCGCCGCCAGGAACGTCGCCGCGAGCACCAGGTTCGCGAGATACCCGGCGACCAGATGGATGGAGAAGATGCCCGCGAGCAGCCCGGCGAGCAGCCAGGACGCGCCGATGCGGCCTCCGGCGGCGCGAACGAGCGCCGCGGCGGCCGCTCCCACCACCACGCCGAGTGCCGACGACAGACCGGCCGTGACGGCGGACGCGTTCAGCAGGAGCGACCCGGCGAGCGCCGCCGCGAGCGCCGGGGCGCCGGGCCGGCTCCCCACCATCGACATGCCCTCGCTCGCCCCGACCCGCGTCCACCAGAGATAGACGGGCACGTCCGGGCCCACGCCGAAGCGGTATCCGTCCACGACGTAGGGCCACAGCAGCACCACGAGGAGCACAACGCCGAGACCCCCGAGCCAGGCGAGATCCCGGCGGGTTCCCATGCCCACCCGCTAGCCGATGGCGGAGAAGACGCCCCGAGCGTCGATCGTGGTGGCGCCTTCGACATCGGTGAGGAGGCTGCACGTGAAGAGACCGCCCATGTTGTCCGGCAGGGCGGGCGTGATCGTGACGGCGCACTCCCCGGCGGTCGAGGTGAACACCACCGGCCCGTCCGGCCCGGTGACGGTGAACGAGAGCGCGCGATCGGCGCTCGTCGCGGCCCGGCTCACGAACGAGGTGCCGGAGAGACGAAGCCCCTGCGTGGACGAGCCGTTCCACGTGATGTCCATCGGAGCGGGAGGGGGCGCCCAGACGGCCGGCGTCGCGATCGACGCGAAGGGCGGCACGTCGATCCTGAGGTCCCCGGACAAGGCGAGGGTCGCCGTGCCTGTCTCCAACGGACTTCCGGGCCCCGGCGATGCCGTCGGGGTCGGCGACACCGGCGAAGCGCTGGGGGTGGGCGACTCGTCCGGCGGCGGGGGCGAAACGCTGATCCCGTGACCGACACCGGTCGTGCCGCACGCGGCCGTGAGCACCACCAGGAGGACGCCGAGCAGCCGGGTCCGCCGGGTCGTGACCATCCCGCGGAGCGTACCCCACGCTCTTCGGTCGGCCCGGACGTACGATCGGCGCATGCCCGCATCCGCCGGTGCTCGTTCCCCAGGCGTCGTTCCGGCCTCGATCGCCGCCGCCATCACGTTCGTCACCGTCGCGCTCTACATCGCCCTCATCGTCTCGCAGGGTGAAGGGGACGTCGCAGGCGTGGTCGTGATCGCGATCTACCTCGCCGGCCTGGGCGCATGCGCCCTCGCCGGGGCCGTTCGAACACATTCGGATCGTGTGATCCCCCTCGGGATCGCGACCGGCGGGCTCATCGGTGCCGCGGTCGTCTCCCTCTTCTCGATCGGACTCCTGCTCCTGGTGGCCGGGGTCTTCGGGCTCGTGGCCTGGATACGAGCGGGGATGGGAGCTTCACGCCGCGATCAGCTCGTCGGCGGCATCGGTGGCGTCGTGGCGGCTTTGGGGTTCCTGGCGGTCGCGCTCCTCTTCTGAAGGCGTTCGGATGCCCGCTGTTAGCATCGCGACCATGCTGCCCCGCGAGCTGGTCGAGGAGGTCTTGAAGGCCGCTCGTCGACGAGGCGGCTCCTTCTCCGAGCTCTTCGTCGAGGAACGAACGTCTACGAACATCCGGCTGGACGACGGCAAGGTCGAGGAGCTCGCGAGCGGCCTGGACCGAGGGGCGGGGGTCCGCGTCGCCCTCGGCACCTCCTACGGGTACGCGTACTCGAACCGCCTCGACCGCGATTCGCTCCTGCAGGCGGCCGAGGCGGCGAGCGCCGCTCTTCAGGAGGGCGAGCCCGGCACCGTTGTCGACCTCACCGTCCGCGAGGGCAAGGGCGTGAACCGCACGGACCGGCCCGCCGCCGAGTTCCCCGCCGTGGACAAGGTGGCCTGGCTGCGCGAGCTCGACGAGGCAGCGCGCGGGCTCAGCCCCGAGGTCGTCCAGGTGGTCGGGATGTACGGCGATTCCCTGCAGAAGCGGCTGATCGCGACCTCCGATGGCCGCTGGGTCGAGGAGGAACGTCCTCGCATCCGGATGGTCACCCAGGTTGTGGCCGCCCGGGACGGAACCATCCAAACGGGGTTCTTCGGTCCCGCGGCGTGCGCGGGGATCGAGCTCTTCGACCGGTTCACCGCGAAGGCGATCGGCGAGAAGGCGGCGCAGCGCGCCGTCACGATGCTCGACTCGATCCCGGCGCCGGCGGGCGAGATGGCCGTCGTGCTCGCGCCCGGCATGGGCGGCGTCCTCTTCCACGAGGCCGTGGGCCATCCGCTCGAAGCGGACGCCGTGGACAAGGAGGCGAGCGTCTATCGAGGTTTCGTGGGAACGAAGTGCGCGAGCGAGGTCGTCAATGGGGTTGACGATGCGACGATCCCGAACGGTTGGGGATCGTTCGATTTCGACGACGAGGGGGAGCCCAGCCAGCGGACCGTGCTGTTCGAAGAAGGCGTGCTCCAGGGCTTCCTCTACGACCGACTCCGGGCCGGCAAGGATGGCGTCGACTCAACCGGCAACGGCCGGCGCGAGTCCTACGCCTCCCCGCCGATCCCCAGGATGACCAACACCAACATCCTCGACGGCGCCGAGCGAGCCGAGGCGATCATCGAGGGCACGGACAAGGGAGTGTTCGTCACCTCGCTCGGCGGTGGCCAGGTCAATCCCGCGAGCGGAGACTTCGTATTCGGATGCTCCGAGGCGTTCCTGATCGAAGGAAGCAAGGTCACGACGCCGGTGCGAGGCGCCAACCTGATCGGGCGCGCGATCCAGGTGATGTCCGCGGTCGATGCGGTCGCGGACGACTTCGACACGTGGGAGGGCGTCTGCGGCAAGGACGGGCAGCAGGCGCCCGTCGGTAGCGGCTCGCCCACGCTACGGATCTCGCGGATCACGGTGGGGGGAACCGGTGCCTGACCTCGGCGATCTCTGCCGGGCCGCGGTCGAGGCGGCGGAGTCCGGCGAGGCAGTCGAGGCGTACGCCGAGGAGTCGCGTCGCACGGAAGCGAGCGCGCTCCGAGGCGAGGTCGAGGGGCTGGCGTTCGCCGAGTCTCGAGGCGTCGGCGTCCGGGTCATCCGCGAGGCCCGACTGGGCTACGCGTGGGCCGCTGACCCGGACGCCGACGACGTGCGCGAGATGGTGCGTCGAGCGCGAGAGAACGCCGCGCTCGCCGCCGATGACGAGCACAATGTCCTTCCGGAGCCGGCCGCCTGGAGCTCGATCCCCGAGCTGTTCCTGGAGAGCTCCGCCGACGTCTCGACCGACGACAAGACACAGCTGGCGCTCGCTCTCGAAGCCCGCGCGATCTCCCTCGATCCACGCGTGACGAAGATCGACGAGGCGCAGGTCGGTGACGCGGTCACACGCGTCGCGATCGCGTCGACGACGGGCGTAGAAGCCGAGTACCGGCGGACCGATGCCTGGTGTCTGGCCGTCACCCTCGCGGTCGAGGGCGACGAGACCCAGACGGGGTTCTCCTACCGGATCGCGCGGGGGCTGAGCGAGCTGGAATGGGAGGCCGTCGCGGACGAGGCGGTGGAACGTGGGGCGCGGATGCTCGGCGCCGCGAAGCCGGCGACCGCCCGCGTTCCGGTCGTCCTCGATCAGTTCGCGGCGATGTCGTTCCTCGGCGTGCTCGCGGGTGCGGTGTCCGCCGATGCCGTGCAGAAGGGCCGGTCGCTCTTCGCCGACCTCGTGGGGGACCAGGTCGGATCCGAGCTGTTCACGCTCGTCGACGACGGGACGAACGTGGAGGGACCGGGAGCTGCGCCGTTCGACGACGAAGGCGTGCCGAGCGGGCGCACGGAGCTGTTCACGAAGGGTGTGCTCAACGGGTTCCTGTACAACGCGTACACGGCACACAAAGGTGGGACGACCTCGACCGGGAACGGCAAGCGCGGCTACCGCGCACCGCCCGGTGTCGGAACCTCGAACTTCTACCTCGACGCGGGGGAGACCCCACGCGAGCAGCTGCTGCGGCAGGCCGATGGCGGCGTGCTGATCCAGGACGTCAGCGGCGTGCACTCCGGCGCCAATCCCATCAGCGGCGAGTTCAGCGTCGGCGCGACGGGGCTCCGGATCGCGGGTGGGGCGATCGGGGAACCGCTCCGCGAGATGACGATCGCATCCACCTTGCCGGAGATGCTGCAGGCCATCACCGGGGTCGGCGACGACCTCCGATTCTTCTCCTCTGTGGGGACGCCGTCGGTATTGATCGGCGAGATGACGCTCGCCGGCGTCTGATGGGTTTCGTTCCGCTCAGCTAGACAAGACCTCCTCCGGATGTAAGGATTCCGCCCGATCGAGACCAGGTGGGGCGCCTGCCCCGGCTCGCGGCGTCCCTCATGTGATGGGAGGGAGATGCTATGGCGTCACGCGCCAACGAGCAGATGATCTCGGAGAAGGTCGCACCGGTTCTGGTGGCCCGAACCCTCGGCCCGTTCGACCTCGTCGTGATCTTCGTCGCGATCGTGCTGTTCATCAACAACGCGGCCGGCCTGCAGTTCGCCGGGCCCTCGGTCTTCGTGTTCTGGATCGTCGCGTTCCTCACGTTCCTGATCACCGGGGCGTTCGTGACGGCTCAGCTCGGACGGATGTTCCCCGAGGAGGGCTCGCTCTACGTCTGGACGCACAAGGTGCTCGGGCCGTTCTGGGGGTTCTTCGCCGGCTTCGCGGCGTGGTGGCCCGGCCCGATCTCGCTGGTGTTCATCGGGATCCTGTTCGCGAACTTCCTGCAGCAGGCCGCCGTATTCATCAAGCCGAGCTGCGAGTTCCCGTGCCTCTTCACGGAGAATTGGCAGATCGGCGTCGTCGTCTTGGTCGTGATCTGGTTCAGCGCGCTCATGTCCTACCTGAAGATGCGGGTCACCCAGAACTACGTGAACGTGTTGTTCTGGTTCTACGCGGCGGCGATCTTCCTGATCGGGTTCGCGGGGGTGTGGTGGCTGCTCCAGGGCAACGACGCGTCGACGGACTTCGGGACGGGATGGGATCCCTTCCAGGGTGAGACCCTCACGCTCGGCCTTCCGGCGAATCTCACGTTCTTCTCGTTCGCGATCCTGGCGCTCCTGGGCATCGAGACACCCCTGAACATGGGCGCCGAGGTGACCGGCGGTGAGAGGGCGATCCGCACGTTCCTGCTCTGGGGTTGCCTGATCGTGATGGCCGCATACCTCTGGGCGACGTGGGGGAACATGGTCGTGATCGAAGCCGGGGGCGCGAACGGAACCACCGGTGGGGCCGAGACGGTCGGGCTCTCGCTCGGGAGGTGGGCCGGCGCTGCCGTGTCGTTGGTGATGGCGTGGGTGGTGTTGACCGTCGCCGTCGTCTACAACTTCTCGTTCGGACGGCTGCTGTTCGTGTCCGGCATGGAGAAGCGGCTCCCGCACCAGTTCGGCAAGGTCAACCGGAACAAGGTGCCGGCGAACGCGATCACCCTCCAGAGCGCGCTCTCGACCATCATCGCGGTGGTGATCTTCTTCGTCCTCGGATCCGGCGAGACGGACCCGTATCGGTACTTCTACGCGCTCTACGCCGGCGTGACGATCATCTGGTGCATCTCGACGGCGTTGCTCTTCCTCGACATCTTCTTCGCGAGGCGGGCAGAACCGGAGCGCTTCGAGCGTGAGCGGAGGGTCCCCGTCGGCCTGTTGTTCTTCTGCGGCGTGGTCGGGTTCATCGTGAACATCCTCGCGGTGCTCTTCATCTTCGTGGGCTCGTGGTACCCGTTCTCGCCTGAGAACCCAACCGGGTGGAAGCTGGCGGATTGGAACGTCTGGATGATCGCGTTCACGCTCGTGTCGGTGGTCTCGGGCATCGTGATCTGGCTCGTGTCGCAGTCTGCGAGACGCGGCAAGTCGGACGAGCAGCTGATCCAGGAAGGGCTCGCCGACCGCGAGATCGCGGAGGACTCGGCGCCGGCCTGATCCTCGGAGGATGTCAGGGCCGCCGTCCGTCTTCGACGGGGCGGCGGCCCTTCCCTCGTCAGCCGTCGATGCCGTGGAGGCGACGACAGGCGTCGCCGAGCACCAGCCTTCCGAGGCCTTCGGCTTCGTTCGAGGAGAGGTAGTCGCGATCGACGAACCCTTCGAGCACCCGCTCGAGCGCCGATCGGGCGAGCAGAGCCGAGGCCCAGAACGCCTCGGGCTCTCCCGCCTCGTCCGAACCGTAGAGCAGCTTGGCGGCCGGTACCGTTCCGACGAGCATCTCCAGCCCCCATTCCACCTGCCCCCATCCCCAGGGGATGAGCTCGGAGAGCTCCAGGTACACGTTGGGGAGCACCGACGCGACGTAGGCCGCCTCCCTGATCCACGGGTAGCCGGAGTGCACGAGGACGACCGGTTGATCCTGCACGTCCACCAGGAGCGGGAAGATCGACCTCGGCCCGGCGTACTCGAGGTTGATGTCCGGGTCGCCACCGCCACAATGGAAATGGAACGGTCGATCGTTCGCCTTCGCCACCTCGAGCGTCCGGCGGATCACGAAGTCACGGACCGGCTTCGCGTGCTCTCTCGTCTCCCTCCAGTCGTCGCTCCGCCAGCGATCGAAGGCCGCCGCGGCCTCCGACGCACTCGGATCGCCGACGTCCAGGCCCGTCCGGTAGGCGACGATCGACTTGTACGCGACGCAATCGGGATCGGCGGCCGCGTCGGTCGCCTCGGTCTCCACCCCCGAGACGAGGTCGTCGAACGACCCGTCCCGATGCTGGAGGATCCAGGGCTCGAGTCGTGTCACGCGGTGGACCGTGACGCCGACGGTGGAGGCGAACTCGTCCGCCGGGATCGGCGGTTGTGGGAAGCCCTCGTCCGAGAGGATCGCGACCACGCCGGCCGCATCGAGGAGCCCCTTCGTATAGGCGACCGCGTCGGCCTGGAGCGCTTCCTCCCTCGCGGACGTGACGGCCTCGCGCGTGTTCTCGCACCCGAGATGCGCCGCGAGCCAGCGGCGCATCGCGAGCGCGAACACGGTCGAATCCGTCATCGCGTCCGCGACCGGCCACAGATCCGCATCGACGTGCGACGACGAGTGGAACGCCTCCCCCAGGAACATCATCCTGGTGTCGAAGCCCGCGGATCCCTTCGTCAGGAGATCGTCGAGCCGGTAGGGGTGCGTGTGCGCATCGACGATCTCGACATGCGATAGATCCACGTTCGTCATCTCGTCCTCCGACTCAGTACCGCCACCGATGCGCACGAACCACGTCCTCCGGATCTTGGCCCTCGAAGACGTCGCGTTCCGCGCGCCTGGTCGCGAGGAACGAGTCGAAGAGCACGTCACCCATCGCCTCGCGGAGCACCGAGGACTTCTCGAGCTCGCCGATCGCTTCGCTGAGCGATGCCGGCAGCTGGCGGATCCCCAGCGACCGGCGACGTCGAGCCGGGATCGACGCGGGATCGTCGGTGACTGGCTCGGGGAGAGACAGCTCGCGATCGAGGCCGTCGATCCCGGCAGCCACGATCGCGCCGAGGGCGAGATAGGGGTTCGCGGCCGGATCCATGGACTTCACCTCGAGGTTGGCCGCATCCGGTCGGCTCCCGATCATCCCGGTCACGAACCGGAGGGCCGCCTCGCGATTCTCCCGCCCCCAGCACGCCCACGGTCCGCTCCACCGGTGGGGCTGCAACCGTTGGTAGCTCGGGACCGACGGCGCGGTGATCGCGGTGAGCGCGGGGAGCGCCGCGAGCACGCCCGCGGTGAACGCCTCGGCCTCGCGTGTCATGCCCTCTGGTCCGCGGCCTCCCTGGAACAGGTTCCGGCCGTTCCGGTTCCAGAGGCTCAGGTGCAGATGGTTCCCGTTGCCCACCCGCTCGGCGAAGACGACCGGCGCGAAGGACACGGCGTACCCGTGGTTCCGCGCGACGGCCCTGATCGTGTGGCGCACGACGAGGTCCGTGTCCGCCGCAGCGATCCCGACGCTGTGGGGCACCGACAGCTCGAGCTGGCCGGTCGAGTACTCCGGGTGGAACTGCATCACGCCGGTGCCCTGCTCCTCGAAGGCCCGGATCAGCGCGGTCGCGAACGGCTCGACGTCGGCGAGCGCGATCGCGCCGTACGCGGGCCCGGTGTGGGCGGGAGTCGGGTCGGCCTCATCCGGACCCGGTGCGGCCCGATGCCCGAGGAAGAACTCGATCTCGTAGCAGCCGCGAAGCTCGAGCCCATGGCCGGCGAGGCGCTCGAGCATCCGACGGGCGAACGTGCGAGGGCAGCCCGGGTACGGCTCGCCATCCTGGTCGAGCTGATCGACGGGGGCGAGCGCCCATCCCGGGCTCGCGACGAGCCCGACAGTCTGGGAGGGATCCGGCATCAGCCGCGTGTCGCCCGTCGGTCCGGCGATGTGCGGTGAGGAGGTGATCTGATCGTCGACCTGGAAGACTGTGAAGACCGGAGACAGGCCGATCCCGAACCTGACCGCGTCCTCGAACCGACGGAGCGGGATCGTCTTCACGAGGGTGACCCCGGAGTTGATCACGAGCGCGAGCGCGACCGCCTCGACGCCGGAGGCCTCGAGGCGGCGCGCGGTCTCCGCCGCGCCCGTGCCGCGGGCCGTGGCTCGCCCCCGCGCAGGAGCGGTCGGACTCAGAACAGCTCCAAGTACTCGGTGCGCTCCCAGTCCGAGACCGCGTCCTTGGAGCGGGAGAGCTCGTAGCGGCGCATCGTCGAGTACGCCGTCACGAAGTCCTCGCCGAAGAACTCCTTCGTCGCCGGATCCTGTTCGAGGGCGTCGAGCGAACCCTCCAGCTCGAGCGGGAGCTTCTCGAAGGAGTCGTCCTCCTCGGCCGGCACGCCGGGCTTCGACGGCTCCGGTACGGGAAGCTCGTCCTCGATCCCGCGGAGACCTGCCTGCAGGAGCGCTGCCCCGACGAGGTACGGGTTGGACAGCGCCGACGGCGCGCGATACTCGACGTGCTTGTTCGCGGAGCTGCCACCCTTCACGCGGACGAGTGCGGACCGGTCCTCCAGGCCCCAGGAGATGTTCGACGGGCTGAAGGTGTGTGGACGTCGGCGACGAAGGCAGTTCACGGTCGGCGCGATGACGGCGTCGATCGCGCGGGCGTAGCGCAGCTGACCGGCGATGAACGAACGGCACGCGTCCGTCATCCCCTGCGGATCGTCTGCGTCGCCGAACGCGTTCTCCCCGGAGTCGGCGTGCAGGAGCGAGATGTGCGTGTGGCACCCGCTGCCTGCCTGGCCGGTGAACGGCTTCGTCATGAACGTCGCGAGGTAGCCGTCCTGCTGCGCGATCTCCTTGACGCCGTTCTTGAACGTGAACGCGTCGTCCGGGCCGGCGAGGCCTCGACCGGGTGCGAAGTTGATCTCCCATTGCGATCCGGCGTATTCGCAGTTCGCGGTGATGATGTCCACACCGGCTTGCGGCATCTCGTCCAGGATCCGGCGGATGGTCGGGACGTAGTCATTCCGCAGGGTGTTGAAGATGTGATACCCGCTGAAGAGCGGCTCGTGGGTGTCGCCCGTGAGGAGATAGAACTCGAACTCCGACCCCATGAGCGGCTCGAATCCCATCGAGCGCGCCTTCTCCAGCGCCTGGCGGAAGACGCGCCGGGGCGTCGCGGCCAGCGGAGTCCCGTCTTGCCACTGGGCGTCGCAGATGAGCCGCGCCGTCCGGTCGGCCCAGGGCAGGACCGCTGCCGAGTCGGGATCGGGGAACAAGAGCTGGTCCCCGTACCCGACCTCCTCGTGGTACAGGGTGCCCCCGACGACGTCGGAGCGAGTGTCGAGGACGCTCGCGCCTCCGTACATGTTGAGGCCACGCTCCGCGTAGTCCGCGGCATGGCCGATCGGGATCGTCTTCGAGCGCGAGATGCCGTGCATGTCGGGGAGCTCGAAGCGCACGAACGCGACGCCCTGCTTCTCCCAGCCCTCGAGGACGTCCTTCACATCGGCCATCGGCCCTCCTTCGTCTGGGCTCTGCACCCGACCTCGACCTTCGACTGCGGAGCCCTCGGGTGCTGCGTTATACCGTGGCGGCCCGCCGGCCCGCAACGGATGAGGTGGGTGGGCCCTCGGCGGAGGCGCGATCTCCCGCGGTGCTTTACCCTGGAACGCCGAGCGATCCAGGGTAGAGGAGGCAGATGTGGATTCGGTCGCCATAGAGAGCCAGCGCTCCCACGTGCTGCCGCTCGAGCTCGGGCGTCCGATGCCTGTCGTCGTCCGCGGCGAGGGTGTCTGGATCGAAGACGCGAGCGGCCGCCGGTATCTGGATGCGATGAGCGGCGGGTCGATGGCCGCCACCCTGGGGCACGGCCGGCGCGACATCGTCGCGGCGGCCCGAGCCCAGGCGGAGACGCTCGCCTTCGTGCACAACGAGCGCCTGACCAATCCGGCCCAGGAACGGCTCGCGGAGGAGCTGGTCGACGTCGCCCCGGAGGGGTTCACCAGGGTCCGATTCACGGTCAGCGGCGCCGACGCGAACGAGATGGCGATCCAGATCGCCCGCAGCTACCACGTCGAACGCGGTGAGCCCGATCGCTGGCAGGTGATCTCGCCTGCGCAGGCGTACCACGGCCCGACGATGGAGACCCTCGCGCTGACCGGTCGCCCGGGGATGCACGGTCCGTTCGGTCCCTACCTCCCTCGACATCTGCATATCCCGCCTAGCACCTGGCGCTTCGATCCCTCCGGCGATGCGGCGCTCGAGGCGCTCGACCGCGCGCTGGAGGAGGCGGGCCCCGGCACCGTCTCCGCGTACTACTGCGAACCGATCAGCGCTGCCGCCCTCCCCGCCTACACTCCGCCCCGCCGCTTCTGGGAAGGCCTGTCCGAGCGGCGCGATCGTCACGGGTTCCTCGTGTGCTTCGACGAGGTCGTCACCGGGGTCGGGCGCACCGGCGAGTGGTTCGCGGGCGCCGCGACGGCGTGCACGCCCGACATCATCGCCACGGCGAAGGGGCTCGGCGCCGGCTACGCGGCGATCGGTGCGGTGCTCGTCCGTGAGCATGTCTACGAGGCCTTCGCTGAAGGGTCACGACGCTTCACGCTCGGCCACACGTGGGACGGCGCGCCGCTCGCCTGCGCCGTGGGCCTCGCGGTCCTCGAGGCCGTGCGCTCGGAAGGCCTGATCGAGCGAGTCCACGACCGGGGGGCGAAGCTCCGCGATGAGCTCGCCGATGCTCTGTCCGGCATCCCGCTCGTGCGCGAGGTGAGGGGCCACGGGTACCTGCTCGGGGTCTCGTTCGTCGACCCCCGCGACGGTGAGTCGTTCCTTCCCCCCGACCTCCGGCTCGGCGGAAGGATCGACGCGGCGGCGTTCGATCGAGGGCTGATCGTGCTCTCGACGCAGCCGACGCGCGACGGCTACGCGGGCGACCAGACGTTGTTCGCGCCTGCATTCACCGCGACGGACGACGAGCTGGGAGAGATGGTCGCTCGATTCAGCGACGTCGTTCACCAGGTTGCGGCGGACGTGGAGCCGGACCTGACCGGCTCCGAGCCGATCACCTCGACGACCGTCGGGGGTTCGCGATGAGTGCCGATCGCGACCCGGCCCCCCTGCGAGCACTGATCCTCCAGCACGAGGAACCGACCCCCCCGGGGCACGTCACCGAGTGGCTCGCGAGCCACGACGCCAGCGTGGAGACGATCCGGATCGACCTCGACGACCAGGAGATCGATCCCACGGGTTATGACCTGATCGTCTCGCTCGGATCCGAGTTCGCCGCGTTCGACGACTCGATACCGTTCGTGCCTCGGGAGGCTCGGCTCATGCGGACGGCCGTCGACGCCGACGTGCCCGTGCTCGGCCTGTGCTTCGGCGGGCAGATGCTCGCGCGGGTGCTCGGGGGAGAGGTGTTCCGCGGCACCGAGTCGGAGATCGGGTGGCTACCGGTCACTAGCAAGGACCCCGAGCTGGTGCCCGACGGTCCCTGGTTCCAGTGGCATTTCGATTCCTTCACGGTGCCACCCGGCGCCACTCTGATCGCGGAGTCGGACGTCGGGCCGCAAGCCTTCGTCGCAGGACGGAGTCTCGGCCTTCAGTTCCATCCGGAGGTGACGACGGAGATCATGGACGAGTGGGTTCGCGCCTATCGCCATGAGCTCGACGGGGACGGAGTCGATCCCGACGCGCTGCTGGAGGAGACGAAACGACGCGCGACCGAGAGCCGGCGCCTGGCGTGGCAGGTGTTCGAGCGCTACCTGAGGGACGTCGCCCGCCTGCGCTCGGGAGATGACGCGGAAGCGACGGGGCGCCGGTCCGGCCGCCGAGCGGGTTGACGAGCACCGCGGAGGTCGGAGGAGACATGGGGGTGGCCGCGATCGGGTCGGATGCGACGAAGATCTTCCCACGGTTCCTCGATCTCGACTATCCGAGCGTCGAGCGCGGCGACGGCGTCTGGCTCACCACGACCGACGGACGCCGGATCCTGGATGCCTGCTCGGGTGGCGCGATGGTCGCGTGCCTCGGCTACGGCGTGCCGGAGATCGTCGACGCGTTCGTCGAGCAGGCCGGTCGGATCTCGTACTACTACAACCACCACTTCACGAGCGAACCCCAGGAACGCTTGGCCGACCGCTTGCTCGAGGTCGTGGCTCCCGGGATGGCGCGCGTGCGGCTGGTCTCCGGCGGCTCAGAGGCGAACGAGACGGCGCTCCAGCTCGCGCGGCTCTACCACGTCGAGCGCGGTGACTCGGAGCGGTGGAGGGTGATCTCCCAGGCGCAGTCCTACCACGGGTCGACGATGGGTACGCTCGCCTTGAGCGGGCGGTCCGCGCTCCATGAGCCCTACACGCCCTACCTGGCGTCGCACCTCCACATCCCGCCCTCGACGTGGCGGTTCGATCCGAGCGGCGAGGCGGCGTTGGAGGAGCTCGACCGGCTCCTGGAAGAGTCGGGACCTGGGACCGTCGCCGCGTTCTTCTGCGAGCCGGTGAGCGCCGCGGCGCTCCCGGCCGCCTCGCCCCCGGATCGGTTCTGGAAGGGCCTCGAGGAACGCCGGAACGAGCACGGGTTCCTGATCTGCTTCGACGAGGTCGTGAGCGGGATCGGTCGGGTGGGGAGTTGGCTGGCCGCAGATCAGCTGCCGATCGAGCCCGACATCGTGGCCATCGGGAAGGGTCTCGGCGCGGGTTACGCCCCGCTGGGCGCGGTGCTCTGCCGTCAGCACGTGTACGACGCGATCGATCGAGGTTCCCGTGAGTTCGACCTGGGGCACACATGGGACGGGGCGCCTTTGACGGCGGCCGTAGGGCTGGCCGTCCTGGATCTCCTCGTCGAACGGGGTCTCGTCGACCGAGTCCGCGAACGGGGACCCGGCTTGCGGGACGAGCTCGAGGCCGCGCTTCGGGGTTCCGAGATCGTGCGGGAGGTACGGGGCAGAGGGTTCCTCCTCGGCGTCGAGCTCGTGGACCCGCGGGACGGTGAGTCCTTCCTGCCGGTCGATCTCGACGTGGCATCCCTCATCGACGACACGGCCTTCGAGCATGAACTCCTCGTGACGTCGACCCACCCACAGGCGGACGGCTTCGCCGGTGATCAGACGCTGCTCGCGCCCGCGTACGTCAGCACCGACGAGGAGCTCGCGCAGGTCGTCGATCGCTTCCGCGCGACGATGGAGTCGGTCGAGCGGTCGATCAAGGGGTCGCTGTCGGCCGTGAGCGGCGGATGAGTCCCGGAGGTGGCGAGGAGTTCATCCTCCTCGCGATCCCCGACGTCAACGGCTCGCTCCGTGGGAAGGCGTTGCGGCCCGATGCGTTCGAGGTCGCGGTCGAACACGGAACGGTGATGACGGATCTGATCCTGGGGCTGGACCCGGTCGACACGCCGATCGCCGACTACGAGCGGTTCGGCATCCGCACCGGGGCGGCGGATCTCGTCGTGCACCCGGACATGGAGACCGTTCGCGAGCTGCCCTGGCGACCGGGATGGCGGATCTGTCTCGCGACACCGAGCTGGCCGGACGGCAGCCCGTGCGAGCTCGCCTCCCGCGAGGTGTTCCGAACCGTCGTGGCGGACCTCGCGGATCTCGGGTACGACGTGATGGCGGCGATCGAATACGAGATCCGCCTGTGGGACGAGCACGGCGAGCCGATGTCCAGCGGGATCAGCTACAGCCTGAACGAGATCGGTCGCTACGATCGGTTCGTCGATGACCTGGCCCGCGGGCTTCAGGGTCTCGGCGTCGATCTGTCCGCGGTGCACACCGAGGCCGGTCCCGGTCTGCTCGAGCTCAACCTGTCACCCGGCCGGGGTCTCGCTGCCGCCGACGGCGCGACGATGGTGAAGTTCGCCGCCAAGCAGGTGGCCGCCTCTCTTGGGATGCGGGCGAGCTTCCTGGCGAAGACCGTCCCAGGGGAGGAGGGGTCGAGCGGCCACGTCCACCTCTCCTGTTGGGACGGCGCGACGAACGCGTTCGCGGGCGCGGTGGCCGACGATCCGCTGCCGGATCCGCTCGCCTCGGCGATCGCCGGCGTGTTGGAGCACCTGCCCGCCGCGTCGCTGTTGCTGAACCCGACGATCAACTCCTACAAGCGGCTGGTCCCGGGCTGGTTCGCGCCGATCAACGCCACGTGGGGGTACGAGAACCGGTCCTGCGCCGTGCGCGCGATCCGCTCGGCCCGTCCCGAGCTCTGGCGGTTCGAGTGCCGGCGCCCGGGCGCCGACGCGAACCCGTACCTCGCTCTCGCGGCGATCGCCGCCTCGGCTGCCGACGGGATCAGGCGGGGAGCGACCCCGCCGGATGCGATCGAAGGGGACGCGTACGCACTCCCGGACCTCCCCGAGCTTCCGGGGTCGCTCGAGTCGGCCATCCGAGCGTTCGAGGACGACGACAGGCTGCGGAAGCTTCTCGGCGAGGCGTTCAGCGACTACTACGTGACGTCTCGAGCGTGGGAGCTCAAGGCCTGGCGCGAGACGGTCACCGATTGGGAACGGGACCGGTACGACCGAGCCGTGTGAGCGCGACCCCTACTCCTCGCTGAAGTAGATGTTCTTCACCTCGGTGTACAGCGCGGCCGCATGCATCCCCATCTCGCGACCGATCCCGCTCTGCTTGTAGCCCCCGAACGGCGCCTCGGTGAACACGCTGCTCGAGGAGTTCACGCTCAGGACGCCGGTGCGGATCGCCTTCGCGACGCGGATCGCGCGCCCGACGTCGCGGGTCCAGATCGAGCCGGACAACCCGTATGGCGTGTCGTTCGCGAGTCGGATCGCCTCGTCCTCGGTGTCGAACGGCAGGATGCACGCGACCGGTCCGAAGATCTCCTCCCGAGCCACACGCCAGGAGTTGTCCACGTCGGCGAGCACCGCAGGGGTGAGGTAGTACCCGTCACGGTCGATCTGCTCGCCTCCGGTCGTGAGGCGCGCGCCCTCTTCGCTCGCGATCGCCAGGTAGTCGAGCGAGGTCTGTCGCTGGCCCTGGCTGATCAGGGGCCCCATCTCTGTCGACTCGTCGAGGGGCTCCCCGACGTTGATCGCCTCGGTCGCCTTCGAGAACCGCTCCACGTACTCGTCGTAGATCCGACGCTGCACGAACTGCCGGGAGCGCGCGCAGCAGTCCTGCCCGGCGTTGTCGAACACCGACC
>Ga0136614_10000614_pt1 | contig 18518 bp, 16 predicted proteins | sample AntDrymUQ2792106_2_FD_106643 | JGI IMG/M metagenome (GOLD analysis project Ga0136614, IMG submission 106643) | Polar desert sand microbial communities from Dry Valleys, Antarctica - metaG UQ279 (21.06) | ecosystem: Environmental > Terrestrial > Soil > Desert | place: Antarctica: Dry Valley... | reverse complement strand
GCTGGTCGAGGACGGGTCGGACCTGGGCGCGCGGCTCGTCGCCCACGGGGCGGAGGCGGAGCGCAGCGCCGTGGTGATGGGCGCGACGCTCGCCGGCCGCCCCGCGCAAGCACCGGTCGGCGGCGTGGAGATCGTCGCGGTGCGCGACCCGTCCGCCATGGCCGCCTGGGGGCGGGTCGCCGCCGCCTGCCACTTCGTCGACGCCGGCGCCGACGAGCGGCACTGGGCGGCCGTGCTGGCTTCGCTGGGCTTCGACGGGCCGCTGCAGCACCGGCTCGCGCGGCGCGCCGGCGAGGTCGTCGGCATGGCGTCGTACCTGATCGACGGCGAGACGCTGCTCGGCCTGCACCTCGGCGTGCTGCCGGCCGCGCGCCGCCACGGGATCGGCCGCGCGCTGGTGCAGACGCTGCTGGCCGAGCCGCACGGCGCCCGCGCCGCGGTGCTCGCCCCGACGCCCGACACGGTCTTCTTCTACCGCTCGCTCGGCTTCGCGCTGCGACCGTCGCCGCCTGACCGGAGCTTCTACCCGCCGCCGGCTCAGCCTGAATCCACCGATCATCGTGGATGACTCGGCGTCGTGGGCCGAGCCAGGGACGATCCGCCGCACATCCATGTGGTGACCCACCTGGTTTGCGGCGGATCGGTCCTGGCGAACGGCCACGGCGGCGAGGCGCCGCGAGAATCGGTGGATTCAGGCTCAGTCCGTCGCGTAGAGCGCCAACGGCAGCAGCAGCGTGGCGATGAAGACGAGGCCGATGCCGGTCGCGATCACCGCGTTGGAGCGGTAGACGTGGCCGGCCACGCCGACCAGGAAGCCGAGCGCCATCAGCGCGACGAACGGCACCGGCGAGGGCGAGAAGGCGAACGCGACCACGACGCAAGTATGCGGTCTCGCCTGCCAGGCGAGACGCTCGTCCCTCGCGCTCGCCTTCGGCGACGTTACGATCGACCCATGGCTGCGGCTCCCACCTCGATCGACGACGTCGACGCCGGCCTGCGCTCGGTCGGCTACCTGCCCGGCGAGTCGACCGCGCTGGTCGCGTTCCTGGCCGCTCGCCTCGGCAAGCCCGTGCTGGTCGAGGGCCCGGCGGGGGTCGGGAAGACCGAGCTGGCCAAGGCGCTCGCGAGCTACCTCGGCCGCACGCTGGTGCGGCTGCAGTGCTACGAAGGCCTCGACGAGGCCAAGGCGCTGTACGAGTGGAACTACCGCAAGCAGCTGCTGCGGATCCAGGCCGGGGCGAGCGACAGCGGTGACGACCGGCGAGGCGAAGCCGGCGAGGCGTCAGCCGGTGACGAGGCCTCTGGCCGAGGCAGGGAGCCGCAGGCGAGGCAGACCGGAGGCGGTGGCCCCGGCTGGGACGCGGTCCAGGACGACATCTTCGGCGAGGAGTTCCTGCTCGCCCGGCCGCTGATGATCGCGATCGCCTCCGAGGATCCGGTCGTACTGCTGATCGACGAGATCGACAAGACCGACCAGGAGTTCGAGGCGATGCTGCTCGAGCTGTTGTCGGACTTCCAGATCTCGATCCCCGAGCTGGGCCGGATCGAGGCGCGCACGCATCCGGTGGTGCTGCTCACCTCGAACAACTCGCGCGAGCTGACCGAGGCGCTCAAGCGCCGCTGCCTCTACCTCTGGCTCGACTACCCCAGCGCCGAGCACGAGCTCGAGATCGTCCGCCTGCACACGCCGGAGCTGCCCGAGTCGGTGGCGGCCAAGCTCGTCGAGGTGATCGCGCTGGTGCGCGAGCTCGACCTCAAGAAGCCGCCGTCGATCGCCGAGTCGATCGACTGGGCGCGCGCGCTGCTCCTGCTCGGCGCCGACGAGATCACCGAGGACGTGTTCCGCCAGACGATGTCGATCATCGTCAAGCACCGCACCGACCTCGACGTCGTCGCCGAGCGCGTCGGCGTCCGGCTCGGGCTGTCGCCGCGCCCGGCGTGAGCCTGCCGGCCCGGATCGTCGACTTCGCGGACGCCCTGCGGGCCGAGGGGCTCGCGGTCGGGACCTCGGAGCTGCTCGACGCGTTCGCGGCGCTCGACGAGGTGCCGTGGACCGACCGCGGGCCGTTCCGGGAGGCGCTGGCCGCGACGCTGGCCAAGTCGCCGGACGACCGGCGCGTGTTCGAGCTCGTGTTCGAGCGCTTCTTCTTCCGCGCGGTGGAGGAGCAGGCGGTGGCGCGCGGGGTGCGCGAGCACGGCGACGCAGACCGCCGACGCGAAGCCGGCGAGGCGGTCGGCGACGAGCAGATCGACGTCGACGACCTGCGCGAGCAGGCGACCCAGGCGATCCGCGACGGCGACGAGAGCGCGATGCGCGACCTCGCGCGGCTCGCGATCGCCGCCTTCGGCCGCCGCGGCGAGGGTTCCGGCGTGCTCGGCGTCGACGTCCAGCGGATCCGCCGCGCGCTCGACCTGCGCACGGACGCCCAGCCGCGCGAGGACGACGCCGAGCCGCTCACGCGCGACCAGATCCGCCGCTTCGAGCGCCAGCTGCGGCGCGAGCTCGAGCGCGCGCAGATCGAGCGCACTCGAGAGCTGCCGCCGGCGCGCCCGCTCAACGAGCTCGACCGCGCGCTGCCGTCCGGGCCGCTGCAGGACCTCGCCGCCGTCCACCGCGTCGTCATGCAACTCAAGCGCCGGCTGGCCACCCAGGGCCGGGAATCGCGCGGGCACCGCCACCATGCGCACGTCGACGTGCGCCGCACGATGCGCGCGTCGCTGCAGACCGGCGGCGTGCCGGTCGTGCTCAAGTACCGGCCGAAGCGCCCGCGCCGCCCGGAGCTCTACGTGCTGTGCGACGTCTCCACGAGCGTCACCAGCGCGTCGGTGTTCTTCCTGTCGGTGCTCCACGCGCTCCACGACTCGTTCCGCAAGATGCGCTCGTTCGTGTTCGTCGAGCGGATCTCCGAGGTCACCGACGTCTTCGCGCGCGAGCGCAGCTTCAAGGCGGTCTCGGAGGCGATCGGGCGCGACGCCGGCGTCGCCGACGTGTCGGGCTACACGGATTACGGGCGCGTGTGGCGCGAGTTCCTCGCCCTGGTCGAGGACGACCTGCATCCACGCGCGACGGTGATCGTGCTCGGCGACGCGCGCACCAACGGCCGCGACCCGCGCGCCGACGTGTTCGCCCGCGTGGCCGCGCGGGCGGGGCGCACGTTCTGGCTCAATCCCGAGCCGCAGCTCTACTGGAACTACGGCGACTCGGTCGTGCGCGCCTACGCGCCGTTCTGCGAGCTGCACGAGTGCTGGACGACGCGCCAGCTCGAGGACTTCGTCCGCGCGCTCACGCGCCCGCAGCACGCCTGATCCGCTTGCGGGCGAGCGCGGGTCGCGCCATGATCGCCGCATGCCCGAGCGGCGCGCGAGCCCCCGGATCGAGCTGTCGGTCGCGTGCACGCTGAGGCGCCGCAGCGGTTCGGCGATCGAGGCGCGGACGGTTGACCTGGGACCTGGCGGGATGTCGGTGAAGACCGGCCGCCCGCTCGCCGCCGACGAGGTCGTGCACTTCAACGTGCCGCTGTCGCCCGACGAGGTGCTCGACGGTCAGGCCCGTGTGTTGCGCGAGCAGACCTACCGCGTCTACGCCCTGCGCTTCGAGGGCTCCATGGCCCACTCGCGGTCGAGCAGCGCGTAGATCACCTCGCCGCCGTCTACGCAGGAGCGGCCGCCCGAGGGCGGCCGCTCCTTTTCGTCCTACTTGCCCGCGGCGGTCGGACACCGCCGCGGCTGGCGCCTACGCCGCCTTCTTGACCCTGATCGTGCGGGTCGTCGCGGGCCCGGTGTCCGTCCGGGACTTACCCACACGCACCTTGACGAGGTAGCGCCCGGGCTTCATGTTCCGCAGCTTCTTCCCGGTCAGGCGGAACGTGTTGCGGTTGCCCCCCGCGGTGGTCCGGACCATCGTGGCCACGTGCGTGCGACGGTGGGCCCGGCGAGCGTTCTGCCCGCCGGCGGTCCCGTTCCCGAGGCGGAAGACCGCGATCGTGATCACCTCCGCACCCGCGGGGATGTCGGCCGTCACGACGATCGGGAAGACCCGGTTCGCCGAGACGGAGACGTTGCCGGCACGCAGCCGGGCCGGGCTCGGGCCGGCCGGAGCCGAGCCCTGCGCCGGGCCGGACGCCGGGCTCACCGGGCCCGAGGGCGCTGCTCCCACCAGGTTCGGGAACAGCGTTGTGGGGGCCGAGTCGTTCGACGTGACCGACTCCGGGTTCCCGGCGCCGTCGTTGAACGACACCACGACCCGGTAGCGCCGCCCGACCGCCCCGAGGCCGGCAAAGCCGCCCGGGATGTCATACGCGGAGCCCGTGGCCCCACTGATGTTGGTCCACGGCGGAGTGCCGAGCTGGCCGGTCCGCTGCCACTGGTAGCGGAACGTGCCGAGCCCGTTCGCGTCGGCGATCGCCGACGTGGTGAACGTCAGCCGCTGGCCGGCCTGTGGCGTCGTGTCGCTCAGGACGGGCTTGCCCGTCGCGGGGCTGTTCACCGGCACCGCCGGCGTGCCGACACCGGTGAGCGTGACCTCCTGCGTGCTCCCGGCGATGTTGCCGGAGTTGTTCGTGGCCCGCAGGATCGCGGCTCGCGTTCCCACCGCGGTGGGGTTGAACGTGATGCGGATGACGCAGTTCGCGCCCGCGGCCAGCGAGGCGCCGCAGGTGCTGCTGGAGATGGCGTAGTCGCCCGGGTTGGCGCCCGCCAGTTCGACGCCGGCGAGGGCCATGTGAGCGTTACCCGTGTTGGACAGCGTGACGATCTGCGCCGCGCTGGTGGTGCCGATGGACCGCGCCGCGAACGTCTGGTTCGGGGCGAGGGCGGCGACCGGCCGGATCACGATCGTCCGGTCGGCGAACACCAGCCGCTCGATGTTCCTGAGCGTGTCGGTGCCGTCGACCGGGTTGGTGACGTGCGCGACGGTCATGCTCGTCGTGCTCAGCTCCGACAGGTCGTACTCGGCGAACGGGCCCGAGAAGACCGCCGTGTCGACGCCCGACCCCGACGGGGCCGTCTTGATCTCACGCACGATCACGATGTTGCCGGGATCGAGCCGCCCGGCGAACACGTCGTCCTGCAGGTCCTTCATGCTGCCCACGGTGCGGGTCTCCGTGGCCGGATCGGCCGGATCGGTCCGGACGCTCAGCCGCACGTTGAGCCAGGCGTCGCCGTCGATGATGTCGTCGGCGCCCCGGCCCTCGATGGTGTCGCTTCCGGCACCGCCGATGAGGATGTTGCCGGCGTCGAACCCGGTCGCCCCTGCGGGAAGCAGGGCCGCGAGCCCGTCGATGCGCTTGATGCCGTCGGCGTCGAGCGCGTTGGCGCCGGCCGGCCCGAAGAGCTCCGTGTCGGGCTCGGAGGGCACGATGTCGTCACCGCGCAGCACGTCGTCCTTGTCCCAGCCCGACAGCGCCTCGGTCAGGAGGAACCGGTCGGCGAGCGCAGCCGGTCCCGCGGCGATCGAGATCGTCAGGTCGGAGTCGGCCGGATGCTCGTCACCGACCTGGGTCGCCCAGTCGAACCCGAACGTGCCGTGGTTACGCTCGATGCCGGGACCGGCGACCATGATGTCGTCGCCGCCCTCGGCGTCGTAGTCGTCCTCGCCGCTGCCGCCGATCAGCACGTCGTGCCCGGCGACGTTGACGTCGTCGAAGAACGGCGCGCCGCTGTCGCCCTGGAGCAGGTCGTTGGCGTTGCCGCCCTCCTCCCAGTCGTCGCCGCCGCCGCCGAACACGGTGTCGGGCCCGTCGCCCGCGAGGGCGAAGTCGTCGCCCTCGCCGGCGAACGTCTCGTTCTCGTTGAGACCTCCGTTGGTGAAGTCCTTTCCGTTGCCGCTCATGATGATGTCGAGGCCGGGACCGGCATCGATGGCATCGTCGCCGTCGCCGCCCTTGTGAACGTCGTCGCCGGCGGAGTCGGTGATGATGTCGTCGCCGTTGCCGCCGAGGGCGGTGTCGCCGCCGTCGCTTCCTTCGATGACATCGTCGCCGTCGTTGCCCCAGAACGTGTCGTTGTCGACGCCGCCCCAGATGCGGTTCGCATCCGAGGTGCCGTTGAACGTGTTCTGGGCGTTGATGCCGGGCGGATCCACCAGGTTGTTCTGGCGGTAGCGGATCGTGCCGTCACGCATCCGGATGAGCACCTTGGACTCGTCGCACTCCGACGCGGGGTCGTCGAGGACGAGGTTGCCGGTGCCGGCCAGGTTCTTGAGCTCGAACTCGCAGTCGGCGGTCCCGAACACCTCGGCCTTGAGGGCCGCGGCGTCGGTGTTGCGCATGATCAGCTCGGCGAACGAGTTGCCCTCGAGCTGCGTCCGCAGGTTGAGACCCGAGGTCCGCGACAGGTAGTAGAGCCGGTCACCGTCCTGCAGATCCGTCATCTGACGCTCGAACACGTAGTTGAACGTCGAGCCGAGCAGGCCGCCGAACAGGTTCTGCGACTCCGCCAGGCCGCCGACCCACAGGTCGACGTCGTCCAGGCCGGTCTTGGACATGCCGGCCGCGTCGTTCGCCCAGGCACCGTCGCTGTTCACGAAGTCCGACGCGTCGGCCGGCGTGTCCGGGTTGAGGACGAGGTTGTCGTCGTAGATGACCTGCGCCGCCTTGCGCTTGGCGACGAGCGTGGTGGCGTCCTTGATGCTCGGGTGCTGGCCGTACGCCGCCATGAAGTTCACGACGGAGTCCCCGTGCTTGAGGCTGAGGCCGAAGTCGACCCAGTTGGAGTACGGCTTCAGCGAGCTCTCGCCCGTCTTGCGGTACAGGTCCTTGCGGAGGTTGTTCAACGACGGGACGCCCGCCTCGCGGGCTCGCGCCAGGTTGAGCGTTGCGAGGTCCAGCGGCAGGCCGAGCAGGTTGTTGCGCAGCGCCTCGGTCACGAACTCGTCGAGCTCGTTGCCCACCTGGTCGGTCATGCCCATGGCGATGCTGCCGGCTGCCTGCTCCGGGGTGAGCGTGGTTCCGCCCGAGCCCTGGTAGTACGACGGCGGGTTGAGGAACGCGTCCAGGAGCGGGATGTCGTTCTTGGTGCCGTCCGCGTTCGTGCGCGCCACCGTCTCGGTCAGCATGGAGTGGCCGAAGCGGTACACGGCATGGGCGAACTCGGCCTTGATGGCCGGGTCGATGCCCGTGTCGGACTGCGTGAACGGATTGAACGGGTTGATGAGCGGCTGCACCTTGCGAGCGAACTCCTCGAACACCAGGTGCTGGTACTCCATCTCGGTGACGAAGCGGGCCGCCTGGAACAGGCGCTCGCCGTTCCAGCCGTCCGAGCCCTGCGTGGACTTCCACTCCGCCAGTGCCGCCACGCCCTTCGCCGAAGTGTCGGCGGTGAGCACGTCCTTGATCTGCCCGGTGAGGCGGTTGTGCTCCGAGTGGAAGACCTGGTGGATGGCGGTGAGGCCGATGTTCTCGTTCACCCGGCCGTCGCCGGCGATGAAATGGGTGTCGAGCATCTCGTCGTCGTACGTGCCGGCATCCTGCCGGCCGTCCGCGCCCGTGATGGCCGTGTCCTCGTCGGGGGTGAGCGCGGGCTTCGCCGGCGTCGGCCCCTGCGCCGGCTGAGCCGGCTTCGGCACCGCGTAGTGCGCGATGTCGTCCAGGAACGCGACGTCGATGCGCTTCGCGTCCTCGGGCACGGCCACCGGGTCGGCGGTGTCGCCCTCGACGAGCCCGCCCGCGGTCACGATCTGCGGCAGCCCGCGATCCGGCCCGCGCAGGAAGCGGCCGTACTCGTCGGCTGCGACCATCGGGATGTTCAGCACGTCGGCGTCGACCAGCTCGACGCCGAGGAGCTCGGCCGCCTGCTGCTTGACGCCCGCCCACGTGGCCATGCCACCCGGGGCGCCCTCGATCATCTTGCCGGTCGCCATCGGCTTGCCGTCGGCGTTGTTCGCGTACTCCCGCAGGAACACCTGGTGGGACGAATGCGAGGTGTAGGTCTGGCTCTGATCGACCCACGGCGTGTCCGTGTTGGTCGCGTTCTGGACGTCGTCGGCGCTCTCGTCCTCCGGCGTCGAGGGGCGGTCCCCGAGGATGCCGTCAGGGCCGGGCTGGTTCCTGGACCGAGTCATCACCATGAAGCGCTGCGCCGGCGGGAGGTCGTCGGCGGTGCCGAGCTCGCGGTCGTCGCCCGCGATGAGCGGATCGTCGTCCTTGAGCGGGACGAACACCGTGCCGCCGCTCTTGGCGGTGGAGTCCAGGCCATGGTCGAAGAACTGGCCGAACAGCGTGAACCACGAGTTATAGGGCGGCGAAAGGCCGACGTCCGTCGTCACGTTCGGAATAAAGAGGGTCTCGCCGGGCGGCGTGCAGCCCGCGGGCACGTTCGGGGAGGTCGACTCGCAGGGGATCGCGCTGGGCTGGGGATCGAAGTGGCGATGCGGCCGGCCCGCGGCCGAGACGGCAGCCGGATTGGTCGCCGTCTGGTCGACGATCAGGTTGCTGATCACGCGCGGCTGGGAGTCGACGACGTTGCCCTTCTTCTGGGCGTAGGACGTCGCCTGGTTCGGCGGGCCGAACGGCGCGGCCATCTCGGCCGGCCGGAACCATGCATCGGTCATGCGCGGGAACGTTCGCTGCGCGGCGCCGAACTGCGCCTGACCGGGCATGCCGTTGTTCAGCGAGCCGTCGACGGTCCGCAGGCCGTACGGAAGCAGCGGGCTGGCGATCTGGTCGGACCCGTTGCCGAACAGCGCCGGCCCGGGCACGGGAGCACCGTCGGCGCCCTCCTTCGTGGCGTGCGCCTCGGCGATCTTGATCTGCTTGAGGATGAAGCTCAGATCAGAGGAGTTCAGCGTGAACCCCTGACCGACCGGGGCGGTTGCCGCCTCAGCCGTCGTGGGCACTTGCGTGCCCGTCGCCACGACGGCGCCCAGGACGCCGGTCACCGGTCACCAGCATCAACGCGGTGAGCGCCGGCACCGCCGGTCGCGCCCCACGGGCGCTGCTGCCTCGTTCGGTCCCAGCATCGTGCGCGGCATTCGCCGCGCGCCGTCTCCTACTCATGAATGTCCCTCCTTGGACACCACCTGCATTTCCGTACGCCGACCGAACGGCGCCTTCGCACCAATACCGCCGCCGCGGACGGATGTCCGATCAATGACTCGGCGCCGGCACGCCCCGCCATCGGCGGCGCGATACGCTGTTTCGAGCCAAGAACCAGGGGGGCTTGCGGAAGCAGGCTGAGATAGCGCCTCGCCGATCCCGGCGCTGACCCTTCGAACCTGTGGGGTAATGCCCGCGGAGGGAGCGATGCAGAGCGAGGCCGAGGTCCCCGCGGCGGGGCCTCGCGAGGTTGAGCAGGCGGGCGTCGAGCTCGCCGCCGTCGACAAGTCCTACGGCGCGGTGCAGGCGCTGTGCGGCGTTTCGCTGCGCGTCGCGCCGGGCGAGATCGTCGCGCTCGCCGGGCCCAGCGGATGCGGCAAGTCGACGCTGCTCGAGCTGGTCTGCGGCCTGGAGGCGCCCGACGCCGGGTCCGTGCACGCGGGCGCGGCCGCGCTGATGCCGCAGCGAGACGCGCTGCTGCCGTGGCTGAGCGCGCTGGACAACGCCGGGCTGGCGCTGCGTGTGGCCGGCGCCTCGCGCGCCGCGGCGCGCGCCGCGGCGCACGAGCACTTCGCGGCGTTCGGGCTCGACGGCTTCGAGCGCACGCGGCCCGGCGCGCTGTCGGGTGGGATGCGCCAGCGCGTGGCGTTCCTGCGCACGCTGCTGGCCGGGCGGCCGGTGCTGTGCCTGGACGAGCCGTTTGGCGCGCTCGACGCGCTGACCCGGCTGCAGATGCAGCGCTGGCTGGCCGGCGCGCTGGCGCGGGCGCCGCGGACCGTGCTGCTGGTGACGCACGACGTCGAGGAGGCGCTGCTGCTGGCCGACCGCGTCGTGCTCCTCTCATCGCGCCCAGGCCGGGTCGTCGAGACGCTCGACGTCGGGCTGGAGCGCCCGCGGGCGCGCGACGACCGCGCCGTGGTCGCGCTGCGCGAGCGTGCGCTGCGCGCGTTGGGCGCGGACGATTCCGTGCTCGATGATGTGGCGGCGGGAGCGCGAACGGCCGCTTCGAGCGAGGGGACGGCGTGAACGCGGCCCCCCGAACGCGCGCTGCGAGCGAACCCTCGACGACAGCCGCCGTTGGGGAGCGGATCACGTGACGGCGGCGCTCGCGCTGCTGGCGCTGCTCGGCGGCTGGGAGGCGCTCGTGCGGCTCGGCGGCGTCGATCCGCTGCTGCTGCCGGCGCCGACGCAGGTGCTCCAGGCGCTGTGGGAGGACCGCTCGCTGCTCGCGCCGGACCTGTGGGCGACGACGTACGAGGTCGTGCTCGGCCTGGCCGCCGCGGTCGTCGCGGGCGCGCTGCTCGGCGTGGCGATGCACGTCTCGCCCGCCATGCGCCGGGCGCTGCGCCCGCTCGTGATCGGCTCGCAGGCCGTGCCGGTGCCGGTGATCGCGCCGCTCGTGATCCTGGTGCTCGGCTTCGGGCTCGCGCCGAAGGTGCTGCTGGTCGCGCTCGTCTGCTTCTTCCCGATCACGATCAACCTCTACGACGGGCTGCGCGGCGCCGATCCCGACGCGCGCCGGCTGCTGCGCTCGCTGCAGGCCAGCCGCTGGCAGGCGCTGCGTCTGGTCGAGGCGCCCGCCGCGCTGCCGTCCGCGTTCACCGGCCTGAAGGTCGCCGCCGCCGTGGCGGTGATCGGCGCCGTGTTCGCGGAATGGGCCGGCGCGGAGCGTGGCCTCGGCCGCGCCCTGCTGACCGCCAACGGCCAGCTCGCGACCGCCCGCGCGTTCGCCGCGACGCTCCTGCTCTTCCTGCTGGCCATCGCCCTCTACGGCGCCTGCGCGCTGCTCGAGCGGCGGGTGGTCGACTGGATGCCACGCACCGAACCCGGAGGACCATGACCCGACGTTTGCTACCGCTCGCGATCCTGGCGCTGTGCGCCGCCCTGCTCGGCGCCTGCGGCGAGAAGTCCGAGCCCGCCACCGGCGCCGCCGCGGGCCGCGGCGACGCCGAGCCGCTGCGGCTCATGCTCGACTACTTCCCGAACGCCGACCACGCCGGCATCTACGCGGCGCAGGAGACCGGCGCCTACGCCAAGGCCGGCCTCGACGTGACGATCATGCCGCCGCCGGACCCCTCGGCGCCGCTCAAGCTGCTGCTGGCCGGCAAGACCGACCTCGCGATCTCCTACGAGCCGGAGCTGCTGCTGGCGCGTGAGGAGGGCGCGCAGCTGGTCGCCGTCGGTGCGCTCGTCCAGAAGCCGCTGACCTCGCTGATGGCGGTCGGCAAGGCGGGCGTCCGCACGCCGCAGGACCTGCGCGGCAAGCGCGTGGGCACGTCCGGCCTGCCGTACCAGTCGGCCTACCTGGCCACGATCCTCGAGACGGCGGGGATCGACCCGGGGTCGGTCAAGGAGACGAACGTCGGCTTCAACCTCGTGCCGGCGATGCTGTCCGGGAAGGTCGACGCGACGCTGGGCGCGTTCTGGAACTACGAGGGAGTCGACCTCGCCCGCCGCCGCCGCGACCCGGTCATCCAGCGGATCGAGCGGCTCGGCGTGCCGACCTACTCCGAGCTGGTGTTCGTCGCCCGCCGGCGCGACCTCGACGAGGACTTCGCCGCCGAGGTGCGCCGCTTCATGCAGGCGACCGCACGCGGGCACGCCACGCTGAAGGCCGACCCGGCCGCCGGGCTGGACGGACTGCTGGAAGCCGACAAGGGCCTGGACCGCGGCCTGCAGGAGGCGGCCGTCAACGCCACCCTGCCGGTCTTCTTCCCCGAGGACCCGGAGCGGCCTTTCGGCTACCAGGACCCCGCCGAGTGGCAGCGCTACGCGGACTGGATGCTCGCCAACGGGCTCGTCACGCGGCGGCAGAACGCCGAGCAGGTGATGACCAACGAGTTCCTCGCCGGACAGGGGCTCGACCCCGGGAGGCTCTCCCAGGACTGACCGGCAGCAGCCCGCGCGCGGCGGCGATCCGCAGGTACTCGCCGGCGAGGCCCTTCCACGCGCCGTAGGGCTCGAAGAACGCGCGCGCCGCCGCCTCGTCGACCCGCGCCCGCGGATCGCCCGTGGTCACCCGGCCGACCAGCTTGAGGTAGCCGACGTCGCCCGCCGGCACGCGGTCGTGGTGGCCCTGGCCGTAGCAGGCGAGCATCTCCAGCGTCCACGGCCCGACGCCGGGAACGGCGCGCAGGCGCCGCCAGCCGGGCAGCGGGTCGCCGGCGAGCAGGTCGACGCGGCCGGCGGCCACCTCGGCCGCGACGCGCCGCAGGGTCAGCGCGCGGTTCGGCGCGAGGTCCATCGCGGTGAGCTCGGCGGGCGCCGCGCCCGCCAGCGCCGCGGGAGTCGGCGCGTCGCGCAGTCCGGTGCGCGGGCAGCGCGCTCCCCACGCGGCGATCATGCGCCGCTGGATCGCGATCGCGCGGTCGAACTCGATCAGCTGCTCGGTCACGGCCGCGGCGAGCGACTCCCACGGCAGCGGCGCGCGCCGCGGGCGCAGCTCCGGCGCGGCCCGCACCGCGCGCCCGATCACGGGGTCGTCGCGAAACGCGTCGTGGAACGCGCGCAGGTCCTCGTCGACGCCCGTGGCGAAGCGCAGGCGACGGATGCCCCACATCGCGTCGGGCTCCGAGCGCGCCCGCGCGCCGAAGATGACGCGGTCGGGTGCAGCCTGGATGACGGCGACGTGCACGGGCGCGCCGTCGCGGTGCAGCAGCCGCTGGAGCGACGCGCCCTTGCGCCGCAGCAGCCCGTCGGCCGAGCCGTCCCGCAGGCGGAAGGGCCACGGGGGCCGGACTTCGACGCGGAGCTCGGGCACGCTTGCAGTACTACCGGCCGCGGCGGCGGGACGCGGCGGTGGATGCCGCGTTCACCGTGCGACGGTGATGTAGCGCCGCCGCTTACGGCGGGCATCGAAGGGTGGGTCCGGGTGCCGCGGCGCCCCTTCGAGCACCGAACGTCCATCTTCCCTGCCTATGGGGGGACTGATGGACGTTCGCCGCTACGGCTCCGGGCCCGGCCCCCTACCTGGCGCAGTAGACGCCGGCGCTCACGCTCACGCCGGCGGAGATGCCCTCAGTCGCGCCGTACGAGATGCACGTCGACCAGGAACGAGTTCGATCCGACGATCTCGCCGAATGGGCCCTTCTTCTTGCGCCGCCGCCGCGACGGCCGCGCACGCCTCCTGGCGACCACTGCCACGGTCGCGGCGCCCGCGACGAAGCCCGTGGCCGCGAGCGCGGCGGCCTGGACGGCCGGAACCTGCGTCGGGCGTAGGGGCTCGGCGACGGGCGCGCGCTCGACCGGGACCGGAAGGCCGTCGACGATCTCGCCGTCCTCGCCCTCGCTGTCGATGTCGGGCTCGCTGCTCACTCGGCCACCCAGCATGACGGGCCGGCGGGACGGCTTCAACGTGGCCGCTTCACCGGCGGCGTCCCGAAGACGTGATCCCAGTACGGGGCGCTGACCCCGAACCCGCGCTCGTCGTCCTGGAAGTGGTGGCGCATGTGCAGTTCGCGCAGCCGCCGTCCGACGCGGGTCCGCGGCCGGTGGTGGTGCACGTGGTAGTGGACCACGTCGTAGGCCAGGTACCCGGCCAGGAAGCCCGCCAGGAACGGCGTGAACCATTGCCGCCGAGCGCGAGCCAGAACACGCCGGCGAAGATCGCGGCGAGCGGGACCGAGGCCGACGGCGGCATCACCAGGCGCAGCGGGTCGTTCGGGTGGTCGTGGTGGACGCCGTGGATCATCCAGTGCAGCTTCGCGCCGAGCCCGCGCTCGGGCTCGAAGTGGAAGACGACGCGGTGCAGCCAGTACTCGGTCAGGGTCCAGACCGCGTACCCGCCCATCACGAGGGCGACCGCGTTCCAGAGGCCGGTTCGGCCGGCGCCGAACGCGAACAGCAGGCAGATCGCCGGCGCGTAGATCAGCACCGGCACGATCGGGTGGACGCGGGTGAAGCGGTCGAGCCACGGCGACTGGAACATCGGTGGGGAGTCCCCCAAGAGCTCAGAGCGCCGCATGGGCCAAACCTAACGAATGGACGGTTCGACTTCGGTGGGGCTAGCCGTCCAGTTCGCGCTCGTAGAGCCGGAAGCGCCGGACGATCTCGCCGCCCATCGCCTCCATCGCCTTGTTCATGCTCCGGTTGACCTCGAGGATCCAGCCCATCTCGCCCGAGGTCTGCGGGGTCCGCGTGGCGGCGTCGAAGTGGCGCTCGTAGAACTTCGCCGCCACCCCGGTGTGCTGCCACTCGGGCTTGACGCCGAGCGCGAACACGCGCACGCGGTCGATCTTGCGCCGGTACCAGAGGAACTTCGCCCAGCCGAACGGCAGGATCCGGCCGCGCAGGTGCAGCAGCACCTGGTTGTAGTCGGGCAGGGTCAGCGCCGCGCCGACGGTCTCGCCGTCCTTCTCGGCGATGTAGGCCCAGTTCTCGTCGAGGAACGGCTTGAGCTGGGAGGCGTAGTGGCGGACCTCGGACTCGGTCAGCGGCACGAAGCCCCAGTTCTTCTCCCAGGCGGAGTTGTAGACCTCCATGAAGCGGCCGACCTCCGCGTGGATGTCGCGCTTGCGAAACGGGCGCACGATCACGCCGTGGCGCTGCTCGACCTGGTCGGCAAGCTTCCAGATCGTCGGGTTGACGTTGTCGCGCCCGGAGATGCGCAACTCCCACATGAGCAGGTCCATCGCCTTGGCCATCCCGGCCCCCTCGAGCAGCACCGGGTAGTAGCGGTGCGTCCACGGGGAGAGGATCAGCGGGGTGCGCTCGTGGCCCTCGAGCAGTACGCCGCACTCGTCGTTGGTGGTGAAGTCGGCGGGACCTACCATCCGGTCGCAGTTCTGCCCGCGCAGCCACTGCTCGGCGCGGTCGAGGAGCGCCTTGGCCGCCTCCGGGTCCTCCTCGCACTCGAAGAAGCCGAACCAGCCCCAGCGGTTCGCCTGGAAGGACTGGAAGTTGTCGTCGACCTGCGCGGTGATGCGGCCGACGGGGCGCCCGTCACGCAGCGCGAGGAAGTACTCGGCGCGGCCATGCGCGAAGAACGGGTTCTTGCGCCGGTCCAGGAACTGCTTGCGCTCGAAGATCAGCGGCGCGACCCAGTTGGGCTCGTCGCGGTACAGCCGGAACGGCAGCCTGATGAAACGACGGAGATCGCCCGTAGAATGCACCGGCCGGATCGCGAGCGACCCCATGGAGGCGGGCAGAGTACATGCCGACGGCCATCGACGTGTTCAGCAAGGTACGGGGCCACGAGCGCGCCGAGCAGCTGCGCGCCGCCCGCGAGGCGGACCTGCTCCCCTACTTCAGGACCCTCGAGTCGCCGGCTGCGCCGGTGGTCGAGATGGAGGGCGCCGAGCGGATCATGCTGGGCTCCAACAACTACCTGGGCCTCACGGCCGATCCGCGGGTCATGCAGGGCGCGCGCGACGCGCTGGAGCGCTACGGCACCGGGCTGACCGGCTCGCGCCTGCTCAACGGGACGCTGGACCTGCACCTGCAGCTCGAGCGCGGGATCGCCGACTGGATGGGCACCGAGGACGCGCTCGTGTTCACCACGGGCCACCAGGCCAACGTCGGCACGCTCGGGACGATCCTCTCGCCCGGTGACACGGTGATCGCCGACTCCGGGGACCACGCGTCGATCCTCGACGGCTGCCTGCTCTCGCGGGCCAAGCTGCGCCCCTTCCGCCACAACCGGCTCGACAAGCTCGAGAAGATGCTCGAGCGGGCGGCGCGAGACGGCGGTGGCGTGCTCGTCGTGGTCGACGGCGTGTTCTCGATGGAGGGCGACGTCGCCCCGCTGCCCCAGATCGTCGAGCTGTGCCGGGCGCACGGCGCGCGGTTGATGGTCGACGAAGCGCACGGCGCCGGCGTGCTCGGCGCGCGCGGCGCCGGCACCGCCGAGCTGTTCGGCGTCGAGGACGGCGTCGACCTGCGCATGGGCACGTTCTCGAAGTCGCTGGCGTCATGCGGCGGCTTCATCGCCGGCTCGCACGAGGTGATCGACTTCCTGCGCATCACGTCGCGCGCGTTCCTGTTCACGGCCGCCGCCGTGCCCGCGGCGGTCGGCGCGGCGTTCGCCGCGCTGCAGGTGATCCGCTCCGAGGACGGGCCGCCGCTGTTCGCCAGAGTGCTCGAGAACGCCGCCTACCTCAACCGCGGGCTGCACGAGCTCGGCTTCCACGTGGTCGAGCCCCAACCGCTGCCTGACGGCTCGACGGTGACGACGCCGATCGTCCCCGTGGTCGTCGGCGACGACTGGAAGGCCGTGCTGTTGTGGCGCGCGCTCTATGACGCCGGCGTGTTCGTCAACGTCGCGCTGCACCCGGCGGTGCCGCCGGCGGGAGCGCTGCTGCGGACTAGCGTGATGGCGACGCACGACCGCGCCACGCTGGACCTCGCGCTCGCGCGCTTCGCTTCGGTGAAGGCCGTCTTCGAGGCCGAGCATGGGCGGCTTCCGGCGGCCTGATCCGCATTGTCCCGACTTTTGGGCGTTAGAACGAGTTCGGCTCTGCGACGCGGTTTGCAGGACGTCTCCTTGTCCATTCGTGCACAAGCCCGAGCGGTGCACGAATCCCCCGCTGTTTGCGAATGATCCGATTGGCTCGGCGTTGATCTTCAGCGCCGCGAGTGTCTAGCCTGCTCCACCGGTGGAGCGCTTCGGCGCTTCGGGAAGCGAGGGAGCGAGCAGCATCGCCGGGGCGCCCGGAGGAGGGTCCGGGTGGCGGTGCAGCTTCAGCTCGAGTTCCCCGGGGCCAAGGCCCGGGCCGGCACAACGACACAATCACGACCATGCCCGTCAGCGACGACGGGCAGCGGGGAGGATCAATGGACGCAACAGCGACGGCCCCTGCGCCGCAACACATGCGCGCGCTCGCCCAGGCTAATCGTGTCCGCCTGGCTCGGGCTGAGCTCAAGCGGCAGGTCGCCGACGGGGACACCACCGTTGGCGACATCGTGCTCGACTGCCCCTGGGAGGCGGAGAGGATGGCGATCGCGGGTCTGCTGCTGAGCCAGCACCGCTGGGGCCGCACACGCTGCCGCCGGTTCCTCGCCTCGATCCCGATGTCCGAGACGAAGACCGTCGGCTCGATGACCGAGCGCCAGCGGCACGCGCTGGCCGCCCGGCTGAGCGGAGACACGGCCGAGGCGGCCGCCATGGACGCGTTCGCGATGGCCGGCGTCAGCTGGACCGCGCAGGGCTAGCAGGACCGCCGCGGTCCGGCCGCCCTACGTGGACGGACCGCCGGCGGTGAAGCCCGGCCCGCTGGTCGCGATCTCGAGGATGTGCCCGTCGGGATCGCGGATGTAGATCGAGCGGAACGCGCCGCGGTCGAACACGTCGGTGCACTCGACGCCGCGGCCGCGCAGGTAGTCGCGCCAGGCCTCGTGCTCCTCGACGCTGTCCACCACGAACGCGAAATGGTGGGTGGAGCCGACCCCGACCACGCCGGTCGGCAGCTCGGGGTACTGCATGAACGACACGAGCATCCCGGCGCGCCCGTCCTGGGCGCCGAACCAGACATGGCGCGAGGCCGGGTCGTCGTCGGACGGACCGTCGTGGACGACGGCAAGCCCCATCACGTCGCGGTAGAACACGATCGTCCGCTCGGCGTCGCGGCAGATCGCGGTCACGTGGTGCAGCCCGCGGAGCTGCATGCGCTTCTCGTCGGTGGCCATCGGTGCCGTGGAGCCTAGTGGCCCCTCCGGAAGGCTCGCCGCAGGCCGGCGAACGCGGCGGCGAACACGACCGCCCCGGCCAAGGGGATCACGATCCCCGGCGCGCGGGCGAAGAACAGCACGCCGGCGGTCAGCACGGCGGGCAGCGCGGCGAGCAGCAGCGCGTGGGGCTTGAAGCCCGCGAAGTGCTCGCGCAGCGCGGTGTCCAGGCCGCCCAACGACGCCAGCGCCAGCCCGCACACCAGCAGCACGCGGCCGCCGTCGTCGTCGCGCCGAATCAGGCCCCAGACCAGCAGGCCGAGGCCGATCAGCACGCTCAGCTCGACCAGCGGGAGCGGATGCCAGGGCGCGCGCGGGCGCTCGCCGCGCGCGGGCGGGGTGGCCGGCGCCGGCACGGGCCGGACGATCGCGTCGCCGCGCTTGCGGCTCCGCCTGCCCATCAGCTGCTCAACCCGCGAGCCGGGCGATCTGGTCGCGCCGCGCCGCGCGCTCGTCGAGGACGGCGGGAGCGACCGGGACTGCAGGGGTGACGGCGGGCATCTGCGACCTCCTCGACGGCGAAATGTACCAGCGGGAACCGGCGCCTCGACATACTGTCCCGGTGCCGCGCAACGACCCCACGGACACGGGCGGGCTGTTCATCGGGCGCCGCCCCGGGACGGCGCCCGTCCGCTACCGGACGCCGCCCGAGCGCGGCGGCGCCCGCCGGCGCCTGGCGGACGCGCTGCTCGCCGCCGGCGTGCTGGCGCTCGAGGCGCTCGTCGTGCTCAGCGCGTGGGGCCCGCAGCCGATCGGATGGCTGTGGGTCGGCTCGCGAGTGGACTACTGGACCGGCAGCGTCTTCGGTGCCATCACGGTCGCGTT